>VAPM010294810.1_pt1 | contig 12980 bp, 12 predicted proteins | sample 3395091 | NCBI WGS metagenome assembly VAPM01 (sample SAMN08290445, study PRJNA428436) | hydrothermal vent metagenome | isolation source: Deep-sea hydrothermal vent chimney 3 | place: Pacific Ocean: Juan De Fuca Ridge | reverse complement strand
GTGCGTGAGTCGTTGCGCGCAGTGCTCCGGAAGTGAGGACATGAGGTTTTCGAGCGTTTGGACGCTCATCACGGTAATGGCGTCGATGCCATTGTCGCGCCAGGCCGCTTCGACTTCAGTTAGCAGCTCCGGGTTGATCGCAGGGCGTGTGCGTTCGTAAACGGAAAGATAGCTTACGGATGCGCCGCGTTGTTGCAGCGTGTCGGCAAGCAATTCGCGGCCTTTTCCACCGCGGATGATGCGAATCTGCTTGTTGGCGACATTCTTCAGGGCGGGTTGCATGAGTAAGCTCTCGCTGTCGTAGCCACTGTCCGCCGCGATATCGACCGAGTAACCGGCGGCAACAGCGGCAGCCGCGGTCGTCGGACCCATTACGCCGATCAGCGCGTTCCCGGCGTATTGCATTCCGTACTGAACGGCGTTCTGGCTGACATAGATAACAATGTCCGCATTCGGCAGGCGCGCGGCATCGTTGCTTATCGCGCGCTCGTTTCGCGGCACGATTTCGATCACCGGGAAACCGATCGCCCGGCCACCGGCGCTTCGAATGGCTTCGGTCAGTTCAATGGCCTGGGCCTGTGGCCGAGTGACGAGCACGGTAATCCCGTGTAGGCGGGCATTAGTCATGCGGGGTCATGCAGCGCTTCTATGGAATCGAGCAGCTGACGCGCACCGCGCTCAAGCAACTGCGCCGCCAGCATCTCACCGAGTTGTTCAGCATCGGCGGCGTTGCCGGTGGCGGAGTCTTTGATAAATTCCGAGCCGTCCGGGAGTGCTACCAGGGCGGTCAGTTTGAGTGTCTCACTCGCGACAGTCGCAAACGCTGCAACCGGAGACTGGCAGTTGGCGCCCAGTACCCGTGCAATGGCTCGCTCTGCGGTAGTTGTCTGCACCGTGACCGGGTCGTCGAGTTGCCTGAGTACGCCGCACAATTTTGTGTTGTTCTCCAGGCACTCAATGCCGAGAACGCCCTGTGCGGCAGCCGGCAGCATTTGCGTGGCAGAGAACTGCTGACTGATGTGGTGCTGCAGTTCCAGCCGCTCAAGCCCGGCGGCGGCGAGAATGATGGCTGCGTAGTCACCGTTTTCAAGTTTTTCGAGGCGTGTATTCACGTTGCCGCGCAAGGGCTGAATTCTTAAATCCGGGCGCAGCATATTGACCTGAGCCTGGCGGCGCAGGCTCGAAGTCCCGACACAGGCGCTCTGTGGCAGTTCATCGAGTCGTGCGCCGGACGTAGTGACGAGCGCGTCGCGGTAGTTTGCGCGTTCCATCGTGGCTGCAAGGCAAAAGCCGCTTGGCAGTTCTGCAGGAACGTCTTTCATGGAGTGCACAGCAATATCCGCATCGCCATTTTCCATAGCGATTTCGAGTTCCTTGATAAAAAGGCCTTTGCCGCCGATCTTCTGCAGGCTGCGATCAAGAATCTCGTCGCCTTTCGTCGATAGCGGAACGAGTTCGGTCGTGGAAACTTCTGGCAGCTCCTGCAGTACGGCCGCAACATGCCCGGCTTGCCAAAGGGCCAGGGCGCTTTTGCGAGTGGCAATGCGAATTTTCAAGCTAGATTCCTTTCAGGCGTCGGCGGACTTCGGCCAAATGCCGGCGGCTGATTATCAGCTCTTTGTCATCGACTTGCGAATCCTGACGCAGCACAATGCGACTTTTTCCGTCGGCAGTTTTTTCGATGCGATCTATGCAACGCACAGCGACCAACGCGCTTCGATGGATACGCACGAAATCGTTGCTGAATTCCTCGGCCAGTGTTTTTAAGGAATCGTCGATAAGGTCCTGACCGTTATCGTGGTCGACGGTGACGTATTTTTGATCGGCCCGGAAACAGGCGATCTCACGGATCGGGATCAGTTTGAGTTCCCCCCCCGTGCGCGCGCAGACGTGTTTTCGGACGGAGGTTACGTTCGCCTGCGACGCTACGGCGGCGAGCGTGCCGGGCGCTAATCTGGACGCTTGTCGTAACGCAGATGTCAGTTTGGCGCGACGGACCGGTTTCAGCACGTATCCGACGGCGCGCGCATCGAATGCATCGATCGCGTACTCATCATAAGCGGTTGTGAAAATGATGGCCGGTGGATTTTCGTACGCGTTGAGGTGATGAGCCGTCTCGATGCCGTCGAGGCCCGGCATGCGTATGTCGAGCAAAACGATATCCGGTTTCAGCTCGTGACAAAGGGTGATGGCATCCTCGCCGTTGGCAGCTTCGCCAACGTAATAGTAGTCGTCCTCGTCATCCAGCAGTTGGTGCAGGCGCGCGCGCGCCGGTTGCTCGTCGTCAACGACCAGTACTTTCATTGCGGACCCTCGTCCAGCGGAAAGCTCAGCGATATCGCGAATCGATCTCCAGCGTCGTCTATTTCGACGGCGCCCTTGTTGCCGTACGCGAGTTCGAAGCGTTGTTGGATGTTTGACATTGCCATGTGATTGCCGCTGGTATTGCGCTTTTCGCCGACTGCTACCGGATTGGATATCACAATCTTGAGATATCCGTCGTTCCTGGTACCGGTGACTGTGACTTCACCGCCATTGGGCAATAACTCAATGCCGTGGTAAATCGCATTTTCCAACAGGGGTTGAATAGTGAGGCTCGGGATACGCGCTCGCATCGGCAGTGCGTCAATATCCCAGCGCACGCTCAGGCGGTCGCCAAGGCGGAGTTTCTCGATGCGTTGGTAGATGGCGGCGGTTTCAAATTCCTGTTTGAGCGTTGATCGATTCGCAGAGTTGCCGAGGTTCGCGCGCAACAGATCGGAGAGGTCTTCGACCGCCTCTTCGGCGAGCTGTGGGTCGCTGCGTGTCAACGATGCGATGGTGTTCATGCTGTTAAAAAGAAAGTGCGGCCGAATCAATGCCTGCAAGGCGCTGATCCGCGCTTGAGCTTCAAGCACAATACTGCGGCGCCACTCACTGGAGATGTACAGATAGCGCATGGCGAGAGCGATGATGATCGAGCTGATCGCAAACGTGCGAGCGACAAACACAAAATGCGTGTCCTCGATGATCACCGACTCGGCGAATATTCGAGTCAGTTGCCAGGCGCTCTCAGCGACTACAAGACACATTATTTCGAGCACGATGAAGCTGATGACAAATGCTCGTGTTGGACCGGCGTTTTCGAGGTAGGACTTTAGCTGACACATCAACGCGGTGCCCAGCAACGCGATCCAGAGCACAAAAAACGAGGTCTTGGAGAGTTCGATCAGAAATGTGTGGTCACCGTCCCAGGACGCGAGCGTCAACATGATCGCGACGAGCTCCGCCACAAGTACGATGATGAAGAGTGTGCTGGCGGCACAAAAGTCAGGCAGATATGCCTGACGAACCTGGTTGTCGGAATTTTTGTCGGCGATCAATCCGGCGTTCCTCTTGTACAAGCAGGTATTGTAACGCTGGTGGCGACCTATTGGATGATCTTATTGCGATCAGTTGCCGCAGTGGTCCGTAATGAGGTTTTCGGTCTTGTCGCGAGCCGCAGCGCGGGCTGCATCGTCGAGATAAACGCGCTCGCCTTTTGCGTCCTCACGGTACAGGCGTCGCGCCTCAAGCATGGTCTGCATTTGCTTGCGGTAGTTCTGGCACTTTGTTTGCTTTTCTTCTGCCGCTGCTCGCTCGTCAGCTGCTGTTTGCTTCGCATTTGTGGTTTCTTCACGTGCCTGGCGACGGGCCTCGTCATTGTCGCGCCGCGTTTGCACGCGATCCTGCACGGCGCCGCTGTTCGTGCGGTTGTAAGAGAGTTTCAGGACCTCTTCTGTCGCCATGTTGGACGGGCGGTCTTCGTAATGTACGTTACCGTTTTCGTCAATCCACTTATAGATTTCGTCCGCATGGACTCCGCCGCTCAGTGCGATCATGACTGCGGCAAGCCCGACTAATAGTTGTTTGTTTTTCATTTCGCTATTAGAGCATGGCCGGGGACGAACGTGTGTGATCGTTATCACAACAGATTGCGAGATATGAAGCGTTTCCCGCGCTAAAAAAACGGGCCTTTCGGCCCGTTAACGTGTTGATAATGTTATTAATTATCGAAATTTTCATTCGAGACATTATGTTCATTCTGCGGACGTAAATTCCGGGTAGGCCTCCAGCCCGCACTCGCCAAGGTCTACTCCTTCATACTCTTCCTCTTCGGACACGCGTATACCCACAGTTTTCTTGAGCACAAACCAGACAAGGAAGCTGGTGCCAAAAACCCAGGCGAAGATAGAGGCGATGCCCAGCAGTTGAACGCCGAGCTCGGCCTTCGGATTGGACAGGCAAACGGCGAGAATGCCCCATATCCCGACGACACCGTGTACCGAGATTGCTCCGACCGGGTCATCGATTTTCAGCTTATCGAGGCCGACGATGGACAACACGACCAGTACGCCGCCAACAGCGCCGATAAGGGTTGCCAGGACCGGCTCCGGCGTCAGCGGTTCGGCGGTAATGGCGACGAGGCCCGCCAGTGCGCCGTTGAGCGCCATCGTCAGATCGGCTTTACCAAACCAGAGGCGCGATAACAACAACGCGAACACCAGGCCGCCAGCTGCAGCCATGTTGGTATTTACAAACACCAGCGCTACTGAGTTGGCCTCGCCGACGTCGGAGACTCGTAGCTCCGACCCACCGTTGAAACCGAACCAGCCGAGCCAGAGGATGAGGGTGCCAAGCGCGGCGAGCGGCATGTTGCAGCCGGGTATGGCATTGACCTCCCCATTCTTGCCGTATTTTCCTTTTCGAGCGCCGAGCAGAAGGACGCCTGCAAGCGCTGCTGCCGCGCCGCAAAGGTGTACGATGCCGGAGCCTGCAAAATCCAGGAAGCCTGCTTGCTCCAGGAAGCCGCCGCCCCATTTCCAGAAACCCTGCACCGGATAGATGAAGCCGGTCAGGATCACTGCAAAGGCGAAGAACGACCACAGTTTCATGCGCTCGGCGACCGCGCCCGAGACAATCGACATTGCGGTTGCCACGAACACAACCTGGAAAAAGAAATCCGAAAGGTTCGAGTAGTAGGTCTCGCCACCGCTGGCGATGACATCGGCCGCTGTGTTGTCGCCAGAGGTCAACAGACCTGTGCCCAGGGTGCTGACGCTCTGGAATATGCCACCGGTAAAGTCGCCGGGGTACATGATTGTGTAGCCGCACAGCATGTACATGATGCAGGCGATTGAATAGAGGCCCACGTTCTTGGTCAGTATTTCTGCGGTGTTCTTGGCACGAACGAGGCCGGATTCCAGCATTGTAAAGCCGGCGGCCATCCACATGACCAATGCGCCCATCATAAGAAAGTAAAAGGTATCGAGCGCGTACGACAGTTCGGTAACCTGCGCCGCTATCTGAGTTGTTGCGTCCACTTAAGTCTCCTCGGTGAATTCAGTTAAACGGCTTCGCTGCCGGTCTCGCCGGTGCGAATGCGAACGGCCTGTTGTAAATCGGTGACGAATATTTTTCCGTCGCCGATCTTGCCGGTGCGGGCTGCGTCACTGATCGCCTCCAGGACCTGCTCGGCGATGTCATCGGCAACCGCCAGTTCGATCTTCGCTTTTGGCAGGAAGTCGACAACGTATTCGGCGCCCCGGTAGAGCTCTGTATGGCCGCGCTGGCGACCGAAGCCTTTGACCTCGGTTACCGTGATGCCCTGAATGCCGATGTCGGCGACGGCTTGTCGCACGTCATCGAGTTTGAACGGCTTGATAATTGCAGTGATCATTTTCATCTCGATAGCTCCTACTTGAGATCGAAAGACTTGCCGATGGAAAGCACCAGCGATTCTTCGTTGGTGCCGACAAGATCCTTGTTTGCAAAAATTGCAGCGACGCCGACGTCGATATCAGCGATCGTCGTAGCAAAACCCACTTCGAAGTATTCGCCCGCAAAGTCGTTTGAGAAGCCAGCGTACTTGCCGTAGAAACCGTCTTTTTCGAGGGTCAGCGAGTAATAGGTGTAGTCCAGCGTTGGGCCGGTAAAATTATCGTAGCGCCCGAGCGCCACATCGATGGACAATATGTCGTAGCTCGTTCCGAGGTTAAGCTCCTGATAGGTATCGTCGAAATCACCGGTATAGAAGTAGCCGGTGTAACCGACGCTGTAGCTGAAGTCACCGACCGCACCGCCGTAACCGAAGTAGCCATCGACCTCAAGACCGTCTTTGACGTCTGCGGTCCAGGTGCCGACATAGAAACCGTCTTTTTCATAGTCAAGACCGGCGCTGACCGAATTGGGTGCCTGGAAAATGCCGCGGTAGTAGTAGTCGCTGGCGAAGCCCAGATTGGCGGTAAGGTCGGCGTGTGCGGTGCTTGCGGTTAACAGGACTAGTACGGTCAGTCCGGCAATCGGTGTCTTCATCGGTCTTGCTCCCTTTAGTTGATGGTTGTTGTGTCTGAGTTTCCTGGTATAGAGCAGGATGCGTGCCAGTTCCGAAATTGGCCGATTTATCGGACAGTTACGTCACTGGCGGTTTTTCGTCTGCGCTATTGCGGTGCAGCCACTGGCGGCAGTCGCACCAAAACGGTGAGCAAGTCCGGTTCTAGCCCGAATCGTTCGAATTTGGTGCTGGCGTTTTCTGCCGGGCTGCGGTATCAATCCGCAATGAGTAACGATTCGATAGAAAGTCTGGCCAAAAAACTGGCGGAATCGCTTCCCGAAGGGCTGCGTTCGGTGCGCGATGATCTGGAGACGAATTTTCGCGGTGTATTGCAAACGGGCATCAGCAAGCTGGATCTCGTGACGCGTGAGGAATTTGAAGTGCAGCAGGCGGTTCTGCTTCGCACGCGGGAAAAACTGGAGGTACTTGAGGCGAAACTCAAGGAGATCGAAGACACCGAGTAGGCCAGGAGGGCCCGGGATATGAGCCTCGCGATTCTTCAGAGTCGAGCGCAGTACGGCACGGATGCACCGCCAGTTACGATCGAAGTTTTTTTGTCCGGCGGCTTGCCGATGTTTACCATCGTCGGCATGGCCGAAACGGCGGTGCGGGAAAGCAAAGATCGTGTTCGTGGCGCGTTGTTGAGCTCAGGTTTTGAGTTTCCGCAGCAACGTATTACCGTCAGTCTGGCGCCTGCGGCCATGAAAAAATCCGGTGGGCGTTACGACCTGGCAATAGCACTCGGCATTCTTGCGGCAAAGAAGCAGTTTCCAGGCGATGCGCTTGACGGCGTCGAAGTCTACGGTGAACTCTCTTTGAATGGCGATCTGCGCCCGGTGCCGGCGATACTACCCGCGGCGCTCAGTGCGGAGGCGCTCGGCCGGCAGGTTATCGTTCCCAAGGGCAACGAGGCAGAGGCGTCATTGGCTTGCACCCGGGTGTATCCGGCACGTTCGTTGACGGCGATTGCCGCACATCTTTCTGGTCGCGAGCCCATCGTGGTCGCCGAGAAAACCAACCCCGGCAGAATTGATCCAGGCTCGAACGATCTGCAAGACGTGCGCGGCCAGTAGCACGCCAAGCGCGCGCTGGAAATCGCGGCGGCGGGCGGTCACAACCTGCTGTTAATAGGACCGCCCGGAACCGGCAAGAGCATGCTTGCACGGCGGCTGCCGGGAATATTGCCTGCGATGACCGACGCGGAGGCGCTGGAAACGGCGGCGATCGACTCGGTGCTCGGTTTACCGGTTGCAATCAGCGGTTGGCGCCAGCGGCCGTTTCGCAGTCCGCACCACACTGCTTCGGCTGCGGCGCTGGTTGGTGGAGGGCGCGGACCCCGACCTGGTGAGATTTCCAGAGCGCATAACGGGGTGTTGTTTCTCGACGAATTTCCAGAGTTCAATCGCAGCGCACTTGAGGCTTTGCGCGAGCCTCTTGAAACCGGGCGCATCAACGTGTCGCGGGCGGGCGGTGAGGCGGAGTACGCGGCGCGGTTTCAGTTGATTGCGGCCATGAACCCGTGTCCCTGCGGCTATCTGGGCGATCGTTTTGCGGATTGCCGCTGCAGTGGCGATCGGGTAGCGGCTTATCGCCGTAAGATATCCGGACCGTTGCTGGATCGAATCGATCTGCACGTCGAAGTGCTGCGGCCGCCAACGGAATTGCTACGAACCGGTAACAACGACGGTGAAACAAGCGAGACGGTTCGCAAACGGGTGGAGGTGGCGTGGAATGTTCAGTGGCAGCGCAACGGTGTCAGCAACGCCCGACTTGACGGGCGAAAGCTGGACGCGGTTTGTCGGGCAAGTGACGAGTGCTGGGCATTGCTGGAAGCCGCGGCGGAACGATTCAGTTTGTCGGCACGGGCGCATCAGCGGGTGCTGCGTGTCGCCCGAACAATCGCGGACCTTGCCGGTAAGGATACGATAACACCACCTCACGTTGCGGAGGCGTTGTCACTGCGGTGCCTGGATCGGAATTCGTGAACAATCAAGGTCACTGTCATCGTAAACTCATTTGTAACCCTCAGTAGGTTCCACCGTCCAAACGATGCCGGACGGGAGTGTCAAAACGTTGTGCTGCTCGACTCCATCGTCGGAGCGATGGACAGAAATACGGTCATCATCGACGACTAACTTCCAGCGATCGTTCTGGGCGTCCCATTCGTCCTGCCATGCAATCGTAGCTGGATCGAAGTTGGCATCTTGACCGCGCTGAACGGTTCTGACTATGTTCCACCGAAAACCGTTCGCGGTTTCGATAACCCAGTAAGCCGTTTCACGCTCAGGATCGCCGTCGATTGGGATGCCACTGTCAGAATAAACGACGGCGATTCCGCGCTGAGGATGACGGACCGACCAATCGACAAGATAGAACGATCCAGTTTTTACCCTGGTTCTGAGAATACAGAAACCCGAAATGGTTTCCGGCCATCGAGTGCTCGTACAGTAGCAGTCCTCGCTTACCGATGAACTTGACATCGGTGATGTAGGGGATTCTTCTGTCGATGGAATCGAGAACTTGTGTCCAGGTTGACCCGCCGTCCGAAGTTCTCAATATAAGAGCATACACTTGCGGCACATTACGGGCCCGATCGGTAATCGCCTCAAAATTTGCAGTAAGAAGCGCATTATTCGTATCAAGCCCGAACAACTTGAAGTTAACAAGGCGGATCTCAGCCAGGGCGCTCTGATTGTGTTGTAGTCTCTCGATGCTGTGCGCTATCAAGTTAAGCGGAGTGTACGTAAGCGACGACGCAGCCCTGCCGTCTGAGTGCTCCGCGCTCATGGCATGCGTTGAATAGGCAGCTACAACAACGACCAGTAGTGCGGTCTGCAAACGTCGTTTCATGGTGCGCCCGAATGACAGCTAACGCCTGAGCTAACTTGCAGCCAAGTATCTGGCGTGACTGCTGCAAAAGCAAGTACGAAAGAGAATGCGGAATTTGCAGCTTTGTCAGGTCACAGTTCGTATGAATGTGGCCCTGATGATTTTACTTCCGACCGATTTTTCTACGAAGTGATCTTCACGCAGTCGTTGTAAATAGTTTCTTCGGCCTCGTCGCACTCGCAAACCGCTCCCGTCATCATTCTTGCATCCGCAAGAATCGCGTCGTACGCTGGGTTTCAAGTTAGCTTAAACGTCAGGCAGCTCTCAAGTGACTATCAGGTTCCGTCATTTCGTCCTACTGGCCATTGGCCTTATGGTGACCATCGAGCTGATCGGTTGGTTTTATGTTCCATCGAATGAAGTTGAAGCCCAGCTCTGGTTCATCGACGGTTATGGCGCAGTCCTCGGCGTCGGCTTGCCCGTTTACTGGCTACTTGTCGCGATACGAGCGTTGATACTAATTGGCCTGCTGTCGTTACACCCTACCGCGAGAACTTTGTTCTTGGTTCTTACGGCTATCAGCGTGTCGCTTTCTCTGTTTTGGGGCTACCGCGTCACTTCGCCAATAGAAGGGCCGTTCTTGTTCCTCGCAACGATAGTCGATGGAATCATAATCGGACTGGCGTACTATAGTCCTGTTAGCCAAGAGTTCGGCAAATCAGCTACCTAACAATGCGATTTACACCACTAGGAATATTGGGGTTTCTTGGACTAATTGCTCCTTTTGTCGGTCTATGGTTCCTTTTTCAACTTCTCCAGCTTGATTGGGATGAGTTTACCTTTCGGGTAAGCCGGCTTGACTGGTTGTATGTAGCAGTGGGAGCAGGTGTTCTCGCGATTCTGTTCGTTCCACCGTTTTTTCGTCTCTATAAGGAATACAGGGCCTGGAGAATAATTCAGGCACCTTTCAAGGTTGTGGACGACCCGTTTATAGACGTTGATATAGCGGAAGAATCTTATGGTGAGCTGTATCTGGCTCAAGCCAGCAGGATAAAGGAAGTGGCGATTTTCGTTTCCGAATCGAACATTCACTTTGCCGCTTTGATAAAGAATCAACGCTTTGGAGCAGACCCACTTGGAGCCGCTAGAGTAACGTTAGGATTTGCAGAGGAGTTTGTGCTGGTTCTTCCATGGCGCAAACGCTTCAATGCGTTCATTCCAGCCCGCATAGCACTCCAGGAGGAATCTCTGGTAGGAAAAGGCACCTAACAAGGCAATGTACTTGCACTTCATCTTACGCAACAATCACAACGGGTAAGCATTCGCCTGCGGGAGGGTTCGATGCGGCCACTCACAAAAGCAATTCTAATATCTCCGTTGGCTGCTATTCCGGCATCCGCGTTGTCATTCGCTGTTTTGCCGAACTCTTACTACGGCCTTACTGAGTCGAGAACAGTACTCGAGTACTGTATTCAAACTGCCACCGTTTCCGCGTTTACGGTGCCAATATCCTTTGTGGCAATTATTCTGTTCGGAGTTCCCCTGCACTTTCTGATGAAGCGGGCGACCTTCCCAACCACTCCATGGTATCTCGGGATTGCTGGTGCAGTAGCGGCTACGCTGGCCTGGCAGTTGTCTGGAAGCTTCGCTCTGTTTTGGCAGCTGCTCTCAATTTCCAGCGCGATTGCTGTCAGTTGGGTTTTCTCATATCTGCTTCGTGAGCCAGAACAGAGATCATCGCACAGCATTGGGATGCGGTTTGTGAGGAAGCTGAATCGAGTGAAGTGGATAAGAAGTTTTTCTGGGGACGTCAATTTATGAACCCCTACTCAACCGTAACCGAATAGTGACTGCATATTTCGGCTTAAACTTCTGGCGCATCATCAGCGAAATACCTGGGCCGTCAGTGCTTTGCCACGAACACAGCCGCGGTGCGCGCAGGCACGTAGAATGTCTTGTCGTCGTAGCGAGATGTCCGCACAACAGGGTCGCTGGAACGTTTCTGAGCCTTGTGCAGCTTGAACTCGCCTTTTTCGCCCGTGTCAAAGAAGAATTCCTGAGGCTCTGCGGACGCGTTAAAGAGTACAACAGATCGAATCTTGTCGTGGCCACGTAGACTCATAACTATAAGCCCCGGGATCTGGTTCGGGCCGGTGTTGTGAAACTCGACTCGCTCCATTACGTCCTGACCGGTCCGTAATCGAAACAGTTTCGAGCTTCTCCGAATACGGAGCATTTCGCGCAGGTGCCTAGTCGCGTGCTTGATATCGTGGCGATCAACTGACAAATCAGGGTCGCTCAGAAGCGACTGCTGCTCCGTCCAGTTCGCACTGTTGTCACCGAACGGCGGCAAGCCTCGACCCCATCCGTTGCTTTGATAACTGAAGTCCAGAATGTTAAACCAGTCGCCGGAGTTGAAGCTGTTGCGGTCCATGGATTTCGATCGCAACATGTCCTGCCCCGCATGGAACAGCGGCACACCCTGACTCAGCGCCACTATGCTGTTACCGAGATTTTGAACGCGGATGCGATCGCTGGTGCTTGTCGCACGAGGTAGTTTGTACTGACTGATATCGAAAAGCGTTTCGTTGTCGTGAGACGCCGCGTAATTAATTACTTCCTGCGGATCGCTCGTATAACCGGCGCCCCCCTGCCCGGGGTAATCGACATTTTTGGCCTGCACGAGATTGCCAAAGCGGTCTACGAGCTGGAAGTCGGCGATGCTGCCGGCCAGACCGACTCGTATCCAGTCCGTGAGGCGCAGAAGTTCGTCAAGCTCCTCGGCGCTGCCGGAGTTTTCGCTGTTCGGATCGACGAACATGCCGTTGATGAAGCCTTGCCGACGTACATGGTCTATGCCGGAATCGAACGGTCCACCGCCACGCACGCCGTCACGGAGCCGGTCATTGAAGCTGCCGACGCCGGTGTTGTCTCCCATGTTGATCTGTGTGGCCTGAACGAATCGCGCATCGTTGGCAACTTCGCCAAAATTCCAGCCCTCGCCATAAAGGTAAATATCGCTGCCGTCCACGCCGTCGGACTTTTTCGTTAACGATTGCAGCATGTCGCGCGCTTTTTCTATGTTCACGCGACTGTGATGCCCCATCAGATCAAATCGGAAGCCATCAACTTTGTACGCCGTTGCCCAGGTTCTGAGCGAATCGAGCATCAGCTTTTCCATCATGTTGTGCTCGGTAGCCGTGTTGGCACAGCAACTGCTGGTTTCGATGTAGCCCGCACTGTTAAGTCGGTGATAATAGTCGGGAACAATCTTGTCCAGGACTGATTTCTCGCCCTGCAAGCTGCCGCTCGTATGGTTGTAAACGACATCCATAACAACGCGTAAACCCTTGCGACTCAGTCCGGCAACCATCTGCCGAAACTCAAGAATTCGCGTTGATCCGTCGGGATTCGTCGAATAACTCCCCTCGGGCGTGGTGTAATGATACGGGTCGTAGCACCAGTTGAAGCCGTCCTGATCACGAATGGCGTCGATCGCTTCCTGCTGCTCGACGCTATCCGGTGCGTAGACCGACAAGTCTCCCGGTGTCGCCTGTGTACTTCTGTCTTCCGGAACGCTGGCGCAGTCGAATGAGGGCAATAAGTGAACGTGCGTCATACCGGCGCGCGACAATTTTTGCAGATGACGACCGCTGCGTGTGTGTCGCAGTGAAAACGCCTTAAACGTGCCACGCTGAAGCTCTGGAACAGTCGCGTCATGCATACTGAAATCACGCACATGCAGTTCGTAAATCGCCACGTCTTCAGGCGCTCTTAAACGCGGCTTGCGCAGATGATC
>VAPM010543599.1_pt1 | contig 12990 bp, 12 predicted proteins | sample 3395091 | NCBI WGS metagenome assembly VAPM01 (sample SAMN08290445, study PRJNA428436) | hydrothermal vent metagenome | isolation source: Deep-sea hydrothermal vent chimney 3 | place: Pacific Ocean: Juan De Fuca Ridge | reverse complement strand
TCCTGATACGAACGCCCGTTCAGGCGTTGCTCGAATTCGCCGGCGCGATTGCCGGCATGGACCAGATGGCTGTGGCAGTCGATCAGCCCCGGCGTTACCAGGCGGCCCTCCAGGTCGAATTCCTCGGCGGCATCCATGGCCGGGGTTTCGCCGTCCGGCCCGGCCCAGACGATGCGGCCACCGGTGGCGGCGATGGTGCCGGGTGCGATCATCCCGTATGGATCGGTCGCGCCGGCCTCGGCGCGCATGGTCGCCAGGCGGGCGTTACGCCAGATCCGGTCAACCTTGATCGCCATGCCGGGTGATCCTTTCGCGATCCTTCAATTTAATTGTCTATACAATTGATCTGGACACGGCGCAAGTTCTTTTGTATAGACAATTAATAGGCTCAGGATATCCGTCATGACGCGCTTGTTTTTCAAAAATGCCCTGTTGCCGGATGGCTGGGCCAGGGATGTCCTGATCGATATGGACGCGGCGGGATGGCTGATCTCGCTGGTCGAAAACGCCGGGCCCGACAGCGCCGATTTTTGCGGACGGATCGCCGTTCCAGGTATGCCTAACCTGCACAGTCACGCCTTCCAGCGGGCCATGGCCGGGCTGGCCGAAAGGCGCGCTTCCGATAACAACGGGGCCGATGACAGCTTCTGGACCTGGCGGCGGCTGATGTACCGTTTCCTCGACCGGCTGACCCCGCTCGATCTGGCCGCCATCGCCGGCCTGGCCTATGTGGAAATGCTCGAATCCGGCTTCACCGCGGTCGCCGAATTTCATTATTTGCATCATCAGGCGACCGGCGTCCCCTACGACGATCCGGGCGCCATGGGCGAGGCCATCGGCGAGGCCGCCGCCGCGACCGGCATCGGCCTGACCCTGCTGCCGGTGTTCTACGCCAACGGCGGTTTCGGCGGGGCCGCGCCGACCGATGGCCAGCGCCGCTTTATCAACGACCCGGAAAGCTTCGCCCGGCTGCTCGGGCGGGCCGCCGAAACCGCCGCCGCGCTGCCCGATGCGGTGGCCGGCGTCGCGCCGCATTCCCTGCGCGCCGTAACGCCCGAAACCCTGACCGAAATTGTGGCGCTGGCCGGCGCCGGCCCGGTGCACATTCACATCGCCGAACAAACCGGGGAAGTCGATGACTGCCTGGCCTGGTCGGGCGCCCGCCCGGTCGAATGGCTGTTCGGCAACGCCGCCGTCGACCGCCGCTGGTGTCTGCTGCACGCCACCCATATGAATGACGCCGAACGCCGTACGCTGGCGGCCAGCGGCGCCGTCGCCGGGGTGTGTCCGGTCACCGAAGCCAATCTGGGCGACGGTATTTTCGATGGCGTCCGCTATCTCGCGGATGGCGGCTGTCTGGGCGTCGGCAGCGACAGCAATGTGATGATCGGCCTGGCCGAAGAATTGCGCGGGCTGGAATATTCCCAGCGGCTGCGCGACCGGGGCCGCAACCGCCTGGCCCTGGCGCACCGGTCCAGTGGGCGGGCGCTGTATGAAATGGCGCTGAGCGGCGGTGCCCGGGCCTCGGGCCGCCGGATCGGCGCCCTGGCGAGCGGCTGCCGGGCCGATATTTTATCGCTCGACGCCGACCATCCGGCGCTGGCCGCCAGACAAGGCGATGACTGGCTCGACGGCTGGCTGTTCGCCGCCGCCGGAAGTGGTGTCGTCGATGATGTCTGGGTCGGTGGCGTGCGGGTGGTTTCGGAAGGCCGCCATCACCGGCGCGACGCCGTCAGGCGGGCCTATGGGGATGCGCTGGCGGGTATCGTCGATCAATGACACGGCAGCCGCCCGAATTTGAACTGGACGGCGACGGCCCGCTGTACCGCCAGATCAGGCGCGCCATCGCCCGCCCGATCCTGCTCGGCCGTTACGGCCCCGGCGCCCGGCTGCCTTCGGAACACGATTTCATGGCCCGCTTCGGTACCTCGCGGATGACCGTCAACCGGGCCCTGCGGATGCTCGCCGAGGAAGGCCTGGTCAAGCGTCACCGCCGCCGCGGCACCTTCGTCGCCCGCCGCACTACCGAACACGCGGTGATGGAATTGCGCGATATCGGCGACGAAGTCACCGCCGCCGGGGCGGCCTATGGCTATACCCTTTTCGAACGGCGCCGGGTCCGGGCCGACCGGGACCTGGCGGCAAGGCTGGGCGTCGCGCCGGGCGCCCCGTTGCTGTATGTCCTGTGTGTGCACCGAAGCGACGGCGAGCCGGTCCTGGTGGAACGGCGCCATATCAACATGGCGGCGGTCCCGGGCGGTGTCACGGATACTTTTAAAGAAACCCCGCCGGGCCGCTGGCTGCTGGAAAATGTGCCCTGGTCGCGGGCCGAACACGTCATCCGCGCCGTCAATGCCGACGATGACACGGCGTCGATGCTGGCGATTCCGCCCGGTGCCGCCTGCCTGGCCGTCGAACGCAGGACCTGGCTGGACGACCTGCCGATCACCTTCGTCACCCTGGCCTACCCCGGCGACCGCCACAAACTGGTCGGCACGTTCACGCCGGGGCAATAAAAGCGAAAAAACAAGACCCCGACCTAATTTCGGCGACAGTTTACTAAATTTACAACATAACTATACATCTGGCGGCAATTATTAATTAGTGAACTGTCGCCGAAATTATCGTCGCCGAAATTATCGCCTTATTCGGGAGTTGACCTCATTTGGCGCATCAATTTCGTCATTTCTTTCACGATTTGAATCGACCGTTGGGTGCGCCGCATACTTTCCGCCTCATTGAACGGGAACAGGCGGCCCTTTTCGACCCACTCGTTATAGAGTCGGACGTTCATAAAAGCGACCGTTTCGTCATCGAGGCCGCAAGTGGCTATGCGGACGAAAGCATTATAATACTCGCCGCCTTCTCCAACGAAGGGCCGCATTTGCGGCCAAATCGGATGGCCCTGAGTGTTACCAGCGACCCAGCCAACGTTGCGGATACCCTGATCGCGTAGCTTTTCCAGAGACTGCGCGGTGGCGCAGCGGCGGGACGCCCGCTCGTTTTCGGCCTTCTCGGCAAGGCGGCGTTTCGTGGCCTTTGCTTTGGCGGCGTCATTTACCGCCCTGTTCTGATCTATGTCTGGCAATAACATATCGGTCTTTTGACGCGATCCGACGCCAAGCAGGATCACCCCGATAACAATAGCAACCGTTAAAAGCATTCCTCTCATGCGGGAAGGGTGCCCATAACGTAATTTAAAGTCAATCAAAGGACAGCCATCCATAGCAACAAACACCGTCTGCAATCTACATGTTGATTTGTTTAATTTCGGCGACAGTATACTAAATTTATAATATAATCGTATATCTGGCGGCAATTATTAATTAGTGAACTGTCACCGAAATTATCTGGCAGCAATTGTTAATTAGTAAACTGTCGCCGAAATTTGTCGCCGAAATTTAGAGATTCTGGATGCTGGAAGGAAACAAGGGCTCAACCGTTTCCGGCTGAGCCCTTGAAAAACTTGGAGCGGGCGATGAGATTCGAACTCACGACTTCAACCTTGGCAAGGTTGCGCTCTACCCCTGAGCTACGCCCGCATGCGGTCCGGTCATTTTGCCGACCGGTGGGGCGCGATAATACTTAAAGCGCCGCCCATTGCAAGCGGCTTTAAGTCGCCGGGGCTTGAGGCCGCCATCGGGCATCCCTATGATCGCCGCCATGTCATTACCGGAACCACCGCAATCGACCGAACCGCCGGCCACCACGGACGACCTGCTGGCCATGCTCGACGGCCTGGGAATCGCCACCCAAACCCACAGTCACGCCCCCGTATTCACGGTCGAGGAAAGCACGGCGCTTCGCGGTGAATTACCGGGCGGTCATTGCAAGAACCTGTTCCTGAAGGATAAAAAAGGCGCGTTGTGGCTGGTCGTATGTTCCGAGGACCGCCGGATAGATATGAAAAACCTGCGCCACCTGATCGGCGCCGGCCACCTGTCGTTCGGCAAGCCCGACCTGCTGATGCGGGTTTTGGGGGTAACGCCGGGCTCGGTGACGCCGTTCGCCCTGATCAACGATGGCCAGGTTCGGGTCAATGTCGTCCTGGATGAAGAAATGATGACGGCGGACCTGCTCAACTATCATCCACTGACCAACGGCATGACGACGGCGATCCGGCCGGCTGACCTGCTGGCCTTCATCGGGGCCTGCGGCCACGCGCCGGAACTGGTCCGGCTTTAGGCCGGACCGCCAATTCACCCCTTGCGGTCGGCGGCGAAAACCGCCATCTAAAGCGTAACCAGTTAAACGGAGAATGGGAAATAAATGATTATCGAAGAAGACGGCACACCGGTCGGCGGCGGCACCGGCGACCTGATTAAAGACGGCGACATGGCCGGCTTCGTTGCCGACGTCGTCGAAATGTCGAAAACCATACCGGTGATCGTCGATTTTTGGGCGCCCTGGTGCGAGCCCTGCAAGCAATTGACGCCGGCGCTGGAAAAACAGGTCGTCCTGGGCGGCGGCATCGTCCGGATGGTCAAGATCAATATCGATGAAAACCAGCAACTGGCGGCCCAGTTACAGGTCCAGTCGGTGCCTACGGTTTTCGGCTTCAAGCACGGCCAGCCCATCGACGGGTTTACCGGCGCTCAGCCGGAAAGCCGGATCAAGGCCTTCATCGACCGCCTGACCAGCGGCGCCAAAAGCCCCCTGGACGAGGCCCTGGATCAGGCCGCCACCGCCCTGGAGGCCGGCGACCCGGCCACGGCGAGCGGCATTTACGCCCAGGTTCTGGGCCAGGATCAGGCCAACGGCAAGGCCCTGGGCGGCCTGATCCGGTGTTACCTGGCCGGCGGCGAAACGGATCAGGCCCGGGAAATGATCGACGGCCTGGAGCCGGCCATGCAGGCCGACCCGGATGTCGCCGCGGCGATTACCGCGCTGGAACTGGCCGAACAGGGGCAAGGCGCCGACGAAGTCGACCTGAGCGAATTGCAGGGCAAACTGGCGGCCAACGAAAACGACCATCAGGCCCGCTTCAATCTGGCCCTGGCGCTCTACGGGTCGGGGGCCACCGAACAGGCGCTGGAGCAACTGCTTGAGATAATTACCCGCGACCGGTCCTGGAATGAGGACGCCGCCCGCCTGCAGATCGTCAAGATTTTCGAGGCTCTGGGTCCGGCCGACCCGCTGACGGTTTCGACCCGGCGGCGGCTTTCCTCGCTGTTGTTTTCCTGATCGCCTCCGGGCGATAAACACCGGCCCCGCTGACGGATTTAGCCCGTCATTGATAATTCGCCGTGCCGCACCATATCACCGGAGACGGAAAATGAAGACACCCGCAATCGATCCGAAACTGTTGGAAATATTGGTCTGTCCGGCTACCAAGGGGCCGCTGCGCTATGATGAAAAAACCCAGGAACTAATCAGCGAAACCGCCGGACTGGCGTATCCCATCCGCGACGGCATCCCGATCATGCTGATCGACGAGGCGCGGCAATTGAAGTCCCAAGAGGATGTATAAAAAATGAGCGAAGACTACGGCCAGAAACACCGGCCCACGGAAATACGCCTGAAGCAGGCCGAAAAAATTCTCGAAGTCGATTTCGACGACGGCAGCAAATTCAGCCTGCCCGCCGAACTGCTGCGGGTGGAAAGCCCGTCGGCGGAGGTGCAAGGCCACAGCCCGGACCAGAAACAGGTGGTCGCCGGGCGCCGCCATGTCGGCATCATGGCGGTCGATCCGGTCGGCAATTATGCGGTTTGCATCAGGTTCGACGACCTGCACAACACCGGCATATATTCCTGGGACACACTCTACAACTTCGGCGAAAACCAGGACGCCATCTGGCAGGGTTACCTGAACGATCTGGAAGCAAAAGGGTTAAGCAGGGACCCCTGATTTAAAGGCCCTTCCCCCTCATCAATCCGGGCAATTCGCCGGCGGTTCCCATGGCCTGCCGCATGAACAGCCTTTTCAGGGGCGGCATCCGGTTGACCGCCGCCAGGCCCAGGTCGCGGGCCAGGCGAAGCGGCGCGATGTTATTCGAAAACAGCCGGTTAAGGGCGTCGGTCATGGCCAGCATCAGGGTGTTGTCGAAACGCCGCAGGCGCTGGTATTTTTCCAGCACCAGGGGGTCGCCGGGGTCGCCGCCCAGGCATCTTGCGGTGCTTAACACCTCGGCCAGGGCGGCCAGATCGCGCAGCCCCATGTTCAGGCCCTGTCCGGCGATGGGGTGCATGCCGTGGGCGGCGTCGCCGGCCAGGGCCAAGCGCTCTCCGATCATCCGTTCGGCGTATTGCAGGGTCAGCGGATAGGCCCAGCGCGGCCCGGTGACTTCGATACGGCCCAGGAAATCGCCGAACCGCGACGACAGTTCGGCCAGGAAGGACGCCTCGTCCAGCGCCATGATGGCCCCGGCCATATGTTCCCGTTCGGTCCACACGATGGACGAACGATTGCCTTTCAGCGGCAGAATCGCAAACGGACCGGCCGGCAGGAAATGTTCGTGGGCGATACCGTCGTGGGCGTGTTCATGGGCGACCGTGCAGACTATGCCTGTCTGTTTGTAGGACCATCCGGTCAGGCCGATCCCGGCCCCGGCACGGGTCGGCGATTTACGCCCTTCCGCCCCGACGACCAGCCGGGCGGCGATCCGGGCGCCGTTTGAAAGCACCGCCCGGACGCCGCTTCGCGACCGCGTCAGGCTATCGATGCGGGCCGGGGCGCGGACGGTCAGGTTGGCGAAGTCGCCGGTCCGCTTGCAGATGGCCCGGCGAATCGATCTGTTTTCGACCATGTAGCCGAAGGCCTCGGTGTCGATATCGTGGCGGTCGTAATGCAGGAACAGCGGCGAGTCGCCGTCGGTGACGCGGATATCGTTGATCGCCTGGGCCCCGCCGCCGATCAGCGGCCACAGGCCCAGCCGGTCGAGCAGATATTTGGACGACAGCGCGATGGCCGAGGCGCGACCGTCGAAGGCGGCATCGAGCCCGTCCCGGGGGTCCTGCCGATCGACCACCAGCACGGAAAACCCGGCCCCGGCCAGCGCGCACGCCAGGGCGCCGCCGACCAGGCCGCTGCCGGCGATCAGGATATCGGTGTCAATGGGCGGCGTTCGATGGCTTTTTCATTGTTCTTCCTGTGTCACCCGAATCGGTGGGAAAGTCCAGGTCGGCACGCCTTAAAATATCGCCTATATATTAGGCAATATATAATAACGCCTATATATTAGGCATATATTTGGCGTTGCGATTATCGAAAATACCTTAGCAAACAAACATAACACATTGATATCAGCCATTTTATCATAATTTCGAGATTCTGGCACGACATTTGAAAAGCGAATACCGGAGTTTCCCGCGCCGGTCGATAATTTGGCGGCTCGGGCTTAGATTAACCAGGTCGGATGTGGTCTTTTTTTGACGGCGGACCGGCGACAGAAATAAAGGGGATCAGGCGACATGAAACTGATCATGGCGGTAATCAAGCCTTTCAAGCTGGACGAGGTGCGCGAAGCCCTTTCCGGCCTTGGCGTCGAGGGCATGACGGTATCGGAAGTCAAGGGTTTTGGCCGGCAGAAGGGGCACGCGGAAATTTACCGGGGCGCCGAATACACCGTTCATTTCCTGCCCAAGGTAAAACTGGAAATCGCCGTTAAGGACGATCTTGTCGAAAGTGTCGTCGAGGCCATCCAGACGGCCGCCGGCACCGGCAAGATCGGCGACGGCAAGATTTTTGTTTGCGATATCGCCAAGGCGGTCCGTATCCGCACCGGCGAAACCGATAACGAAGCCCTTTAGGAGGAAACCAAGATGCGTTTACTAAACAACAAAATTCTTCCGGTGCTGATGGCGGGCGTCGCCGTGGTGGCCGGCAGCGGGGCCGCCTACGCCCAGGAAGCACCTAAGCTGGACAGCGGCGACACCGCCTGGATGCTGACTTCCACGGCGCTGGTCCTGATGATGACCATTCCGGGCCTGGCCATGTTCTATGGCGGCATGGTCCGCAAGAAGAACGTTCTGGCCACCGCCATGCAGAGCTTCGCGATTACCGCGCTGATGAGCGTTTTGTGGATGGTCGCCGGTTATTCGCTGGCCTTTACCGACGGCGGCGGGGCCAACGCTTACGTGGGCGGCCTAAGCCAGCTTTTCCTGAGCGGCATCACGGTTGACAGCCTCTCCGGCAGCATTCCGGAAACGGTCTTCATGACCTTCCAGATGACCTTTGCCATCATCACGCCGGCGCTGATTACCGGCGCTTTCGCCGACCGCATGAAGTTTTCCTCGATGCTGGTTTTCCTGGGCGTCTGGGTGCTGGTGGTCTACGCCCCGATCACCCATTGGGTCTGGGGCGGCGGTTTCCTGGCCGATGCCGGGGTTCTCGACTTCGCCGGCGGCACGGTGGTTCATATCAACGCCGGCACCGCCGGTCTGGTGACCGCTATCGTGCTCGGCAAGCGGCTGGGTTACGGCGCCGAAAACATGGCGCCGCATAACCTGACACTCAGCGTTATCGGCGCCTCGCTGCTGTGGGTCGGCTGGTTTGGTTTCAACGCCGGTTCGGCGGTCGCCGCCGACGGCGCCGCCGGCATGGCCATGGCGGTGACCCAGATCGCCACTGCGGCGGCGGCCCTGACCTGGATGTTCGCCGAATGGATGTTTCGCGGCAAACCCAGCATTCTGGGCATCGTGTCGGGCGCGGTCGCCGGCCTGGTGGCGATCACCCCGGCCTCGGGTTATGTCGATCCCATGGGGGCGCTGATTATCGGCGGCATCGCCGGCGTCGGCTGTTTCTGGGGGGCCACCGTGCTCAAGAACAAGATGGGCTACGACGATTCCCTTGACTGCTTCGGCGTGCACGGCATCGGCGGCATCATCGGGGCGATCCTGACCGGCGTCTTCGCGGTGGAAGCCATCGGCGGCACCGCCGGGCTTATCGAAGGCAACGCCGGACAGGTGCTGGTACAGCTCGAGGGCATCCTCGCCACTATCGTCTATAGCGGCATCGCCACTTTCGTTATCCTGAAAGTAATCGACGCGATCATGGGCCTCAGGGTCGATGAAGACGCCGAAGTGGAAGGGCTGGACATCAGCCTGCACGGCGAAAGCGTCCACTAGGGCCATTCCAGGCCGCGCTGGCCAAAGGCGCAGGGACCGAAGGGACAAGCTCCCTTCGGTCCTTTTTTTGCGTGTTTGGGGATAAACGGTCGGGCAACTTGATATTACCCGGCGATGACTATATTCGCATCGCCCTGGTTCATTCTTCGGCCAGTACCGCAAATGCGCTCGACAGAATTGTTAACGCCCTACGTTAAGTTCTTGTAAATATTGATATCGTAGAACCTATGGTATGACGGTTTTTTCGACAGGAAGGGGAACCGGCGGGTTTCTGCCGGTCGGCATGGCGGCGTTTTTGGGGCGTCGGTTAAGCGAGGTCCGGGGCGGCCTGCTGCTCGCCGTCGCCTTCTTCGTGGCCGCCGCCCTGATTAGCTACAACCCCGGCGACCCGTCGCTGAACAGCGCCGCCGAAGGCGGTGCCCGCAACATGCTGGGAACCTCCGGCGCCTATGTCGCCGACCTGCTGTTGCAGTTATTCGGCCTGGCCGCCGCCGTGCCGGTGCTGGTGCTGGCGGTCTGGGGGGTTCAGACATTCCGCCAGCGGCCACCGAAAACGCCGCTTTTTCGCCTGGCCCTGCTAGCCCCCGCCCTGATTCTGCTGTCGGCGGCATTAAGCGCCGCGCCGGGTTTCCGGGGCTGGCCGCTGGCCGTGCCGCTGGGTGGCGTCGTCGGCTCCGTGACGCTCGATTATGGCGTTTCGCTGGGCAACACGCTGGTCGCCGGCATGGGCGGCGTCTGGCGACTGGAACGGTGGATGATATCCGTTGCCGCGCTGGCCCCCGCCATCGCCGCCCTGATTACCGTGCTGGGCCTTAGCCGGACCGAATGGCGAATGATTGGGCGGGCAATCCGGAAACTGGGCCTGACGGTATGGATATGGTCGGGCCGGGGCCTGAAGGCGGTAGCGGCCAGGGTGTCGGGGCGGCGGCGGCAGCCGGCCTTGCCGGTACGCGAAAAGCCGCCGGCGCCGGAAACCCGGTCGCCGCGCCGCATCGCGGCCAAAAAACCGAAGCCCAAGGCCGGCCGCAAGGCGGTGGCCAAGCGTCAGGCCCGGCTTGATCTTGTTCCCGGCGAAGAATTTGAATTACCGCCCCACGAACTGCTGGAAGCGCCGCCCGAAGGCACGGGGGGGGCCGACGTCAACAGGGATTCCCTGGAGCAAAACGCCAAACTGCTGGAATCCGTACTCGACGATTTCGGGGTTCGGGGCGACATCCGCAAGGTCCGGCCCGGCCCGGTCGTAACCCTTTACGAACTGGAACCGGCGCCCGGCACCAAAACCTCGCGGGTGATCGGGCTTAGCGACGATATTGCTCGTTCCATGAGCGCCGTTTCGGTGCGGGTCGCCGTGGTGCCGGGGCGCAATGTGATCGGCATCGAACTGCCCAATCTGGAACGGGAAATGGTTTATCTGCGCGAACTGCTGTCTTCGGACCCGTTCGAGCGGGCGCCCGGCAAGCTGAATCTGGCGCTGGGCAAGGATATCGGCGGCCTGCCGGTAACCGTCGATCTGACCCGGATGCCGCATCTGCTGATCGCCGGCACCACCGGCTCGGGCAAATCGGTCGGCATCAACACGATGATCCTGTCGCTGCTTTATCAACTGCCGCCCGAGGAATGCAAGCTGATCCTGATCGACCCGAAAATGCTGGAATTATCGGTCTACGAGGGTATTCCACACCTGTTGACGCCGGTTGTCACCGACCCCGCCAAGGCGATCATGGCCCTTAAATGGGCGGTCCGCGAGATGGAAGAACGATACCGGGCGATGTCGCAGTTGGGGGTGCGTAATGTCGCCGGCTACAACGCCCGCATCGGCGAGGCGGTAAAAAAGGGTGAAACCCTGATGCGCCGTGTGCAAACCGGATTCGATGACGATGGCCGTCCGATCATGGAGGAATTGCCGCTGTCCATGCAGCCGCTGCCCTTTATTGTCATCGTCGTCGACGAAATGGCCGACCTGATGCTGGTCGCCGGCAAAGACATCGAGGCCGCCGTGCAGCGCCTGGCGCAAATGGCCCGGGCCGCCGGTATCCATATTATCATGGCGACCCAGCGGCCTTCGGTCGATGTCATTACCGGCACCATCAAGGCCAATTTCCCGACCCGCATCAGCTTTCAGGTAACCTCGAAAATCGACAGCCGCACGATTTTGGGCGAACAGGGGGCGGAACAGCTGCTGGGTCAGGGCGACATGCTGTACATGGCCGGTGGCGGACGGGTGACCCGCGTACACGGGCCGTTCGTATCCGATGAAGAGGTCGAACACGTGGTTGCGTTCCTCAAGGCCAGCGGCAAGCCGCAGTATCTGGATGAAATCACCGAGGAACAGGACGGCGCCCCGCTGCTTTCGGGCGGCTCGGGGCAGCCATCGGGCGACGAGCTGTACGACGAGGCGGTGGCCCTGATCGCAAGGGAAGGCAAGGCATCCACCAGTTTTATTCAACGTCACCTGCAAATAGGCTATAACCGGGCCGCACGTATAATCGAACGGATGGAGAAAGAGGGCGTTGTCAGCAAAGCCAACAGAGTGGGTCGCCGCGAGGTTCTGGTCGCGACGGGTGGTGATTACGCCGCTAATACCAAGGATCACTGATAAAGACTCATTGAGATTCTCTCAGCGCCCCGTCGGGCAGGAGCAAAGCCGTCTCAATGGGTCTTTATCAGTGATCCTTGGTATTAAATGGATTGTCGCGACGCTTGTCTGCCTGATAATTGCGACGGGCCCAAGCGCGGCGGAACTCAAGCCAATGGCGCTGACCGCCGCCGACCGGGCCGATCTGACCCGAATCGAAAATTACCTGAACAGCATCAGCACCCTGAAATCCCGGTTCCTGCAGGTTTCGTCGAACGGCTCCTATGCGGAAGGTTCCCTGACCCTGTCGCGGCCGGGCAAAATGCGGCTCGATTATGATCCGCCGGCGCAAATGCTGATTGTCGCCGATGGCGTCTGGCTGATCTACAAGGACCTGGAACTGGGTCAAATCTCGTACCTGCCGCTCGATTCGACCCCCGCCGGCATTATCGTGCGGGACAGGATGTCATTTTTCGATGGCGACGTGCGGGTCACCGGCATCGAACGCGGCCCCGCCGCCATCGGCGTCACCGTCATCGGCAAGGATCCGGACGAAGGTTCGATGACGCTGGTTTTCAGCGACAAGCCGATGGCCCTGAAGAAATGGATCGTGGTCGATCCGCAAGGGATCAGAACATCGGTGTCGCTGCTGTCCAGCCGCTATGGCGTCGCCGTCGATAACAGTTTGTTTGTCGTCGAACAGCCGGGAAGCAACAATCAGGACCTGAAATAACTTTTTTTAGTTGAATTTCCTGGTTGCCGTACCCAAATAAATCACCGGGTCATTCGCGACATACCCTGACCGATGCCCCCATCGCCGGGGAAATACCGAGAGCGCCTGACCCCGGACGGTCCCCTGCCGTCCAAGGGTTCCAGTTAGGAATCCAAAACGCCCGGCGCTCCCGCCGGGCGTTTTTTTGTTCTGGTTTTTGTCCTGGTGCGTCAAGGCGCCAGTCGATAGCCGCCGGGTTCGGTCAACAGGATTCTGGCGTTGGACGGGTCTTTTTCGATTTTCTGGCGCAGCCGGTAAACATGGGTTTCCAGTGTATGGGTGGTGACCCCGGCGTTATAGCCCCAGACCTCGTCAAGCAGAATGTCGCGGCTGACGACCTTGTCGCCGGCCCGATAAAGATATTTAAGAATCGCCGCTTCCTTGTCGGTCAGCCGCACCTTGTTGCCGTTTTCGGTTTCCAGCAGCAATTTCGAGCCCGGCTGAAAACTGTACGGCCCGATGGTGAAAACGGCATCGTCGCTGCGTTCATGCTGGCGGATATGGGCGCGCAGGCGGGCCAGCAGCACGCCCAGCCGGAACGGCTTGGTAATATAATCATTGGCCCCGGCGTCGAGCC
>VAPM010084752.1_pt1 | contig 12990 bp, 19 predicted proteins | sample 3395091 | NCBI WGS metagenome assembly VAPM01 (sample SAMN08290445, study PRJNA428436) | hydrothermal vent metagenome | isolation source: Deep-sea hydrothermal vent chimney 3 | place: Pacific Ocean: Juan De Fuca Ridge | reverse complement strand
ATAGATGATGTGCTATCGAGATTTGCTGTTGGCTCGTCTGCAAAAAGTATTTTTGGTTTATTTACAATTGCCCTTGCTATTGCAACTCTTTGTTGTTGTCCTCCAGACAATTCTTTTTGGAAATAACTTAACCTGTCTCCGAGCCCAACCTTTTCTAAAACTTTTTTTGCCGAAGAGACACATTCCTTTCTGCTCTTCCCCATCATCAAAAGTGGAAGATATACATTTTCCATAGCAGTTAACTCCGCCAGAATGGCATATTCCTGAAAAACATACCCCAACTGATTTAGTCGAAACAGTGTTTTTTCTTTTTCGGATAATCCCAAAACGTCTACGTTGTCTATGACAATGCTCCCTTTAGTTGGATTATCCAAGAGTCCGACTTGATGTAGGAAGGTTGATTTTCCAGAACCACTAAAGCCCATTAGTGCTACGAATTCTCCTTTTTTAATATTCATTGAAACGCTCTTTAATGCCTTTACCCTTATTTCTCCCATTTCATATGTCTTTTCTAGGTCCTTCACATCAATCATTTTTCATCCCCATATTGATTTCAATATACTTTGTTTTGCTGTTTTCCACGACGGGAGAAAGCCTCCAACAATGGATATCACTAACAAACTTACTGAACTTTTAATTATTAATGGCAACGTGATAATCGGAGAAACGTCCCCCATTGGAAACTCTATTGGATGCTGGGTAAAATAATAAGATAAAAACCACAATAAAAACGACCCAAAAAACATTCCGGCAATGCAATAAAAAAGAGCTTGAAAAAGATAAGAAAAAATGATAACGTTTCTATTTATTCCAATAGCTTTTAAAATTCCTATTTGTCTCTGGTTATGGATGGTGTTTATATAAACAATTACCAAAATAATTACCACCGCAATAATTAGACTGACAATGGTGGTTATCATTGTAAGAAGGTTAAACGTGCCAGTAATGGATCCGATAACGCCACTAATTTTTTCTTGCCATGTTTTTATATCGTCACTAACTCCGAGCTTAATCATTTTATTTTTGAACTGCTTTTCTGTTCCTGTCTTAGACAATTTAACCAAAACCAAAGAAGCTTTGTTTTTAATTTTTAGAACTGATTCCATTTCTTTTTTACTGATAAATGCTAGGCTATCTGTCCCCATTTTACTTACTCCAAAAATTCCCTTTACTCTATAATGCCTTCTAACCCCGTTGCTAAAGGTAACGCCTATCACGTCTCCCACTTCTGCACCCTCCAAAGAAGGCTGATCATCCTCGCTGTCCTTTTTCCCAGCAAGATCTCTTCCTAATAATATTTCCCCGCTGTCTGAATCGCTTAGATACTCTCCAGATATAATTCCTTCATGAATTTTGGAAACAAGCACCTCGTCGGAGGGAATCATAGAATACAACATTCCTCCTAAAAATTTGTCCTTATAGGAAAACGTAGCTCCAATTGCGTATCTGGGAGCGGTACCTATAACACCAGGAATTCTATTTATATTCTTTTGTAAGTTGTTTATGTTTTTTATATAAAGATTATTATCTTTTGGTTCTATCAGGAGATTCCCATATAAGTTATTTCTTGACTCTCTTTCTATCGACCGCTGTAGTCCATTTACTACTGACGGTAAAAAAATTAAGTTTATTAAAACCAATGATATAATAGACATTGTTAAAATCGTAGTTCCTATATTTGTTCTCTTGATAGATCTATAGGCCAAAAACGAAGAAACTTTTAAAACGTTTAGGTGGTCCGCCATTAATTTCCCCCTTTCTTTTTTTGTTGTTTCTTAAGTTTAAAATAGTAAAATGCCCCCGTTAATATTATAATAAAAATTATAACTTCAAAAAATAAAAACAAGCTATTGGTAGAATTGCCCTCTACGTATATTCGAAGTGGTTCTGTAAAATTGTGTCTTCCGAAGTCGTCTACATATGTAACTGTCATATTATAATTTATTGTTCCACTGCTGTTTGGAACAAAATTAAAAACTGCCGAACTATCGTCGTCAGATTCCAACTCTCCAAGAAATGATTCCTTGTCCCCCGAAAATGGAAGGCTTACCTCTGCTTTGACAGAATTAGCATCGCCTTTGCCAAAATTTTCCAACCTGATGGTTAGCGTGGTTTTATCCCCTATAGCCGGGATTATTGGCTCGGTTTTTATATAGGCAATATCCAAGTATGCCCTCTTGCTGGTAACTGTAATTGAAAAGTTGCCGTCTTGGGATATTTTGAAATTATCACTTCCGTATTCCACCTTGTATTTAAAAACATATATTCCTGGGGTGGCATTATTTGTAACAAACATATGAAAAACATTAAATCGCTTACTGTTTGCATAACCAAATGGAGTATCAAAGTTGATAATTAATGGTTCTTTTATTTTAATGTTTTTGCTTAATTGTGTTATTTTGAAACTAAGGTGTTTGGGTAAATCGGCACCACAATTATCAAACTGAATTCCGACTGTCACGCTGTCGCCTATTCTTACAGAAGATGGGGTTACGTCGGTTACCCTTGTTTTTATGCAATAATTATCTGTGAGGGCGGTGGCGCCCGAAACAAAAAAAATCAATGCAAAAATAATAACTGCCCACTTTACTCTTTTTTTGTTTTCCATGTTATTCCAAAGTTTTATATATTAAAACAACCGTAAGGTTGATAATAAAACAAACTGTGTGTATTTAAGGATTGCACTCAAAATACAACTGTCTAATAGTTTAAATGACGAACATTAAAGACCTGCTTCGAAAAATCCACTTAAATAAATATGAGTCTATTGCGTATGACACCATCTTAAGGAATGGAGTAGTTGAGGCTAGTGTGATTTCAAAGAAAGGGGGGATTCCTTTTGGTAAAATTTACGAATCTCTTGGTAGTCTTTCTGCGATGGGGTTAATTGATGTTCAAGAAACCAGACCAAAAAAATATAAGATAAAAAACCCGAAAACAGCCTTTCAAAAAATCCTTAACAAAAGGACTCAAAAATTAAAAGAAGAAACAGACTTCCTTAAACAGAATTTAATTCAAATTGAGGATGAAATTGGGAAAGTTGGCGTGTTGGAAAATAAAGAGAAAACTTTCTGGTCCACCGCAATAGGAGGGGATATCGAAAAAATGATTGGGAGTATTTTTGACGATGCAAAAAGAGAACTTTGTATAATCCCATATATTATTAACAAATCCGGACAAACAAAAAACGCCATACTCAATATCCCTAAATTAGCAAGAGAAATTGAAAAGTGTGCTGAAAGGGGTGTGAAAATTAAGGCCATTTTTCCAGCGGAATTTGCCCGTAAGCATATGGCAATTTTGAAAAAAATGAAGATTATAAAAATTATAACAAAAAATATAGAAATAAAAACAATGGTGAAAATGCCTGCCGAGCCATTTATTATAATTGACAGAGACAAAACAATATTGAGAGTAAATGACCCTATTGATGAGGAAAAGATTCTTGCGATGATTAAGATTACGGACGTAAAATTATCAGAAAATCTAAGAATAGGGTTTGATAAGATGTGGGGAAATGCACTGAAAACATAAAAAGGCTCCATAGTGCTAGCTTTCAAAAGTTGTTTGATTGATTTGTACGGCACTCTGCCCCCAGCGGAAAGTTTATAAGGGGTATTTTTGTTTATTTTCTAGGACAAAATTGTCCGAGTTGATTACAGCGCTAATGGTTCTGTATAAATAAAATGGCAAGAAGAGCAAAAAAAATCAGAGAAAAGGGAAAACTTAGGCTTAGTTCTTACTTTAAAAAATTCTCCGACGGTGAAAGGGTGGCGATTATCCAAGAAAGAGGAGTTCGTGCGAGTTTTCCAGAAAGATTGAGGGGCATGTCTGGAGAAATCAAAGGAAGCCGTGGAAGATTTAAGGAAGTTAAAATTAAGGACGGGAACAAACCAAAGTTGTTTATAATTCACCCTGTTCATTTGAGAGGTTTATTATGATAAGGGAATCTAAACCTGTGACTATGGCGGAAGTTTCTGAGATGATAGTAAATTCAGAAAAAGCAGAGAATGTTAAGTTATTCATAAAAAACTTTGATGTTCTTGATGCAAAAGACGCAAGGGAACTATTCGAGAAAATTAACAATCTTAACATGATAAAACTAAAAGATGAGCATATTGTGAAAATGGTAGACTTTTTGCCAACTGACGCCACCGAACTCAGCAAAACAGTTTCGGGTTTATCGTTAGACCAAGATGAAATAACTAAAATTTTGGAACTTATTAAAGAATACAGACAATGAAAAAAATATTAAGTGGAGTAAAAAATGCCTAAAGAAGAATATGCTGTAGTTTTAGACTTTTTGCCTTATGGATATCCGCTTGAAGATAAAAGAGTTCCATTGGCTCAAGCAATCGGAACAAATGGGTTGACGTTGTTACAACTGGTTCCTCGTCGTGGAGAGAAATTTGAACAGGGAGAAAAGGTTTATATTGGGGACGGAAAGAGGGATAAGATTCAATATATTTTAGGCAGATGTCCTAGGGAAAAACTAACAGATGCTGCAAAAGAACAACTTAAAGAATTTGTTATAGATGTCGTAAGGAATGATGAAGAAAGGTTTGTAAGGTTTTTTAACGACGCACAAGCAATCAATACGAGACTTCATCAGTTTGAATTACTGCCAGGTCTTGGGAAAAAACATACGGCAGCAATACTTGGGGCAAGAGAAGAGAAGGAATTTGAATCTTTTGATGATATTCGAAGCAGGGTAACAAATATACCTTCACCAGAAAAAATAATTGAAAAAAGGATAATGGAGGAATTAACGGAGGTTCAGCGTCACAATCTGTTTATTATGTAAAATGGGAGAAGGTAAAAATTACAGAAAAAAAGAAGAAGAAGTTATTTTAGTGAGAATTTTGGGGAAGGATATTCGTGGGGATATAAAAATAAAGTCTGCATTAACTAGAATTAATGGTATTTCGTGGTCTGTTTCTAATGCAATTTGTAAAATACTAAAGATAGATGAAGCAAGAAGTGTTCAGGATTTTAGTAAGGACGAATTGTCCGCTATCGAGGAATTCATGAAAACTCCGTCCTTCCTTGCTTTCATAAAAAATCGAAGGAATGATTTAGATAGTGGAGAAGATATTCATATTAGTGGAGTAGATTTAAAATTAAGAAAAGAGTTTGATCTTAAAAGATTGAAAAAAATAAAATCATACAAGGGTATTCGGCATATTGTTGGGTTGCCTGTACGTGGACAAAGAACTAAAGCTAATTTTAGGAGGAATCGTAAACCATCTGTTGCAGCTGCTAAGAAGAAGGTTAAAAATTAATAATGGGAGATATTAAACGTAAAAGAAAATTATTTAGTCGTCCTAAAAAGCTATTTGATAGACAGAGGATGGATGAAGAGAATGTTTTAGTTAAAAAATATGGATTGAAGAATAAGAGAGAGATATGGAAAGCTAAGACTGCGGTTTCAAATATGAGGAGAAGGGCAAAGGGGTTAATTGGAAAGACCGATAAGGAGCAGAGGGTGTTTTTTAACAAGTTAAACAAGATGGGTATTGAGGTTATGGATATCTCTGATATTTTAGCATTGGATGAAGAAAGCATTTTTTCTAGGAGGTTGCAAACGATTGTTGTTAGAAAAAAATTGGCGACTACTATGAGGGGTGCGAGACAGTTGATTGTTCATAAAAACATCTTAATAGACGGCAAGGTTGTTAATGTTCCATCTTTTGTTGTTGATAAGATAACCGAAGGGAAAATCTCATTAAAAGAAAAAAAGGCAAAAGCTAAAAAGCAAGAGGGAGAGAATAACTAATGGCAAAAAACGAAGAAAATACAGGCATCGTGAATATTTATGCTAGTTTTAATAATACTATTGCTACAGTCACTGATTTAGCTGGGAATACTATCGGTAGGACATCTGGTGGGCAAATTACCAAATATGACAGGATGCGGGCAAATCCGACCATTGCGATGTTTATTGCAAAAAAAATTCAAGAAATCTGTAGGGATTACCGGATTAGTTCTGTTTATATTAGAATGAAAGGACAAACTGGGGCAACTGGAATCGGACCTGGTGCTGGAGCAATCGTTAGAACTCTTACAAAAGAAGGAATGAAAATCTTAAGTATGTCCGAGACTACCGCCGTTGCTAGGGGTGGTCCTAAAAAGAAGGGAGGAAGGAGGGGAAGAAGACCATAAATGGTCTAGAAGGGTTAAACCTATAAACTCAAAATTCAAAAAACAACTATGGAAACAATAAAAAACACAAGTGAAGAAGTGGCATTCATTACAGATATTAATGTTAGTTTAGCTAATGCTATTCGTAGAAGCGCTGGAGAAATACCAATCTTAGCAATTACCGAGGCTGATATTTATAAAAATGATTCTGCTCTTTATGATGAAATAATTGCACACAGATTGGGATTAATCTCATTAAAAAACCAGAAAATGAAAAAGGATGATTTTATTGAATTAAAATTAAAAGTTAAAGGAAAAGGAGATGGGGAAATGGTTTTAGCAGGAGAGATGGGAGATGATGTGGTTTATCAGGAAACTCCAATAGTATTATTAGGAGAAGGACAAACACTTGAAATAGTTGCGAGAGCGAGGGCTGGAATGGGAATTGATCATGCTAGATTTTCGCCTGGATTAGTTTATTATAGGCATTTACCTCAAATCAAAATTAGTAATGAGGGAGCAAAACAGGTAGAATTGGCGGAACTTTATCCGAAGGTTTTTGAAAGATATGGGGAGAAAATAAAGGTTAGAAGTGCGTGGGAGTGTGAATTGGATGATGATGATATGACAGATTATCCCGGAGTAAGTATTTCTTTTGATAATACTTTGGTGTTTGTTGTGGAGTCATGGGGACAGATTGAAGCTAAAAAAATATTTATGGAAGCATGTAAGGCACTAAAAAACAACCTTAATGATGTTTCAAAAATTCTGAAATAAAATGGAAATAAAAATTAATAAAACAAAAATAGAGAAAAGAATGAGGGCAAAGATGGATAGTGAATTATCACAAACTATTATTAAGCTAAAGAAGACCAACCCCGTTGTGGCTAAAGAGTTAGCTCGCCCAAAAAGGAGATGGCCTGCCGTCAACTTAAAAGATATTGATATGATTAAGGGAGATGTTTTAATTGCTGGAAAAGTATTGAGTGCTGGTGATTTAACTGAAGCTAAGAAAATCGTGGCGTGGTCTATTAGTGAAAAGGCGTTGTTAAAAATAAAGAATATTAAGGGAACATTTGTTTTTATTAGAGAGGAGATGAAAAGTAATCCTGAATTAAATGGGTTTGATATTTTGCGATGAAAAATAAATTAATTAAAAATATCTTTGGTGGATCTTGTTAGATGGTAAAATTAATTTATAACGGGGATGGAGCTATTTTTGGAAGGCTTGCAAGTAAGATTGCCAAGGATTTATTGAAGGGTGATGAGGTTGTTCTTGTTAATTGTGGGAAAATTATTGTTTCCGGGGATAAAAAACTATTTGTAAAAAAGATATTGGCAAAAAGGGAAATGGGTAGTGGTGGATCAATGAAGGGGCCAAAATACCCAAGAACAGAAGATAGGTTGGTGAAAAGAATGATACGTGGCATGTTACCAAGAGATAGGGCACGAGGAAGAGATGCAATAAGGAGACTTATGTGTTATGCAGAAAATGTCGAGAATGTCGAAGGAGCCATTAAATTAGAATACAAAAAACCTATGAGATTTAGCACCATTAAGGAAATTGTGAGGGCATTGAAATGATAAAGGGGAAAATCACTGTTTCTGGAAAACGAAAAACTGCCGTTGCTAAGGCAACTATAGGAACTGGAACTGGGGTTATTACATTTAATAAGAAACCCTTAAGCCTCTTAACTAATTTACAGCAACTTGAAATTAGTGAGCCATTAATTATTGCTAAGGATATCTTGGGAGAATTAATGTTTGATATAAGCCTGAATGTTAAGGGTGGTGGGACTTCCTGCCAAGTTGAGGCTGGAAGACTAGCTATTGCACGAGCACTTGTTGAATTCTACTCTAATGAAAAATTGAGAACTGCCTTTTTACTTTATGATAAAAATATGTTAATTGCGGACATTAGAAGAAAGGAAGCTTGCAAGCCAGGAGATTCTAAGGCTCGAGCGAATAGACAAACATCATTTAGATAGTGTTATTATTTGAAAGTGGTTACTGGTAGAAATGTTTATATATTGATTTTTTGTATCTATAGCATGAGAGAGAAATATTTGAATTTTAGGAGCGTCGCAGACAAATATGCCTCTTCTGGAGACGATGTAAATATTGCAATTGGAGTTAGACCATCTGGAAGAATTCATCTTGGAAATATGTCAACCCTCGCCCTTTCTGGATATTTGGGGAAAAATATTGGGCCGCATCTCTCTGTGGTTAATGTAACTATATGCGACTTGGAATTACCAGATTTTCATGATAGAAATATTAATGATAATTTTATTAGATATTATGCTGAACTCCCGGATCCACGAGGAGAATATAATAACTTACTGGAAGCCTCTCACTTTCATCTTGGGGAATTTTTTGGAGCCATGAAGGATTATTTTGGCGTTCCTGTAAGGACGCATCTCTTGTCTAATATTCAGAGAAATCAAAACTTTAGAAAGGGGCTTAAGCGACTTTTAGATGAGCCAAATTCTATGTCAATAATTAATCCATCTGCTGGGAAAAAATCATTTGTTTTTCCTATCTGTCCTGATTGCAAAACATCTAGCAATAAAACCAGTCTTTACAATAATAAAACCGAAACATTCAAAGCAACGTGCAAAAATCCAGAATGCTCCAGAGAGGCTTATGATATGAATATCTTTGATTTATCCAGAGATTTGTCCGTTCATTATTTTATTGATCCGCTTCGGGACTGTTGGGTTGATCCCAAACCACAGATTCATGTCTTCGGAGGAGACTATAGAATGAGGGGTAAGAATTCGAACACACCACAGATAAAGGGAGTAATCGATGTTATGAAAACAAGCGGTGGATGTAGTTTGCCAGACATCCTTTTGGGTCCCAATTTTTTTTCGAGTGATGGATATAAGATGAGCAAGGGACGAGATAATGGATTAACACTTGATATACTTAAAAGACATTTTGGGGAAGATGCTTTTTTAAAAATATTTGAACTTACAGAAAAAATTATGGAAAGAGATATGAAGGTTGTTGATTATAGTTTTATTGAGGATTTTCTTTTTTGATTCTCGGTCTCAAATAACTTTTAAGTTTTCTCTGGACTGCATAAAAAATTTCTGGAGAGATTATCGTTTGGTGATTTCCTTTGTAAATCCGTCCGTCAAATTTGATTTCTCCAAGATAGGTTCGGTTTGTCAAAACTTTTTTTAGTCCATTTACCGAAAGAGAGAAATTTTTAGATATTGAATTTAGTGAGTAAGTTCTGTTTAAAAATGTCCGAAAGAGGGAATGAACTCTGACCGCATCTTCGTTTGGGATTAAGTTCCCATTTGAAACATCGTAACCCAAAGGTGCCCGTGTAACCAATTTGCCGACGCTGGCCATCTTCTGCATCCCACTTTTTTGCCTTTCACTCCTGTCCTGCCCATAGTTCCTAAAACTATCCAAAACCCTCCAATCTACTTTTTCTGAAACATAATTTTGAAAATCCTTTATTTTTTCTGGAGCGAATCTTGCACAAACTCCACACAAACTACTTCCAAAAATAGCTTTTTCTTTCCGCTCGGCATAGCCACATTTTTTACACACCATAAAAGAAACAATATACTTGGCTTTAAATATTGGGACATACTGTTCAAATATTTTTATTTGGAAATATATCTTCGTATTTAATTATTAAAAACCTTTTTGCTAACCACAACAAACCTTTTTCCTTTTTTTCTTGTTACTTTTTCAATTTTCCCATCTTTTAACCAATAGATGATTTCCGCGTTTTTTTCTGCAAGACCCAGGTCGTGGGTCACCAAAACAATGGTTTTACCTTTGGAATTTAATTTGTGCAAAAACTCCATAACAATTTCTCCTCTCTTACTATCTAAATTACCAGTAGGCTCGTCTGCCAAAATAACTTCGGGGTCGTTTGCTAAACTTCTTGCAATTGCAACCCTTTGCCTTTGCCCTCCAGAGAGTTCGCCTGGATAATGATTTAATCTATTATCAAGCTCCACTAATTCTAATAGCTTTTTTGCTCTTTGCCGTCTGGTGTTAATATCTGTCCCTTGGAACGTCATTGGCAACATAACATTCTCAATGGCAGTTAGGTTTGCGATTAAATTAAATGATTGAAAAATAAACCCAATTTTTTGTCCTCGAATTTGGGCAAGTCTACTTTCACCCAGTGTTGAAATATCATGCCCATCTAAAAAAACCTTTCCCTTTGTTGGGACATCCAAACTTCCGACCATGTTCATTGCGGTGGTTTTCCCAGATCCGGAAGTTCCCATGATAGCTACAAACTCTCCGCTATAAACTTTAAAATCAATTCCGTCTAATGCTTTCACCGTTTCCTTGCCCATGTAGTAGAATTTTGACACCCTCTTTAGTTTAATTAATTCTTTTCTTTTATTAATCATCGTAATAGTATGAGGATAATGTATATAAGGTTTTCCGGCTTTTTGATATTTCGGATGCTTAGCAAAACTTAAAAACAACAAAGAACAATAAATAAGATGAAAAGTCGTGGCATATTATTTGTTTTTTTAGTATTGCTGTCTTTTGGAATGGTTAGTGCCGTATCGACATGTGGGCTTGGAGTAAAATTAATTAATCAAGACCCTTATCCTGCGGTTCCTGGTGACTACGTTAAGCTCGTGTTTCAAATTGATGGACTACTATCCTCTGCTAATTGTGGAGATATTACACTTAATTTAATTCCAGATTATCCAATATCTTTAAACCCTGGAGAGAGTGCTGTTCGAACATTTAAAAAAGTTGATTATATTAAAGATTACAAAACTAGTATTTTGGTTCCGTACAAGGTAAGGGTTGGAAAAGATGCCCTCGACGGTAAAACTCCAATTGAGGTTATGGTTCAATCCAAAGGTGACGCTCCTTTTTCAAAAACATTTAATCTTTCTGTTAAAGATGTTAGGGCAAAATTTGTAGTTTATGTTAAGAATTATGATTATGCAACAGATGAAATAACTTTAGAGATTTTAAATATTGGGTCATCTAAAGTAGAAGCTGTTTCTGTTCAAATTCCAAAACAAGAGGGTATTGGAGTCAAGGGCTCTAACAAAATGATTGTTGGAGACTTAGATTCTAATGAATATAGTTCTGCATCCTTTGAGACACATTTTAAAAACAATACCAAGTTTAATATTGATATAGGTTACTCCGATGCCATCAATGTAAGAAGAACTGTGGAAAAAACCATTACCTTTGATTCTTCTTATTTTACAAATAGAAAGGCTGATGAAAAAAAGACCGGGGTCTGGACTTATGTTTTGTGGTTTCTTGTTGTTGGATTATTGGGTTATTGGGGATATAAAAAAATAAAAAATAAAAAATAAATTTATTCGTATCTTAATGCTTCTACTATATTTATTTTGCTAGCGTTCCAGGCTGGAACAAGCCCGCTAATAACTCCAGTTAAAACTGCAAAAAGTATTAACCCCCCGAAAAGGTATGTTGGAAATATTGGGGAAAGAAAACCCCAGCCCATTTTACCCAAAACTACTCCAGCAAAATATGAACACCCCCATCCTAATAAAACCCCAATTACCCCTGCAACAAATCCCAAAAATCCAGCCTCAAAAAGAAAAATACCAAGAACCTCTTTATTTGTTCCTCCTATTGATTTTATTATTCCTATTTCCTTCGTTCTTTCAATTACTGATGTAATCATGGCATTTGCAGTATTAACGGCACTTACAATTACCGCGATTAAGGCAATCAGGACAACAAAACCGATAATAACATTCATCGCTCCGCTGTAACTTGCAATTATGTCTGAAAAACTCTTGACTGAAAAATCCTCCTTTCCCTTCTCTAAGCCTCTGGATTTTCTTAACCTATAATCAATATTATTAACTGTCCAATTTATTTTGTCCGTGTCCACTTTGGCCACAATCATACTGTAGGTATTATTTGTTTTTGGGTAAAGCAAATTAATTGCATTATTTACAATCAAAACATCTGAATCATCTTGAGGGTTCCCTGCTGAATTTAAAAAACCAATAACCTGCATCTCTTTGTCCTGTACTGTGATTTTATCATTAAGCTTTATTTTTTTGAAAAAATCTTGTCGTCTAATAAATAGTCGTGTCCTAAAACCACCTTATTAATATCTCCCCTGTGAAGTTCTCGCCCGCTAAAAAGCTTAACGCTTCCAATTGTTCTTGCTAGTGGTGCTTGTGGATCATACCCCATTAAATAAATATATTTTTGTTCTTTGTTTTTCTTTACTAGTGCTACTTTTAGGTACACTCCAGTTGCTTCGTAAACTCCTCCGGTGTGCTTAATCACTCGCACGTCCTTGTTTGTTAATTTAAAAACTGATCCAAGTCCCGAAGCTGCCATTCCACCCTTAGCCTGAATTATTATTTTGTTTCCACTTCCTCCATTCATTAGATTATTTGTGTAGGAATAAAGTCCAAGTCCAAAACTAATGAAAATAAAAATTGTAGCTATGCCCAAAAATATTGACAGCACTGTTAAAAAGTTTCTGGATTTTCTGTTGGCGATATTCCTAAGAGAATATCTAATTGCCTCAATGTTTATCATGGGTTTTTCACCTCTCTGGAAACCTGCTGGAAAAGTATTGTTTTGTGTGGTTGGTAAATTTTTTTATTCATCCCCTTAATGCCTCCACTGGATTCTGCCTTGCTGCATTCATGGCTGGAATAATCCCAGAAACTGCACCTATTAAAAAACTTCCAAAAAGTGTTCCTGTGACTAAAACAAAATCAATTGATGGTGGTATTTCGCTACCAATGTAATTACTCATTCCCCACACTCCTACTATCCCAATTATTACTCCAAAAATGACCCCCGCAACACCTCCCGCTAAACCAAGTAGTCCAGATT
>VAPM010698428.1_pt1 | contig 13011 bp, 11 predicted proteins | sample 3395091 | NCBI WGS metagenome assembly VAPM01 (sample SAMN08290445, study PRJNA428436) | hydrothermal vent metagenome | isolation source: Deep-sea hydrothermal vent chimney 3 | place: Pacific Ocean: Juan De Fuca Ridge | reverse complement strand
TAGACCTCACTTTTCAATTGTGTATATGGTCTAGGTCGTAAACTATTTAGTAATGGTTCAATTATTTACTCAATTACATGAAATTTAATAAAAAATGGTGCACCTATCTCTAGGCACACCGTTTAAAATAAAGCCTTAATTCATGGCTATTAACCTTAAATATATTTTATCGGTCACCAAAAATAGCAAAAAAGGTAAGTTGTGCTGTAGGCGTTTGTTGATAGAAACATTGCCTAATCGTAAATTGATTTGGACTGAAAAGAATTTAGCTCAAACCTAAACGGACAGAGATCGTCTATGTACAACTAGGTCTGAGCTACTACAGCTTAGTACAAGCAGTTCTCAGTGGCTGCTGGAATAGTCTTTAGTTTGTAACAATTATTGGAACTCACCCAACATATCTAGAAGCTCCACCTTTGCCCTGACTCTGTCTTGATGTTGAGTTGTAGTGCAATAATTAACCCACTTATAGTATCTCCCATTCTACAATGCGCTTCTCGTTGCATTAGAAACTGATATACCACCTCGCCTCGCCCCTTTTGCTGATGACCAAGAGTTCCAATTCAATAACAAGATTGCCTCCGTTTTGTATAGGTAAGACCAAGTCTAACGAATTCAGATTCAGTACTAGACAGACGCCTAATTAAGTCTTGTACTCTGGGATCAATGCTCTTAAAACTATCTGCCTATTACGCGTATTACAATTGCGAATATGTTCCTCAGTGATAAAGCGGTGTTTGCAACACAGTATCTGACCGGCCAGGAATCGCAGCTGCTAACGTAGGTACTACACTAGCGAATATTCTTGCAGGGTTTAAGTCAGGGGTTGTAAAAATAGTTTTTTTAAAAAAATAGAACCACTCGCAATGTTTTTTCTTTAGCATGTAATACGCAACTCGAGACTAGACTGGCGAGGATGGTAGTGATACTGAATTTTTATGTTTTTGTGGCTCAGCGGTATACGTTGTGCTTGATAAAACTATACATGCAACAATGGCACTTGAAGTAACTAGTTTATTGAATTTCATGACTGATCTTCATATATGGGTTCGTATATATTTCTTGGTCGTTTGGTTGTTATATTTGGTTTAAAATATATTTACATTTCTATTTTATTAGAAATATTCTCTTCACTTTTTAATTATCTTTATATAGATTGTTAAATAATGCCGTCAGATCCAGTCTGCTATGATCGTAACGGCACCGGTTGAAAACTGGTGCCGTATAGATTGCACCTAATCTTTACTGACCCACTTTAAGCTTTCCACCTTTACCTAACCACCTTCAATATTTTGAGCACTATAATTCCGCAATGTTTGTACCATATTATTAAAAGAGTCTGCAAATGCAGAAGCAATGACTTTGCCTTTTGGTGTTCGCGTATAGCCACTAACATTGGCACCTACATTTCTTGCAAAAATCCCTATACCGGCACAAAAATTGAACTTAGATGCGCTTCCTGTAGAGAGTATCAATGCTGACAGCTACGGCGCAAAGGGTTGGATTTAGTGAGATTGCACGATAATTAGCGCTTAAGCTCGGAACTATTTTTGGCATTATTCGTCCTAATGGCGGCTACTCACCGCCCCAAAGAAAGCATAATAAGCAACATTTATCGTTATTAGTAAGGTGAAGAAATATCAAGAGACATCGCACAAGGATATTCAATTAGATATATTGCATCAAAATTAAATCGATTACCTTCTACCGTTTCAAGAGAGTTAAATCGCCATGGTGGCATCAATGCTATTTTGACCTTGTCAACCAAATGCTTATAGTACGCATTAAATACTAATTAATACTAATTAATACTAATTAATACTAATTAATACTAATTAATACTAATTAATACTAATTAATACTAATTAATACTAACTGACCTGGAAATATGATGAAGATAAGATTATTTGGTATTTTGTTTGCCATGATTGCATTTGCTGGATGTGCAATGTTGGGTGACCGTACTGTGAACGTTAGCGAAGCACAAATTCAAGAGAAGCTTAATGAAAAGCTAGCCATTCCCATTTCATTGTTAAAGATTTTTGATGTAAATCTAAGTAATTCGGTGGTTTCTTTTGATCAAGCCACGGGGCGTATGCATACCACAATGGATACCCGTTTATCGAGCGCCATTTTAGATGAAACACTAGTAGGGAAATTAGGAATATCGGGTAAATTACGTTTTGATGCCGCAACAAATTCAATCGTGCTTGACGAACCAAAGGTTGAAAATTTTAATTTTGATGGTTTGGGTGGGAAGTACGGCGACTTATTAAATGCGTTAGCAAAAACCGTGGGTGGTGAAATGTTGAGTGGTTTGACGTTATATACGGTGAAACCTGAAGATTTGAAAATTGGTACAACGCAGTACAATCCAAAGGACATAAAAATTACAGATCAAGGTTTGCAATTAACCCTAAGTCCGAATTAAGCTCTCAAACTATAAGTTCTTACACCATCAGTGCCGCAGCCACTTTTCTGCCTTCCGACATTAAAATATTATAAGTCCTACACGCTGCTGCAGTTGTCATACATTCTAGTGGGATATTTTTTTTTGTGAGCGATTGGACTATTTTTGGATGTAAAAACTGATGCGTTTTACCTGTGCCAAGTAGCACTACCTCTGGTTCTAGTTTAATTAGCTCAGAAAAATGGTTTTCAGATAAGCCAGTAAAATCCTCTGTCGTCCAATCGGGTGTCAATTGATCTGCCATCACAATGATATTGCGCGTATAGCGTTGTTTGTTGATTTCTACATAGTTTTCACCGTATCCGGTGATTAAATAGTTATTTTCTGCAGTGGTTAAATGTAGCTTCATAAGCTAAATGCTAGCACGGCTTTCTTTGTATGTCTCTTTCTTTGAAGCGCTTTGCCTTTCTAAGGTAAAATAAACGTTTTAATCATGCGCTTAAGGTATTTTACTCAAGGGTAAAATCTTAAGCGCAAAATTTTGACTCTTATGCAACAACCAATCAACAAATCAAATAAACTGAACGATGTATGTTACGACATTCGTGGCCCAGTACTTGAGCGTGCACGTAAAATGGAAGAAGATGGCCATCGAATTATTAAACTAAATATTGGTAATCCTACAGCTTTTGGTTTTGAAGTGCCTGAAGAAATTCAGCAAGATACCATCCATAATATGAGTCAGGCAGGTGGCTATTCAGATAGCAAAGGTTTATTTTCAGCGCGTAAAGCCGTTATGCAATACGCACAAAGTAAGCATATTGCGGATGTTACGGTAGAAGATATTATTATTGGTAATGGCGTTTCTGAACTGATTGTAATGGTGATGCAAGGCTTACTTAACAATGGCGACCAAGTGCTAGTACCAATGCCAGATTATCCTTTGTGGACAGCGGCTGCGACGCTTTCAGGTGGCACTGCGAGGCATTATCTTTGTGATGAAGCAACAGGTTGGTTGCCAGATCTTAATGATATTGAATCAAAAGTTAATGCGAATACACGGGCAATTGTCCTGATTAACCCCAACAACCCTACGGGCGCGCTTTACCCAAAAGAGACCTTGCTTGGCATTATTGATATTGCACGTCATCATCACTTAATTGTTTTTTCTGATGAGATTTATGACAAAGTGCTGTATGACGGTGTTGAGCATACGTCAACAGCTTCACTGGCAGAAGATGTGTTGTTTGTAACCTTTAACGGCCTATCAAAAAATTATCGTACGTGTGGTTATCGAGCAGGGTGGATGGTGATTTCTGGTGATAAAGCGTATGCAGAGGACTATATTGAAGGTCTAAATATGTTGGCAAGCATGCGTTTGTGTGCGAACGTGCCTGGGCAATTAGCGATTCAAACCGCTTTGGGTGGCTATCAGAGCATTAATGATTTGGTCGCGCCTAGTGGCAGACTATGTAAGCAACGTGATTTAGCTCACAAGATGATTACAGCCATCCCGGGTGTTACTTGTACTAAACCCAGTACGTCGTTGTATTTATTTTTTAGATTAGACCCTGCTGTTTACCCGATTGAGAATGATGAGCAATTTGTACTTGATTTACTATTAGAAGAAAAAGTCTTAATCGTACAAGGTTCTGGTTTTAATTGGAAAACAGTAAATCATTTTCGTTTGGTATTTTTACCGAATGTCGATGAGTTAGCCGAGGCAATCACACGTATTGCCCGGTTCTTAAAAAATTATAGAATGAAATTTGGAGCAAAGAATTGAAACAACTTAATGTAGGTATTTTGGGCTTGGGGACTGTTGGCGGAGGTACTTACACTGTTCTAACACGCAATGCCGATGAGATTTCACGCCGTACAGGTGTGGATATTAAGGTAGTACAGGTCGCTGATAAGAACCTTGAAAGAGCAAAAGAGCTTACGGGTGGCAGTGTGGATATAACGGATGATGCTTTTGCTTTGGTTAGTAACCCATTGGTTGATGTGGTGGTGGAACTTATTGGTGGTTATGGCATTGCAAAAGAGCTTGTATTAAAAGCAATTGCGAATAAAAAGCATGTGGTAACAGCCAACAAGGCATTAATCGCTTTGCACGGTAACGAGATATTTGCAGCAGCGAAAAAAATGGGTGTGATGGTTGCGTTTGAAGCAGCTGTTGCAGGTGGCATCCCTATTATTAAAGCGTTGCGTGAAGGCTTGGGAGCTAATCGTATTGAATGGTTAGCCGGCATTATTAATGGCACAACTAATTTTATTTTGACAGAAATGCGTGCGAAAGGTCTTGGTTATCAAGATGTAATTGGCGAAGCACAACGCTTAGGGTATGCAGAAGCGGACCCCACTTTTGATGTTGAAGGCATTGATGCAGCACACAAGTTAGCCATTATGTCTGCAATGGCTTTTGGTACGCCCATGAAGTTTGAGGAAGCGTATACAGAAGGCATTACACAACTAGAGCAGGTAGATATCAAATACGCCGAAGAGTTAGGTTACAACGTGAAGTTACTAGGTATTACTAAGCGAACAGACAAAGGTATCGAACTCCGTGTGCATCCAACACTGATTCCTGAGAAGCGTTTAGTTGCTAATGTAGATGGTGCGATGAATGCCGTTATCGTGCAAAGTGATGCTGTCGGTCCAACGTTATATTACGGGGCAGGCGCAGGTGCGGAACCTACGGCTAGTGCAGTCGTGGCTGATTTAATGGATGTTGCACGGTTAATGGATGCGACAGAAGCGCAGCGTATCCCCGCGTTAGCTTTTCAGGCTGACCAAGTACAAGATTTGCCTATTTTATCGATTGAGGAAGTGGAAAGTGCTTATTATTTACGTTTGCGCGCGACAGATGAAGCTGGGGTGATGGCTGCCGTGACTAAAATTTTGGGTGATAGAAGTATTTCGATTGATGCCATGATACAAAAAGAACCAGAAGCGGGAGAATCTGAAGCTGATATTGTTATTTTGACGCACGAGACAATTGAAAAGAACATGAATGCCGCGATTTTAGAGATAGAGGCGATACCGGCTATTGCAGGAAAACTTATTAAAATACGTATGGAAACATTAGGTTAGTCATGAAATATATCAGCACACGCGGCCAATCGCCTGCTTTAAGTTTTAGCGAAATACTGTTGGGTGGTTTAGCGCCTGACGGCGGCCTCTATCTGCCAGAAAGTTACCCTCAGTTTACAGATGCTGATTTAGCTAACATGCGTGAAATGAGTTACCGTGATTTAGCGTTTACTATTCTTTCACGCTTGATTGAAGCCGATGATATCCCAGCGGAAGATTTACGTACGATTATTGATAAAACTTATCGGGCAGATGTTTATAGCTTTACTCGACCAGGACAAAATGCAGAAGATATTACGCCGACATTAAAGCTTGATGATAATCTCTATTTACTCTCGCTTTCTAATGGGCCTACACTCGCATTTAAAGACATGGCGATGCAATTACTCGGTAATCTATTCGAATATGTGCTGACAAAAACAGGTCAAACTACAAATATTCTAGGTGCGACTTCGGGTGATACCGGCTCAGCTGCTGAATATGCGATGCGAGGTAAAAAAGGCGTGCGTGTGTTTATGTTGTCACCACATAAAAAAATGAGCCGTTTTCAAACAGCGCAAATGTTTAGTTTGCAAGATGACAACATCTTCAACATTGCCGTGGAAGGGGTGTTTGACGATTGCCAAGATATGGTGAAGGCTGTATCAAATGATGCTGATTTTAAAGAAAAATACAAAATAGGCGCAGTCAATTCTATTAATTGGGGGCGCATTGTTGCGCAAGTCATTTACTACTTTAAGGGTTATTTTGCGGTGACAGAAAATAATGCTCAACAGGTAAACTTCGCAGTGCCATCAGGTAATTTTGGTAATGTGTGCGCTGGTCACATTGCCCGTATGATGGGATTACCAATCGATAAATTGGTGGTGGCGACAAATGAGAATGATGTGTTGGATGAATTCTTCAAAACAGGTAGTTATCGCCCACGTGGTTCAGCCAATACTTTTCATACATCTAGTCCCTCGATGGATATTAGCAAGGCATCAAATTTTGAGCGCTTTGTTTTCGATTTAGTGGGCCGAGATGCAGCACAAGTGCGCGAACTATGGTATGTGGTTGATAAAGGTGGTGCTTTTGATATGAAGCATTTAATGGATAAAATGAAAACTTTTGGTTTTGAATCAGGTAGCAGTAGTCATAGTGACCGTATGCAAACCATCCGTAGTGCAAAAGATAAATATGGCGTAGTAATCGATACCCATACAGCTGACGGCTTAAAAGTTGCCTTAGCATATAACGATAAAACGAAACCAATGGTCGTATTAGAAACAGCGCTGCCAGCTAAGTTCGAAGATGCTTTGTTAGAGGCGTTAGGTGAAGTGCCACCACGTCCTAAGCGTTTACAGGGTATTGAGGATTTACCGCAAAAATTTACTGTTATGAATGCTAGTGTTGATAGTATTAAAGCGTTTATTGATCAATCCATAAATTAACCCCATTAATGAAATCTATAGATTACTAACTATGAAACAATATCACGACTTATTACAGCATGTGCTTAAGAACGGCACACTTAAGGAAGACCGTACAGGCACAGGAACAACTTCCGTATTTGGTTACCAAATGCGCTTTAATTTGGCAGAAGGTTTTCCATTGCTGACGACAAAAAAAGTCCATTTAAAATCTATTATTCATGAGTTACTTTGGTTCTTACAGGGTAGTACCAATATCAAGTATCTTAAAGATAATGGCGTGCGTATATGGGATGAATGGGCTGATGAGAATGGCAATTTAGGCCCAGTATATGGTTACCAATGGCGTAATTGGCCTAAGCCAGATGGCACCCATATTGATCAAATTACACAAGTTGTAAATAGTATTAAAAATAATCCTGATTCGCGGCGTTTAATTGTTTCAGCTTGGAATGTCGCGGATGTTGATCAAATGAAACTGCCACCTTGCCATGCATTTTTTCAATTTTATGTAGCAGATGGAAAATTAAGTTGCCAGTTATATCAGCGTAGTGCTGACATCTTTTTAGGCGTGCCTTTTAATATTGCTTCGTATGCTGTTTTAACAATGATGGTGGCACAAGTGTGTGGTTTAAAATTGGGTGATTTTGTTCATACGCTTGGCGATGCACATGTTTATTCTAATCATATGGAACAAGTTAACGAGCAGCTTTCAAGAACGCCCAAACCTTTGCCTAAGATGAGCATTAACTCAAAGGTGAATGATATTTTTAGCTTTAAATATGAAGATTTTGAACTTGAGCATTATGACCCTTATCCAGCTATTAAAGGGTTGGTTGCTGTTTAAATAAAAAAAGGCTGCCTCATTTTTAATAAGGCAGCCCACAACTTGTGACCTTCAGGGGGTAATCACAAGTAATCTAACTGGTATTAAAAATTAATTTACAGCAGTCTCAGCATTAATTTGAGCGTATTTTGCATATTCATCTGTCGTGATCATGCCGTCTTTATTAGCATCAGAGGCATCGAAGTTCTTAAATAATGTCTTATCTTTAGTCGATTCTTTTAAAGAAATTTTTCCATCTCCATTCGCATCTAGTCTTTTAAAGCTAGAATCGCTCGGTGCTTTTTCCATCGCTTCAGCTGGTTTTATTTCAGTTACTTTTGAAGCGGCATCTTTTGCTTCGGCAAAAGCAGATGTGTTGATTCCTGTCATCAGGACTATTGCTGCGGCACTTGCAAATATTGAATAAGTTAATTTCATTGTTATGGCTCCTTAGCTAGTAGATTAATTAATTTGTATTGCACTAGGATATTAGCGAGCATCGTGCCAACTTTTTTTATTATTTAAAATCAATTACTTATCTATTTTTTAGTCTTTTTATTATAGGTATTTTGTCGCTAAATAACGACAAGGAAGTCGGAGAAAGTTGTAACGCTATGATTTAAAATGATTTTTTAAATCGTTGATTAGCGACAAGGAGAAGACGCTAAGTTTAATCGGTATTTTTAAAGTCGTTTGCCTGTATATGGTGGCGTTCTAACAAGCGGTAAAATTCTGTACGGTTACGTTTTGCAAGTTTTGCAGCTTGAGCTACATTACCTTGTGTTGTTTTTAAAAGGTTAACCAAATAGTCTTGTTCGAATTGTTGCTTGGCAACATCATATGGGACAATGTTGTTCGCTGAATCTTGTAATGCTTTTTGTAATAGATTGACAGGTACAATTTGTGTTGTAGCTAGCACGATGGTTTGCTCTACTACATTTTGTAATTGTCTAATATTACCTGGCCAGTCGGCAGTGATGAGAATTTCTAAGGACTCTGGAGAAAAATTGAGGACATTTTTTTTATATTTTTTATTAAAAACATTGATAAAATGATTGGCCAATAAACTAATATCTTCTCTACGATCAGCTAAAGAAGGAATATCTAGTCCAACGACATTAATCCTATAAAAAAGATCTTCACGAAAACGGCCATTGCGCATTTCTTCTGTTAAATCTTGGTGAGTAGCCGATATGATTCTGACATCAATGTCGACATTTTTTGTTGTGCCGACAGGGCGAACAACACGCTCTTGTAGCGCGCGTAAGAGTTTAACCTGTAGAGCAGGTGGCATATCACCGATTTCGTCTAAAAACAAAGTGCCACCGTTGGCACTTTCAAATAGGCCAATGTGATTGTTGACTGCGCCAGTAAAAGCGCCTTTGCTATGACCGAATAGTTCTGACTCTAATAAGTTCTCAGGAATCGCGCCGCAGTTAATTGCCACAAATGGCTTGCTATTTCTAGTACTGGCCTGATGTATTGCACGTGCTAAAAGTTCTTTACCAGAGCCACTTTCACCTTGAATAAAAACACTGGCATCTGTTTTGGCGACGAGCTTGGCTTGTTCAAGTAAGTTTTCCATCTGTGGGCTACGTGTCAGAATATGAGCGCGCCAGTTATTGTCTTCTGCTTCGTTAAGTATGCCTAGTGAGCCACTGATACGCAAAGCTGATGCAATTTGTTGCAATAGCTCTTGGCTATCAAATGGCTTAGTTAAAAAGCCGAATGCGCCGCGTTGCGTTGCGCGTACAGCATCGGGTATAGAGCCATGTGCAGTTAAGATGATTATTGGTAATGTTGGGTGGGTATTATGGATGGCATCAAGTAAGGCCATCCCATCCATTGCTGGCATGCGTAAATCACTAATGATCAGGTCAGGCCGTTTTTGAGAGACCGCAGACATTGCTTGCTCACCACTACTAGCGGTGACCGTGCTATATCCTGCCGCGGTAAGACGCATGCTGATGAGTTTAAGTATATCTAGATCATCATCGACAATCAGAATATTAGCTGTTTGCATACTATGGGGTGTTGTCCGTTTTAGTATTACGCTTAATCATTGTCTTTTCTATGTTTTTTAAGTCATTTATTTTTTGTTTTAAGACTTCATTCTTTTGTAGTAAGGCCTTATTCTTTTTCTGCATCTTTTTAGTTTGATTAATAGTGTGCTGTAAAAGGTAGTGATTCATTCTGGCATATTCGTGCAATAAATTGACTAAAGCTGAATCTTCGGCATTGAGCGTGTTTTCTCGCAACAACTTACCCAACATTTTTTTTGCTCGTAAGGGGTCTCGTAAGTTGCTACTTGTCAGCGCTAACATACTCGCTAATTTGATACGGTGCATCAAATGATTTTTATTTTTTACTAAGGCCTGCTTAGACCTAACAATCTTTTGTTTTTGTTTTTTTGGTGTAAGACCCGTAAATTCTTCTGTGAAACTTAGTATCTCAGTGACATGATTAAATTTGATTGAAGGTAAATTAATATGGTTTCTATTTACGCTAACGTTATTCGCTGATGTTTTAACCGCACATGCGGAGAGTATTGTCATAGTGCATAGTAGTAAGAAAATAGTTTTATTGCTCATGCGGTTTCCATCGTATTGGTATTAGTAGTTGGTAGGTGAACAACAAAGTGCGCACCCATTGTAGAAGGTTTGAGTTTAATACTACCACCCAATTTTTCAATTAATTCTTTGATAATAGTTAAGCCTAAGCCACTACCGTTAATAAGGCCATTATGTATTGTATTGCCACGATAAAAGGGGTCAAAGATATTATCGACATCGGCTTTTGCTAATCCAGGCCCATTATCAATGACTTCAATTTTAAGCCATTTTTTTTCATCATTTGCATTTATTTCGATTTGACCAGAATCCGGTGAGTACTTTATTGCGTTAGATATTAAGTTATCAAAAATGATTGTTAATTTGTCTTCATTCGCCTCGATTAGTTCGTTTGTATTAATGATAGTGTTAACGGTAATATTTTTATTGTTAATGCTAAGTGCATGTGCTTTTAATACTTTGTTAAGTATATCTGCTAGGTTTAATTTTGTTATGTTGGATGAAGGTTGGATAGCCTCTAGTCTTGTGTAGTTCAAAAGATTTTCTATCATTTTTTGTAGCCGAACGCTGTTGTCTCTAAGAATCATAAGGATTTCAGCTTGCTGCTTAGAAAGAATGCCACCTACCCCATCATGCAGTAGTTCGGATGCTTCCCGAATAGCGGTTAGCGGCGTTTTAAGTTCATGCGAAACATGTTGCAAGAACTGCTGTTTTTGTTCGCTAATATCTTTTAATTCAATACGCAACCAATCTAGACGTCGACCAAGTGCATGTAAATCACCAGGGCCATCAATGGCAATGGGTGCAGTGTACTGGCCTTCACCTAAGCTGCGAATTGCACTATCCATACGGCGTATTGGTCGTGCAAGTAAAAAGGCAATAATACCGGCTATCAGTAGTGCTAATGGGATGAGTACTAGGCTTTGTAATAATAAACTTTTTTGCATCTTTTTCGCTTTAAGCGTTAATTGAGTAGATGCTAGATCAATCACTTCATTGTTATCCTTGATGATAGGTTCTATTTGGATGGTGAGCTGGCTAAATGCATCAAGAAAAGTGAGGTCATCAACTTGCTTATTTTTTGTTTTAAGGATTGCACGATGTAGCCTTTCTCTATTTTGGTTAAGCGTACCCAATTTCTTACTAAGAGAAGCATCTTTTGTGAGTTGTAATAAGCGTTTAATGGCGGCGGCGAACTCAGTATTAGCTTGCTCATAATTGCTAAATAATACATTGTCATTAAGTATATGATACTGGCGTGCGCTACGTTCCATTAAACTTAATTGCTCTTGTAATGCTTTGCTGGCGCGTGTTGTTTCAACTGCATTAGAAATGGTAATCTCACTTTGTTTGGCTAGTTTGCCAAAAGCAATATTGGCATTAGCAAATGCCCATAATAGTGGCAATATTGCAAAAGCAAAGCCAATGAGTAGTAGTTTTAAAAATGAGCTTGGGTAACGAATGCGCATGGATTAGTCTAAAATGATTTGGTACAAACATCCAGTATAATAGTCGAATGAGTCAACTTTCTATTATTGCTGCGGTAGCGACAAACCGAGTTATTGGACTTAATAATACATTGCCTTGGCACCTACCTGAAGATCTAAAACATTTTAAAGCGTTGACCATGGGGCATCATATTATCATGGGGCGAAAAACGTATGAATCACTTGGTCGTCTGCTGCCAGGAAGAACAACGGTTATTGTTACGCGTAATCCATCTTATGTTGTTGAGGGTGCTATCGTCGCTCATAGCTTAGCCGATGCTATGAAAGCTTGCGGTGATGATACAGAGGTTTTTTTGATAGGTGGGGCAGCGTTATATCAAGTTGGTTTAGAGATGGGCAGCAAATTGTATATTACTGAGATTCATGAGGCGTTTGACGGTGATGCCTATTTGCCTGAGTTTGACTTAAGTTGTTGGCAAGAAGTTGCTCGTGAAGTGCATCAGCGCAAAAAGGGTTTGTCTTTTAGTTATGTCACTTATGAACGCATTAAAAATGAATGTGAGCGCAAGATAGTTAATTAAAGGTTGCTTGAAACCTTGATTATTGCTGACTTTTTACTTGGGTTTAAGTTTTTATTGTACGGGTGATATGACTTTTGATAGAGCCTATAAATTTTATTCACATATTTCTTAGTTTCAGGGTAGGGAGGCACACCTTTGTATTTATCTACCGCACCTTCACCTGCGTTATAGGCAGCAGCAACCAACCTTACATCACCTTCAAAATAAGTCATTAGCCATCGTAAATAAGCTAAGCCACCTTTGATATTTTGTTCAGGGTTGTAAAGGTTTTTAACATGAAACCGTCTCGCTGTTGCTGGAATTAACTGCATTAAGCCCTGCGCATTTTTCGGCGAGGTGGCTTTCGGATTAAAGTTAGATTCCACCTTAATAAACGCCATCGCTAAGTCTGTTTCGATATGGTATAGCGGTGCTAGTCTCTCTACTATTTCAAATATAGGGCCTCGTTTATAAAATGCATTACCACTGCTGCCAGCTGGTGCCAGTTTAGTCTCAGCTAGAATAGGTTCAGGTGGCGCATCTGGCAACATGCACTCAGGTATTTTTGCTAAGCTTGCATCACCTTTAAAATCAATGAGTGATTTCTTCGCTCTAAAATTGTCTTGTACAGCCGCTTTGTGATAGAAAAAAGCGCCAATATTCTCATCTTTGCTAAAGCCCTTGCCATGGGT
>VAPM010030749.1_pt1 | contig 13016 bp, 10 predicted proteins | sample 3395091 | NCBI WGS metagenome assembly VAPM01 (sample SAMN08290445, study PRJNA428436) | hydrothermal vent metagenome | isolation source: Deep-sea hydrothermal vent chimney 3 | place: Pacific Ocean: Juan De Fuca Ridge | reverse complement strand
TTTTTGCCATTAATAAATGTTTTGGCACCTTCATATGGGGTTGAAAAAGCTAATATATATCGATATACATATTCCACACTCCACGACCAATCTATGAATGCTTGGGTAGCTGTGTGCAATCTTGGCATATAACTTTCAAATTGTTTATCTTGCTCTACCACATCAAAGTCATGGTTAGCATTGAGCGATATAAGAAATTCACGCAAGCCCTGCAAACTTTTTTCATGTTGGAAAAGTATAAAATCTACTGGTTTTTTACAGTCATCTGGGAAAATAAAAGGTTTTTGATACACAATTGGTCCGGCATCTATCTCTTCTACGAGAATATGAAATAGAACGTTTCCTTCATGGTCATCTTCCATAATTCGCCAACTAAAACCACCTCCACCCTTACCATGAGGTAATCGTGCGCCATGCTCATTAAAAACCACACCTTTAAACAGATCGATTATATCATGCTTGATAATAAATGGGCTATCAAAACTAAACACCGCACAATCATCACAATAATATTCTTCTAATAGTTGCCGGTTTATCTGACTATGCTCGATGACATTTACGCCTTCACTCTCCATTCGCTCATAACATGTAGCAAAGCCATCTTCTAAACTAGGTAAGTCTCTAAAACGCTGTCCTGATATAACATAAACTTCAATATCATTTTTTTTGCAAAAAACCACCGCTTCACAGGCTAAATCATTCATACCTATAATAACGAGTCGTCTTATTTTTTCTTTGAAAAACCTCATAACTATAACCCCTGAGCAAGCCTACACATTACACTAGACATTCCCAAGAAACTGGCGTACCTCTTTGCACATTGTTTTTAACTACTCTACCAATAATTGCTTGTTTATATTTAGGCACAAGACCGTCACCTGGTCGGATTGCTGCAATATCATCTTTTACAATTACAGATCCCGCAGACACATCACGCACAAAGAATAAGGATCTCCTGAACTGTCTAAATGAATTTTCAGTATCACCGTTGACATAAGTAACCTCACCCAATGATTCATATGCATTTTTGCATTCAGAGACTAACAAAGTTAGCTCTGCTGGTTCTAATGAAAATGTAGAATCAACGCCACCATCAGCTCTTGCTAAAGTGACATGCTTTTCAATTATATGAGCGCCTAGAGCAGTTGCTGCGATCGAAACACCAATCCCTAAAGTATGATCCGATAAACCGCTTATAACATCGAATGTTTGTGAAAGATGCGGAATGGTACGTAGATTCATTTCATTATAAGGTGCTGGATAAGCACTCGTACATTTCAATAAAGCAATTTCCTTAGCACCATTTTTACGCGCAGTTTCAACTGCCTCACTAATTTCTACAATTGATGCCATTCCAGTAGACATAATAAGAGGTTTACCCGTACTAGCGCAGCGAGCAATTAATTCTAAGTCTACTAGTTCAAATGACGCAATTTTATAAGCTGGCGCATCCAATCCTTCCAACAACTCAATTGCGTCAAAATCAAATGGACTACTAAACACCGTAATGCCAATCTCTTTGCCTACATTAAATAATGTTTCATGCCATTCCCAAGGGGTAGAAGCATTATTATATAAATCAAACAAATGGTCGCCATCCCATGGACTCCCACCATTGACTTTAAAACGAGGATGATCCACATCTAACGTCATCGTTTCTGCTCTATAGGTCTGAAGCTTCATTGCATCAGCACCAGATTCTTTCGCAACTTTAATTATTTCAATCGCTCTATCAAGTGAGCCATTATGATTACCTGATAATTCAGCAATAATATATGGCGGGTGGCCCGCACCGATTTCTCTTCCTGCTATTTCCATTTTATCCAATATTTCCTAAAGCTTATTAAGCACTAATTAAATGCCAAAACACAACTATTAGTTTTATTGACTTTCTAAATAAGCCAGATAACTTTCTCGTAAGTTCTTTACTGGAGTATCCCATCCATCATCAAGAAAATGTTGCACCGCATTTTTATCAGAACTACGATGATAAGAACCTACGCCAGCTTGTACTTTTCCAATCAACTTACACAATCGTATTTCTGCCCAATTTTCAATTAACAAGTTTTCAACAGCATCTTTTAATCGCTGATAACTAGTGCGCAAAGTATCATAGTCAGTCGGTTTCACATGCCTCTGTACTATTAGCTTTCCAGTATCAAGACCTGCATCCATATGATGGATGCTAACCCCCTTTTCAGTATCATCTAAAAATGACCACAGGTTACAGTCAGCACCGCGGTTCCATGGTAAATACGAAATATGCATATTGATAATTCTATGTGGAAATTTATCAATAATATCGCTAGCAAGTATATGACGATAGCCATAACTTAATATAAGATCACTATTCGCTAGCTCACTAGAATTTACATTCAACTTTTCAGTGGTAACACAAATGTCATCTCCAAAATTAACAAAACATTCATCGAGTCTTTTTGAGGATTTGCCTAGCAATAGAATATTCATAATAATAGTTCTTAGCTAAGACGGTTCATTTCATCAATAACCTTAGAAACCCCTAGGCCATCGACTAAACGCATTCCAGATGAACGCATATCATCTAACAATTCTGGTTCAGTAACTAATCGTCGTACTGAAGAACAAATCAATTCTATAGAAACTTCATTTGCCATTCCAAGATTAATTGCAGCCCCTGCTTGTTCAACACCTTCAGTAATTGCGACTTGGTGTTCAACCACGTTAATCGTCAAAGAAGGTAGTCCTAAACAGCATCGCTCCCATGTAGTGGAGCCACCACCAGATATTGAAAGGTCTGCAGACATCATCAACTTAGCCATATTATTTGCAGGACAATGGTAATTCACATTAGTCATTTGTGAACATTTCATTTTAATATTTTCTTTATTCTCATGTCCCACACCAACTACAACATCAACTTGTAACGACAAATCAGTAAGAATTTCAATTGCCGTTAAGGTTTTCGACGTTTCATCCGTAACATCAGATCCACCAAAAAAAACTAATACTCGAAACTCTTTATAATTATTGTCATTTAAATTGGCACGTAATTTGGAAAACTCTGATCGTAGTAAAGCATAGTTCGGGCCTAACAGAGGAACACAACTAGAATTTAATAAATTCAAATATCTTTCTATTGAATTAGCATATAGGTTTTGATCTAATAGTAAATCACAATCATGTTCTCTGTCTGCCAAATCATCGACAACAAGAAGCTTAACCCCCATTTCACGAAATTTTTTCTCCCAATTATTATCTAGAGAGTAATGATCCACTACAATCCATTCTGGTTTCGCATCATCTTTCTGGAAGACATTATTTGTTTGCTGGCAATCATCTTGCCAACTTAGACCAAGCCAGTCACCATGTTGATTACCATTCTCATACTGCAATCCTGGCACAAACGGCAACCGGTATACTGTAAAACCTCGCTGCTCTACCAGATCAATCTGATGACCAGGTAACTCACGGCAGACGAATCGTACATCATGCCCACTTTCAATTAAGCCATCCGCTAATGACAAGCATCGCATCAAATGCCCACTACCTATCGCATAAGAAGAATCAGTTCTAATTATTACACGCATTAATTTATCGAACTTTAAATAGCGGAGCTAAAGGCTCAACCTCTAATAAACTAGTAAGATTTTCCTCATAAATTGCTCTTTGTATCATTGAAAATATATCCGCATATACTTGTAAAAGTATCTCAATATCAGAAATCGAATGTGCATAACTAATATTATGTGTACCTATAGTCAGTATGCCTTTTTTGTAACACTCTTGAAGAAATAATGTTTTTATTTCCAAGTTACTATATTTTGAAGTATCACTAAACACCAAACCCGTCCATGCAGGATGACCTTTAATTGAAACAATATCCTGTAGCTGATTCTCTTTAATCAGCTTATTCACGCCCAGCAATAAATACTCACCAACTGATTTTAATTTTTCAATTACATTTGTAGTACTTAATTTATTTAACACTACCTTTGCCGCCGCTAATGAGAGCGTTTCACCACCATTTGTACCAGAAAAAAATATATCTTCCATTTTCTCCATTACATCACGCCGACCTAAAATTGCTGAGATTGGAAAACCATTCCCTATTCCTTTGCCAAAACTAGCCAAGTCTGGCGTAACGCCAAAAAGCTTTTGCGCACCACCTTTTGCGAAACGACTTCCCGTAATAACCTCGTCAAATACCAATAATGCCCCGTTATCATTAGCAACTATTTTAACTGCTTCGAGAAAGCCAGGTTCAGGCCAATCCAAGGCCATAGGTTCCATTATGACGGCAGCCACTTTATCTTTATATTTTTCAAATAGCGATTTTAAACTATCAATATCGTTATACTTAAAAACATGACTTAATTCTTTAACGCATTGAGGAACACCTAAATCTCTTGTAGTAGTACCTATGTACCAATCCTGCCAACCATGATAACCACATAATAAAATATGTTCTTTACCAGTATAGGCTCTCGCAAGACGTATTGCTGCAGAAGTAGCATCTGTTCCATTTTTACCAAAACGAACCATTTCAGCACATGGTACCATCTCCACTAGCATTTCAGATACTTCCATCTCCAAAATATGTGGTAAAGAAAATATTACACCATTTTCAAGCTGCTGCTTAACGGCTGCGTTAACATCTGGATCGTTATAACCTAATGAAATAGACAACAAGCCATTTACAAAATCAATATATTCATTGCCATCAACATCCCAAACACGACAACCCTCTCCTTTTGAAATAAAAAATGGTGAGATACCACGAGGGTATTGCGTAATACTTTTACTAAATGTTTGAGACGCTAGCGGTATCGTTTGTAACGCGCGTTCCAATAACTGCTCTGATTTTATATACCGATTTGACATAATAATTCCAAATATTTACAACATAAATTAAGAGAATTTTCCATGTTTTCTTAATTGTTCAAACGCCTCATTAAAACACCTCTTACTTTCCAACCATCCATCAGGTGATTGTCGCTTTTCAGGTTTAGTATTTATTGGCTGACTATAATGCTCAAAATATTCTTTATATGAAACATCATGCAGTGGGAATATTTTCTGCAATTTATAATAATCATCTTTACTAGCCCGAAAAAGATCTTCGCTAGCAATTGAAGTTGTACGTTCATCACCCAACACATTCATTAACGCAGAAGAAAACTCACGTGTAATCGTCAGGTACCAAGCAATCTCTTCTTCAATAGGTCTATTATCATAACGAATATGGAAGTTTCCATTTGGAAAATTCTCATCAAATTGGCAATAATGGAGCTGTTCATTCTGAAATTGGTTTTTGGTATATAATGACTCAAAAACTTTCTCATCAGATCGATATAAATGAAGGAAGGTACTTTCAGGAAATATAACCGACCATAATGGTGAGAATATTGTATCCCAATGATTTATGATTACAGGTGTTCTACCTAAACGATAAGCATACATCATTTCTGCAACACGACTTTCAAGGTAATCAGTAAAAATTCTAATTAAAACGTTCTGGTCAAACTTTTGAGTGAGTATACGATACAACATGTGATTCCGATCACCTGGAATCATTTGCCACCCTAAAGTATGATACGGCAACACATTTTTAGAGCGGCACAAAAGTTTATAAAAGCCAATCGTTCCACATCGCCCAGTTGACAATAACTGCACCGGGTCTTTTGCTTCAGGTGCAAACTGCTTACGAACTGCATCGATATTTACAAGCTTGTTATCAAAAACCCCATCTTCTTGTAAGAAACGAATAACTGATATTAATTTATTAATATTTAGTTTTAAATCTTCTTGGTTGATTACAGGTGTCTTACATTCTTTCTTAACGATATTGTTATCAATATCAACCTTTGAATATCCCGTAACTTTAGGACAGTAAGGAGTAGGATCAACATTAAAGGGGCGCTCACTTTTTGCGTGTAGAACTATGCACTCATCTGCATTCAAATAACGAGATAATTCATAATGCGCCCACACTTTATTATTATCATTTCCAACAATCAAAGCATATTTCTTATATGCTTCATCAAAACCATTTACGGTGTAACCTATACTCCGTAACAACAATTGTTGTAATATAATATCTTGTGAAACAAGCGCACCCTCATTCGCCATCAACTTCACTGCCATCGCATGATTAGCCTCTGACTGATAAGCTGCCACCAACCAACACAAACCCTTGGCATCACTTATTTTATATTGTGGTTCGTTACTTAATAATTCTGTAATATTTCCTGTGAGGCCCAATGCAGCAAATGATTCACCATAAAAAAATGGATCATCAGGGAATTCAGAACTAGTAGAGCGGTTTATCCCGATACAATCTATCAACTTTCCTTGCCTTCTCAATGAACGATAATAATACGCCCAAACCTCTTTATTATCTGATGATTGTTTTAAAATATTTCTCAACAATTTTTCTGAATCGATAAATTGATTACTATAAAAAAGTGCCCCTCCCAACATAGTTCCAATTTCATTATCTTCAGGAAACTCTAGTAGTGATAGCTTAAGAAGCTCGCTCGCACCCATTGCATCACCAGCCTCAAGCAGTCTTTTTGATTCCTCTATAGCATCAATCTTATTCAAATTCTCAGACACTCATACCCACCTAAGCCAAGTCGTACACTGGTTCTACTAAGCATTTAGCTTCCCACTCAGAAAGATATTCAGAAACTTCAGCAATAGGTAATTTAAATTTATGCGCAATTTCAAGCAAACCAACATCACTATCCATGTAACTTGGTAAGGAATTCATAAGTCTATTCCAACGACCCATTATAGAATTATAATCAACTCCATCTTGATCAACGGGCGGCAAAGACTTATACAGACCATAATGAGAAAGACAAACTAAACCAGAAAATTTTGCTTTATAACTTACATTCATCTCCAATCCCATACAAATCGACACAGCCGCTTCAACAGTATCCTGAAGCCGACCTTCTATCAGCTTATCCGGTGTATCTTTATCTGTATGATATTCATCAAAAGGCCAACGAGTTAATGAAATCGAAGGGATACGATAAGGAGGTGCTTCAAAAACAGTTTCGTCATTACCGTAAATGGCACGAAACTCACCATACTCATATTCACGATATTTATTTTCAAATATATTATGTGCAGCAATATCGATTAAGCTCTCACCTGTAAAACTCTGCTGTAGTCTCAGTGGTTTATCGTTACCTACGGATTTAAGTAACAACACACCTTTGATATCACTCGCAGCATCAACACCAATCTCATCTAGCCAAAACATAGGGCCAAAAAGTTCAGGTGCAATAATTAATTTATAGCTATATCGCCGCTTAGGTAATGCCGCTAAACGTTTAATAATTTCTATGCCAACAGCGATTCCAGACACATCGTCATTTGCTTGATATGCATGACAATTATGTGCATTTATAACGATTGATTCTTTATTTACTCCTGGCAGGTCATAAACTAAGACCTTCATATTTGCCGGTGTCTTATTCGTTACTAGGTCAATTGTATAGTCACCTTCTTGCAACGAGTCTTTTACATTCTGTGGCATACACAAACCCCACAATGCTTCATTCGGTCGATACAATCGAGCCCAATGATATGGTATTGCTTCTGGATCATCAGCTGTAAATAAATGAGGTTGGAGCTCATCCAAAGAAAGTGTTCCCGAAAAAGAATCCGATTGTGATGGCACACCAAGAGGTGATTCTGCTGCGTCATAAACAAGTTCACCATCTTTACGGAGCTCAGCTTTTTCTACATCACAAGCTGGCGGTATTAACCAACCATTCAACATTCGCCCAGATTCATAGGAAAATATATCAAAATCCAATTCCTGACAAAGTCGTTCAACAGCGTCATCATTACCTGAGCCAGTTACGGAATAAGTAAAAGGGTATAAATCAACTACTAATTTTTTTATGTTTTTATTAATATCAGTCATTCCTTAACTTTCCATACCATAACTTATCCTCACGTTCACCTTTTGCATTTACAAATTGATTCTTCATTCTTCCTTCTAGCGTAAATCCAGCTTTTTCAAGTAAACGTTGACTAGCAATATTAGATTCATAAACACCTGCACCAACATAATCCAAACCCGCATCACCTAATGCATATTGGGTTACTAAACACAAAGCTTCTAAACCATAGCCTGATTTCCAATATTCTTTCTCACCAATGAAATAACTTACTTCAGCACTTTTGTGATGAGAATTAATTTGCCCAAGTTTGATATTCCCAATATGTACACCTTTGCTTTTCTCTATAATCGCAAACAACTGGTTAGAAGCCGATTCCGCCATAGATTCAACGAATTTCTTTATAGAATCTAACGACTGTGTTACCCAACGAGTTTCCAAATACTGGTTCACTTCCTTATCCTCGAACCAGGCAACATAAGAATCTGTACAATCGCTTAATGTAACTGGTCGTAATTTTAACCTATCACTTTCAAATTCAATCTGTGTTCCCACAGTGGCAGAGTTTGTATCACCAGCAGGACTATAGTCAGGTCGATAACTTATAGATTCATTGATCTCCGCCTGTGGCGTAATAAATCTCTGCCCAACAGTTAAATTTGATTCTTCAGAATCATCCTCAAAAGTAATATTTATATTAACAAGACCTGCTGTGGTAGCTACACCAATATCATTGCCTTTTATACGGACGATCATGCCGTTTTGATATGGATGAAATCCTGACTCAATTTCATCAAGTTTCGCATTCTTTAAAAATACTCGCTGATCATTCAAATACGATGAAGCTCCAACATAAGGTTCTGAAAATGCATTGATAAACTGAATAATTTCATCACCGCACCATTGCCAATTAATCCATGCATTCTCTTTTGTATTTAACCTTGGAAAGAATAAAGACTCATCTTCGTTTATATCTTGTAATTTTATTTTTTCCCCGCGAGCAAGAAGATCAACACAGTCTTTGAGAAAAGCAAGTTCTTTTTGCATACAATAAGCAAAGTATTTGTCAGGTGAATTTAATTCACCTTCCAATAGATATTCATGACTTGCTAATAATTCTCCTGAATCAAATTCACCTTGTACCATTTTGTCATTTACAACTTGAAGGTGACAACCCCATTTTGTTTCGTTTCGTAATATTGCCCAAGTATAATGAGCGCCACCACGATAACGTGGCAGAGGAATACCCATAAAATCAAACAATCTACCATCAAACAGCTTCAGTAATTCCGAATCAAAATTCCAAGCTTCACCAAAACCTAAGCCCACACATGTTTCATTAATCTTCTCAATTAACCAAGTACTGCCATTAATTTCATCTAAAACTTTTAACTGCAAGCCTGCTTTATCGACTGCTTCACTAAAGTTAATATGACTGCCATCAGGCATAATTTCTTCTGCTTGTCTTGGCGCGGTAACAAGTAAACATTCATATTCACTTTTAGCCCACTGTGCAAATCTAAGCATAAGTGGGCCGCCACCAAAAAGAATTAGTTTTGTAACTGTAGGTATCTGCAAAGTTTTCATCTACTATACCTTCTTCAATTGAATATCGTAATTTTTTAAGAATGCTTTGGCACGCATAGGATTTGAATCAGTAAAGTTAAAAATACTTCCGCATGCAGCTGCCTCTATGTCTACCTCCAAAAACAATTCTCGAAGGTGTGTATAATCGCCGCATCCGCCTGCGGCAATAACTGGTAACTTAGGTGACATAGTTACTACTTTACCCGATAAAGCTAGATCATAACCTTGCAAGCAGCCTTCATGATCAATGCTTTGAATAAAGATTTCACCTGCACCTAATTCACTCATCATTTTAACTGTATCACTTAGAGATGTTTTTTCTTTAGTCTTACCTGAATCGGTATAAACTACATAATCAGAAATATCACTATCCCATCTAACATCAATTGCACAAACTAATGCTTGCCTGCCAACTAAATTACTAATCTGCTTAATAAAGTTAGGTTCTCTTTGACACAAGGTATTCATGACGACTTTATCTGCTCCATGACGAATCAATGAAACTGCATCATCAACTGACCTTATACCGCCACCCAAGGAAATAGGCATAAAGCATACTTTGGATAACTCATCTAAAATTTCCAATAAAGGTTCAATACTTACCGAACCAATATTTAAGACAATAAGTTCATCAGCTTGCTGAGAATTATAAACAGATGCGCTTTTTACCGGGTCACCTACATCTTTGTAACTGCCAAACTGCTTTCCTTTAACAAGGCGACCATCTTTTAATAGCATCAAAGGGATAATACGTTTCTTTACCATTCACCATCCCAGTTGCAAAAGTTTTCAATAATCCTTAATCCATTGGTCTGGCTTTTTTCTGGATGGAATTGCATGCCGATAAAATTGTCTTTTGCAATAATTGATGAAAATATTTCGCCATGCATAGATTTAGCCACAACCCAGGATTCATCTACTGGCGTTAAAGCATAAGAATGGACAAAGTAAAAATCTCTATCCGGTTTAATATCTTCAAGTACAGGGTGATCTTTCAGAACAACAACCTGATTCCAACCAACATGTGGTAGACGTATATGCTCAGCTTCTAGTAGCTTACACCTACCAGGAATTATGCCGAGACCTTGCCCTTCCCCTTCATCGCTGCCATCTAACAAGAGTTGCATACCTAAACACACACCTAACACAGGAATTTTACGTTCAGTTAATATAGCTGAAAGCTCAGTTACCGCACCAATTACATTTAAATTTTTAGATGCATTCGAGTAATGTCCTACACCTGGCAAGATCAAGTGAGAAACCTCATCTAACTGTTCTAAGTTATTTATCCAGAGAGGCTCTTCTCCCATTTCATAAACAGCATTACTGACAGAAGTTAAGTTCCCCATCCTAAGATCAAGGATTCCAATCAAATTTTTTCCCTATACCAACTTTCAAAATCCCATGTCTTTGGTGCATCCCTTAAATTCTTAAAATCCGGTTTAAATGGCGGCACAATAGTTTTAAGTACTATTTGATTAAACTCGTCTTCAGTTAAGCCCAAATATTCTAAAAACAAATCTAACGAAGGAGGTCTTCTACCTTCATAATCACTAACAAGCTGCACCGCATCATTTTTGCTAATTCTGTCTTTTCTCAAATCAAGAGCCATCATTTGACTCACTCTTGAATATCCCCGTTTAAGATATTTTATATAATCTCTAACACCTTGCATGTAACACTCAATCTTCTCATATGGATACAATTCCCAGGGCATTCCCTCAACTTGATCACCTTTCCAACCAAGTTCATCCATAATTAATTTAGATTGTTTTTTTACATCCCAAGGTATGTAAGAACCAAGACATACAGATCGATATTTTAATTTTTTTAAGTCACGTAATGGTGGGTACGTATATGGGTCCAAATCACGAGGATCAAGTTCAAAATCACTCTTTATCATTCCAGCCATGTCTTCAGCTGTGATCCCCAAATTCACGTATCGATTGAAACGAGTTTCATCTACAAGTTCTTCTTCTTCATCACGAACATCATAATATGCTGTATATTCAGAAGATGGTTCGCCCCAAAATATTAAAGGCACTTGATAACGTAAAGCCACTTGCATGGGATAGGCAAAAATACCCGTATGACAATGCCAACAAAAATCACCTTTACGGATTAATGCTTCTAACATTAACCTTTTAACTACTCGCCAATTAGGTGAAAAGCTGTGAACATCAACGCCTAATTTTTTAAACGTTCTTTCATTATTTTCTTTGAGTATAGGTCGCATAAAACCATGATTAAACTGCACAACCAATGGTTTCAGGCCATATTCTTTAACTAAATAATTTAGAGTAAAAGTCGAATCCTTACCACCTGAAAAGGGGACAATGCAATCATAAGCATGTTTTCCACGATATTTACTAACTAACTCATCAAGCTGTTCTTTTTTATTATCCCAGTTTATACTCTCATCGCGATAATCCTGCTGACGACAAATATTACATACACCTTCACTGTCATATTCAATAGTCTCATATGTTTCAGGCAATCCACATTTACTACATTGTTTCAATTTTCAATCTCCGTAAAAACTATTTAATAGGTTACTTTCTTATAAGAATATTTTCATTTATATTCGCCAAAAAGTATTTGCGAATTGATGTTTCATTCCGAAGCGTATACCTTAATTTCAAATGGAACTTCTACTAAACATCTTCCAACTATTGTAAACTAATAATATACAGGTATCATTTCTGATGTTCTTACTCCAGTTGATATGAAATTACTACTAAAACCAAGATACGATGTGAAAAACAAAAAGTAAATATGAAACGTAAACAATCGAATACATTACACATCATTTCCTATAACCTGCGTTTCTCTCTATGTGCATATTAATTTTACTTAATTCTGGGTTCTCACTCAAATAGACAAGGATATCATTCATATCAAAATCAGTTTTTTTACTATACAGGGCCAAGAAAATTTTCTTTGCAAACTCATAATCCCCCAGCTCATCAACAGTCCAGCGATGCATCGAATAATCAACAGAAGATTCATAATTACCAATTGTAAAGCGTTCGTAATTATTCCTTAGAAATGGCGTTACATGTTCTCTGTCACTTTGTAACGTAGAATCTTTCCATGCCTCAAGAAGACTGGAATATTTCATAACCTCAACATCTAAACCATCTGGATATGTAGGTGGATTACAGTTACTGACATAATCGTAATTATTTGCAATAAAGTACTTGATAACTTCATCTACAACTTTAGGATCTGTTAGAGGGCAATCTCCTGTTAAACGAACAACTATTTCAGGTTCATATTTTTTCGCAGCACCTACGAAACGATCTAGCACATCATCAAGACTACCTCGAAAAGACTCAACGCACCATGCATTACAATTTTCTATTAACGCATCATCACTTGCATCTGTACTCGTTGCAACGACCAAATGTTCTAACATTTGGCAATGCTTAAGACGCTCAATTTGGCGAAATAACATAGCTTCACCTAGCACTGGCAGCAGGACCTTACCGGGCAAGCGGTTAGATGACATTCTTGCCTGTAATACCC
>VAPM010357544.1_pt1 | contig 13025 bp, 11 predicted proteins | sample 3395091 | NCBI WGS metagenome assembly VAPM01 (sample SAMN08290445, study PRJNA428436) | hydrothermal vent metagenome | isolation source: Deep-sea hydrothermal vent chimney 3 | place: Pacific Ocean: Juan De Fuca Ridge | reverse complement strand
TCTGCCCTCTGCCCTCTGTTCTCTGAGCCCTGATGCCTGATGCCTAAGATTCGTCTCGATAAATTCATGCTGATGAAAAAGCTGACCGCCAGCCGCCAGAAGGCCCAGGCCTTGATTCTGGCCGGAGTGGTGGAGGTCAACGGTATGCGCCGCGACAAACCGGCCTCCCTGATTGATATTAACAGCCATGTTAAGGTGGCGGGCGAGGTCTGCCCCTATGTCAGCCGCGGCGGCCTGAAGATAGCCAAGGGCCTCAGCTTTTTCAAGCTCAACCCAAGCAGCCTGATCTGCGCCGATATCGGGGCCTCCACCGGCGGCTTCACCGACTGCCTGCTCCAGAATGGGGCGTTGAAGGTCTATGCCATTGATGTGGGTTACGGCCAGCTGGCCTGGAAGCTGCGTCAGGATGAACGGGTAGTGGTCATGGAACGTACCAACGCCCGCAAACTCTGCCCCGCCGACCTGCCTGAACCCATTGACCTGGCGGTAATAGATGCCGCCTTCATCTCTCTCCGGCTGCTCATCCCGCCGCTCCTGCCTCTTTTTAAAGATTCGGCCGCCATTCTGGCCCTCATTAAACCGCAGTTCGAGGTGGGTAAAGGCCAGGTGGGCAAGGGCGGCGTCGTGCGTGACGAGGCCCTCCGCCAGCAGGTAATCGCCGACACCATTGCCTTTGCCGGCAATCTCGGCCTGACAAGTACCGGTGTATGTGCCTCACCCATTCTGGGGCCCAAGGGCAATAAGGAATTCCTTATCTATCTGCGGGGATAATGAAGGATAATTGCGTTGAAAACAAAAGCGCAATCAGTTATCATATTTTGTGGTTATGGTGTGACAGCAACTTCTCCAGCGGTACAACAAAGATCGTACGCGAAAGTGGTGGTAACTTGGATTCGGGGACAGAATGATTTTCGCAAACAAACGCGAAAAAAGTTCAGTCCCCTTGATGCAGGGGAAAAATTTAATCTGTCTCCCAGCATAAAAGCACCAACAATCCTTAGGACTTGTTCCTCAATACAAAACTCTAACCAGGTACCATCAGCTTCACATACAATTGACAATCTGCCCATTAATGAAGAACTTATGATTTTAATTACCAATACCAAAAAAAACGAATGAATTTAAAACAGACAGCCATTATTATAATTCTTAGCCTCTGCCTGGGTACTACGGCGCAGGCAGCCGACCATTGGCGCCAGAATGCCGCCCGCCAGGCGGTAAAAGAGCTTGGCAGTAATTTGAAAAAAGCCCTGAAACAGGCAATGAAAGAGGGCGGCCCGGCTAAAGCCATTGCCGTCTGCAATGAGAAGTCCTTACGAATTGCCGAAAAGATAAGCCTGGAAAGAGGCTGGCGTATTGGCCGAACCAGCCTTAAATACCGCAATCCGGCCAACGCGCCAGACGCCTGGGAGCGCGGTGTTCTTCTCCTGTTCGCCAAACGCCGGGCCGCCGGTGAAAACCCGGTCAGGATGGAGTTCAGCGAGGTAGTGAAAAAAAACGGGCATCAGGAATTCAGATATATGAAGGCCATCCCCACCGCCGTCATCTGCCTGAAATGCCATGGCCGCCACATCGCCCCTGCCATCGCGAAGAAGCTCCATAAACTTTATCCTGATGACCTGGCAACAGGGTTCAGGACGGGGGATATCCGCGGAGCCTTTACCATAACAGAACCCATCTCCGCCCCTTAACTCAAAATAATGATGTCCGGTTAGAGTCTTGCGTTAAGACTAACCGGTGGTTTTAGACCGGGAGACAGATTAAATTTTTCCTCTCAACTTAGGGGACTGAAATTTTTTCGCGTTTTTTTGCGAAAATTATTCTGTCCCCGGATCGCAAGCCGGGAAAAATAAAATCAGGGCCCTTAGTGCCGTAAGTTTTATCAATGCAAGTTCTTAACCGGACATCACTGCAAAATAATAACAAGATACTTAAAAATCTAATTTGAACTTAGAGAGGAAAAAGTATGCGTAATTTTAAGCTTTCCGGCCTGACAATTAGCTTAATTGCCTTATTTTTGCTGACCATCTGCGCGTCCCCCCTGCTGGCAGCCAGTACCAGGTATGTTACCGTAAAAAAGGACGGAGTTAATATTCGCTCGGCCCCTAATACCAAGTCAGAAATCCTCTGGGAGGTATTCAAGGACTTTCCCCTCCAGATTATCGGTAAAAAGGGTGACTGGCTGCACACCAAGGATTTTGAAGGGGACAAGGGCTGGATATTCAAAAACCTGGTCAGCAGCAGAAAAAAGGTTATCGTCAAGGTCAACACCGCTAACCTCCGCGTCGGCCCCGGAACCAATTATGAGTTAACGGCCACCGTAAAATACGGTGTGGTTTTTACCCCGCTGACCAAAGAAAACGGCTGGATCAAGGTAAAGCATGATGACGGCACCACCGGCTGGATAGCCGCCAAACTCCTCTGGCCCGCTGATTCCATATAACGCCCGGCATGCACCTTTACGAAGGGCAAAAGGGCTAATCAATGCGCAATGAACCAGCCAGCAGTTCATAGAGGGCTCGCTCCATGGAATAATCGACCGGAAAATGTCTCTGCCGCAGGGTGGCCCGCAAACGCCACTCCTTCTTTAACTCCCGCAGCACATGGTCAAGCCTCGCCAGCAATATTTCAAGCGCGGCAGGCGGACAGTTCGAATAAACAAGATAGGTAATCCCCTTACGAAAAAGGATATTTATGCCGCTGATCTCAGCACAGTCGGCGGCAGCCTCTAATACATCATGCAATTTGGAGCCGGTGTCATCCAATATCTGGTCGGTTTTCAGATACCCCTCTTCTTCATTAATTTCATCAAGATTAGAACAGGATATCTTACAAAGGGTGTAACCCGCCGCTGGAATCTCCAGCAAACCGGAGCTCTTGAGAAAGAAAAGATAACGGTAATTATAGAAATCGCTTAAGGGCTCCTTAAAATAGGTCTTACGGCGGAAGGACTCCAGAGCCCTGGTATTCTCATCCGAGACAAAATGACTGGCCGTTAGTGGACTCCAGCTCTCCGTCACCCTGGCCAGCACCTCCACCATCTCCGGATCAAAACGCCCCAGCGAAGCCTCACAACGCAGAACCCGCAGAGCATCCTGCCGCTTCTTGGGCTTTTTATAGGGCCGCCTGGCGACAATTGCCTCATAGGTATCCGCCACCATCACTATCCGGGGCAGGATGCCGATACTGTTTCCCCGCAGCCCCTGGGGATAGCCGCTGCCATCAAGCCGCTCGTGGTGCTGATGAATAATATCGGTAATCATGGGGTCACATTGGCGGTGAGAAAAGATTTTAGCCCCCATGGCCGGATGCAGGCGCATTATCTCCCGATCCTGCTTATCAAAAATACCGGGTTTCAAGAGGATATCATCGGGAATAGCCACCTTGCTGATATCATGAATCATCCCGCCAAGTTCCAGGGCGTCAAGCTGCCGCATATCAAGCCCCAGCGCCTCCCCCATATGCCGGGACAGAGATGAAACCCGCATTCCATGTTCAAAGGTATAAAAATCACGGTTGGAAAGCAGCTCGCACATGGCGGCAAAGAGGTCTTTGATCATTCCGTCTTTAACCTGGCTGGCAACGGCGATCTCCCGCCTGGCGGCCAACAGTTCTTCCTCAATATGCCGGCATTCCGTTAGTTCCTGCTCCAGCCTGCGGTTAGCCGACAGCAATTTGTCATTCTGATTACGCAACAGATCACGGCCCCTTTTAAGCTCAAGCTGGGCTTCAACCCTGGCTCTGACCACCCGTGAGTTAAAGGGCTTGGAAATAAAACCCGCCGCGCCGACAGCAAGCCCCCTGACCTCAACCTCATCGGAACAGAGAGAAGTCTGGAGAATTATGGGAATTTCGGCCATGGCAGGCTCACGGCGCAGCAAGGAGCAGACCTCATAGCCGTCCATCTCCGGCATCATGATATCAAGAAGTATCAGGTCGGGCCGTGCGCTGCGGGCCATCCTGACGGCCTCAGGGCCAGCGGCAGCCTGAATAATATGATATTTTTTATCTAAAAACAGGTTGGCAAGAAGTTCACGATTGATATAATCGTCATCAACAATCAGGATAGAGGCGGATGAGGCGCCATCGACGGCGGGGCAATTCAGTTCCAGCATTAACAATTCTCTTTATTATTTATAGTATAAGAGGGGCAACCACAAGGGACTGGGCAACCATACAAGGATTGGGCAACCACAAGGGATTGCCCCTACGGGCCAAAAACAAAAGATGGCGGATAACAATAAGACAATCAACAAGACTACCATGACAATAACCATCGACCCCGTGGAACTAACCTGCCAGCTCATAAAAATTCCCAGCGAGTCATCAAACCCTCTATCCACCAGACAGGAATCAGCCGAGGAGATGATTGGCGCTCATCTAACCTCCCTCTGCCGCCAGGCAGGCGTGGAGCATGAAGCCTTTGAAGCCCTGCCCGGCCGCCGCAATCTCATAGCCCGTTTCCCGGCTCCCGGCCGCCCTAAATTACTGATAATGGCTCATATGGATACGGTGAGCGCCAGAGAGATGAGCGCTCCTTTCAGCGGTGAGATAAAAGAAGGACGTCTGCTGGGGCGTGGTTCCTGCGACGACAAGGGGCCGCTGGCCGCGGCCTTTGCCGCCCTCATTAACCTGAAGGCGGATGACAGAGGCTTTGACATTACCTTTGCCGCCACGGTGGATGAGGAATGCACAATGTCCGGCTCCAGAGCCCTGGCCCTCAGAAATCCGGAGTTTGATCTCTGTCTGGCACTGGAACCCACCACACTCCATATAATCCACGCCCACAAAGGGGTCTACCGCTGCCGGATAAGCTGCAGCGGCAAGGCCTGCCATTCATCGCAGCCGGAACAGGGCAAAAACGCCATTATCGCCATGTACGATATTATGACCGATCTGCAGATGCTGGGGTTTAAGTTAAGACGGCATCCGGACAGAGAATTGGGCCGCGCCTCGCTGGCCATCACCAAAATCAAGGGCGGCTCATCAATAAACATCATCCCGGATCATTGTGAAATTTCGGTGGATATCCGCCTGCTGCCAAGCCATGATCCGGCAGAGACAGCCCGGCAAATCAGGGCGATATGTGCGGGACGAGCCAAGGTGGAAGATATCTTTCAGGCCAGAGCTATCAAAACCGATATAGACAACAGGCACATTAAACGCCTGCAGGAGGTTATGGCGGTCAGGGGCCATGATCTGCCCCCCGCCACCGCCTCGTACGCCACAGACTGCGCCCAGCTCAGCCACCTGGGGCCCTGCATCGTCTGGGGGCCGGGAGATATCGCCCAGGCCCATCAGCGCGATGAATATATTGAACTTGCCCAGCTGCGGGCCGCCTACAAAATACTACTTGAGTTTTTAAGCTCCGGCTGACTCCCCGAGAACCGCCGCCTTCACCGCCTCTATTCCCACCCGCTCGACAAAACGGCAGGTGCGCTCCTTCTTGCGGGCCTGGTCGTTATAAAATTCCAGGAATCTCCTCGCCAGACGCACCAGCTCAGGCGGGGTAAGATCTGCCGCCAGAACATCACCAATCCGGGGTCTGCCGCCGGCGTTGCCGCCGACGATGAGAGTCCAGCCCTTTTTCTTGGCAAAGGCCCCCACGTCCCGCATATAGCTCTCGGCGCAGCACATTGGACAGCCTGATACGCCAATCTTGATCTTGGCGCGCATCTCCTGACCGCTGAACATCCCCTCAAGCTCCATGGCCAGCCCCAGAGAATCACCCACCCCGAATTTACAGACGCTGTTACCGGGGCAGGCCTGGGCGTAATGCAGACAAAGCTCCGTGGCCCGGCCGACATCCATGCCCAGTTCATCCCAGGCCGGATTAACATCCTCCGGCCGCAAACCCACCATGGCGAGACGCTGGCCAGAGGTAATTTTTATAATCGGCACCTTGAACTTTCTGGCAGTCCGCGCCACCTTTTCCAGAATTTCCGGGCTGACAATCCCGGCCGGCGTCCGCGGCACAATGGCATAGGTTTCCTTATCACGCTGTAGAATAGCGCCTGGCAAATCAGTCATTTCCCCTCCCCCTGTTAGAAAATTATTCAACCTTCAAGACCACATAACGGCTGCCCCGTTCGCCACTGACAAGCAACAGGACAGAATTCCGGCCATTACTGATAAGTTTTTGCATCTGGCGGACATTTTCCACCTTATGGCGGTTAACCTCCAGAATAATAGTACCCGGCCTGATACCGGCCATGGCCGCCACAGAGCCGGACTGCACCTCTGTTACCATAACCCCCCGGGCTTTGGCAAGACCATACTTGCGGGCCATTTTCGGGCCAATATTCTGCACCGCAAAACCCAGCTTGTCGAGGGTCAGGCCTGAGGCGAAGGAATTTATCTCACCATCAGGCAGCCGGCCGATAGTAATGGAGAGTTTCAAGCGCTTGCCGTTCCTGACCACAGTAATATCGGTGCTGGTATTGGGGGGCACCATGGCTACCCGGTTACGAAAAGAACCCACATCATGCACCATCTTCCCGGCAAAACCCACCACCACATCACCACGTTTTATTCCCGCCTTGTCGGCGGCAGAGCCTTCAGAAACCTGAGCTATCAAAACCCCATTATCTATCTTAAGACCAAAGCTCTTTGCCAACTCCGGAGTCATCTGTTGAATCATCACCCCAAGATACCCGCGGCTCACCTTGCCCTTGCTCTTCAACTGCTGCTCAATTGATCTGACCATATTAATGGGAATGGCAAAACCAATCCCCATATAACCGCCGCTCTTACTGAAAATGGCAGTGTTCATGCCTACAGCCTGACCATCGAGATTGACCAGCGGGCCGCCTGAGTTACCCGGATTAATAGCGGCATCGGTCTGGATAAAATCCTCATAATCGTTAATACCCACGGAATTCCGGCCCTTGGCACTGACAATACCGGCGGTAATGGTATGCGACAGCCCAAAGGGATTCCCCACCGCGATGACCCATTCGCCCACCTCCAGTTTATCGGAGTTGCCCATGGGCAGAGTGGCCAGATTTTTGGCATTAATCTTGATTAAGGCCACATCAGAACGCTTATCGGCCCCGATGACCTTGGCCACGAATTCCCTTTTATCCTGCAAACGCACCGTAATTTTATCAGCCCCCTCCACCACATGATTATTTGTCACTATATAACCCGACGGATCAATAATAAATCCTGACCCCTGAGCCACGAGATAGGGATGTTTACGGGCCGGCATCTGCCGCCGCTGATATGGAAAGGGGGTACCAAAAAAACGCCTGAAAAGATCATTGTTAAAAGGCATCATATGCTGATTACCCCGGTTCCTCGCCACCTCCTTTTCCACCTTAATAAAAACCACCGCCGGCGAGACCCGTTTAGCCACAGAGGCAAAGGCCTCACCTGTACTGCGCAGGCTTTCAATCCCTTTGTCGGCTGAGGCTGTAGAGACCATAAAGGCCCAGAGCAGCAGACTCAGGATTAGTGCCGTCACTACTCCCTTTCTCTTTATTATTCGATCCATGACGTTTCTCCCTTTTGATGGCATCGTAAAAAGTCCGATCTACTGCGTTGTGGCGTTTCGGCAGACCATATGTATGGCCGAAGCCCTGCCGAACCACCACGCCTCGCAGTCTGCGCTTAGCTGTATATCGAACTTTTTGACTTAGCCATCGTTAGTGTGTGATGGACTTTTTACGAGTCCATCCTTTTAATTCATCGATAATCTGTCCCGCATCCTCAGACAGATATGAGCGGCATCCCTTTCGCGAAGTCCATGCCTCTTGCGAATTATTAATTGCTCACTAAAGAGATGTTTGTCAAGCGTTTCCGCCAATTTAACCTGACGCTCATAACGGGGCATCGCGCCCCGCCGGGGCATAATGCCCCAGAAAGACGCAGAGGAGCAGCTACCGAGTAAACCACGATAAGCCATTGATTTATTTAGTTAAAAACAATATCGCTCACCTGGCACGACAGTTGCAAGATAAAGTAGCAGTATCACAATAAATAATTAAGGCGCAGAGGGAATCCCCAAAGCCCGCGATAAATAAAAAAAGGAGAAGCCATGTTAACTAACGAAATAAGTGCTGAGAGACTCCCGACCCATTACCCGCTGACCTCCACCGTCCAGCAGGTTTCCACCTTCTACAGCCCGGAGCTGGTGCAATATCTCCGGGAAATAGGATCTTACAAGGTCTTGAGCCGGGATGAGTCCGAGCAGCTGGCCATCCGTTATCAGCAGAACGGCGACGAAGAGGCGGGGCGGGGGTTAATCCTCGCCAATTTACGGCTGGTAGTCAAAATTGCTCTGGGCTATCAAAAATACTGGGCCAACAATTTCATCGATCTGGTTCAGGAAGGTAACATCGGCTTAGTACGGGCCGTCAAAAAGTTTGATCCCTACCGGGGAATTAAATTTTCCTACTACGCCTCCTATTGGATTAAGGCCCATATCCTGAAATTTATCGTTGATAACTGGCGCCTGGTGAAAATCTGCACCACCCAGGCCATGCGCAAGCTCTTCTTCAACCTCAATAAGGAGCGTAAATCTCTGGAGATGCAGGGTATCAAGGTCGACAATGAACTTTTGGCTAAACGGCTGAAGGTTAAGCCCTGTGAAATCGAAGATGCCGGTAAACGGATAAACTTCAGCGATCAATCCCTTGACGCCCCCATATCCCAGGACAGCAAATACACCCTGCAGGGCATCATTGCCGCCGAAAACGCGGCCCCTGAGGAGCTCACCGCCCGCCAGGAAATTCAAACCAGGGTACGGGAGGCTCTATCCGCCGCTGACAGCGGCCTTAATGACCGGGAGCGCTGTATCCTGAAAACCAGGCTGCTCAACGATGAGCCTGCCACCCTCCAGGAAATCGCCCAGAAATTCAAATTATCCAGAGAACGGATACGGCAGTTAGAGCAGCAGCTGCTGAAAAAGTTAAAGGTCTTTATGCTCCAGGCCATGCCAGATATGGCTTAATAGATAACGGTACGAGGTTCACGCCTCGTACCGTTATCATGTTGTAACTGTTCAGCAACACCCCATCTTCGCCCATTTAGACCTTCTCGAATACCAAAGTATGCTTCGAAGTCATAGATGAACGAGGTAAGCGTAGACTCCAAGCTGGGGCACTGCTGAACAGTTACGCTCTGGGGTTATCGTTACTTCTATGCATCACGCTGAATAGTTACATCATGTTTACTCATAGCTTTGCAGCTTGCGGTAAAGGGTTTTACGATCCAGGCGCAGGATTCTGGCCGCCTGACTGCGGTTACCAGCCACAGTCTTTAAGACATGGAGAATATAACGCCGTTCCACCTCAGGCAGCGAGACCAACTCGGTGGGATCAGCAGCCCCCACCAGAACATGCTGGCTCTCGTAGCTCCAGATTTTCTCAGGGAAGTCTTCCACCATTAGCTGATCGAAGCGGCACATGGCCACGGCACGTTCCACGGCATTCCTCAACTCCCGCACATTACCGGGCCAAGAATAGGACAACAGCTTCTGGGCCGCCTTTTCTGAAAGACGCAGCTTATCACGCCCCATACTAGCGGCGAACTTCTGGATAAAATAACGGGCCAGGAGCAGAATATCCGTACCCCGCGCCCGCAGAGGCGGAATCTCCAGTTGAATGACGTTTAAGCGGTAAAACAAATCCTCCCGGAATATTCCCTCCTCCACCGCCGTCTCCAGATCACGGTTGGTGGCAGCAATGATTCGGACATCAAAGGGACGTTCCCGATCCCCGCCCACCGGTCTTACCCGCCTCTCCTCAAGAGCCCGCAATAATTTTGGCTGCAGACTTAATGGTATTTCACCCACCTCGTCAAGAAACAGGATACCGCCGTTGGCCTCCATGAACAAGCCTGAGCGGTCATTTTTGGCATCGGTGAAGGCCCCCTGTTTGTGACCGAACAATTCGCTTTCCAATAAATTCTCCGGCAAAGCGGCGCAGTTTATGGGCACAAAGGCCGCCGCGTGCCGCCGTCCTTCATTATGCAGAGCCCGGGCGGCCAGTTCCTTCCCAACCCCTGATTCTCCGACAATTAATACCGAGGTCTCAGTGGCGGCGATGCGGCGCAGCTGTTCAAAAAACTTTTCCATCACCGCGGCCTTGCCGATAATACCCGAGAACTGATTAGCGCCGTCCTGAGACAAAAGACGTACCTGCTCACGCAGGGCGCTATGCTCCAGAGCCCTTTCCAGGGCCAGAACCAGAAGTTCAAGCTCCACCGGCTTGGTAATAAAATCATAGGCCCCGGCCCGCATGGCGGCAATGGCCGTCTCCAGACTGCCAAAGGCGGTCATGATAATTATCGGGACATCAGGACGGTTGGCGGCGGCCCGTTCGCAAAATTCAATACCGCTCATGCCAGGCATATTTATATCGGCCAGGGCGGTGTCAAATTTATCCTCCCGTAAACGGGCCAGCGCCTCCTCGGCCTTCAGAAACCAACTCACCTGAAATTTTTTACGCTTCAGAGCCGCCTCCAGCATCTCACACATGGCCTGATCATCATCAACTATCATTATGCGGCGCTTCGTCATTGCCCTCCTCCATGGGTAAGTAAACGGTAAAGCAGGCCCCTGCTCCTCCATCTATATTAGCCGCCGTAATCCAGCCGCCATGCTCAACAACTATCTCCCGGACAATGGAGAGACCTAAACCGGTTCCCTGCCCAACCCCCTTAGTGGTATAGAAAGGCTCAAAGGCCCGCTCCAGAACCTCATCGGCCAAGCCGGGGCCGTTATCAAGCACCATTATAACCGCGCAGGGCACCGGTTTGTAATGCCCGGCCGCTGGCGGGCTGTAAACCCCCACCGCCAGCCTGATCTCCAAACGGCCGCCCTGGGGCAGGGCCTGTAAACCGTTCATCAATAAATTGGTTATAACCTGTTGAATCTGGCCATAATCGACGAATATCTCCGGCGGCTTATCTATAAGTCCGCTGACGACGATCTCCACCGCCTGTTTACGGGCGCTGTGCTGCAGAATAACTACCACCTGCTCGATAAGCTCCCGCAAATTAACTTTGGTGCGCTGCGGGCTTGTCCGGCGGGCATAATCTAACATCTGGCGGATAATCCTGGTTACCCGCTCGGTCTGCTGGCGGATAATAGCGGCATTTTCCACCACCTCCTCATGCTCCATGTCCTCATTTTCAATAAGCCTGGCCCGGCCGGAAATAACATTCAGCGGGGTGCCAAGCTCATGGGCAAGACCAGAGGATAATTTGCCAAGAGTCACCAACCGCTCGGTATGACGCAGCTGCTCAAGCGTGGCAATACGGGCCTCATTCTCAGATAGGAGATGCTCTTTGGCCTCCTGCAATTGTTCCGCCATCTGGTTCATCTCAAGGCAGAGATCGGCGATCTCATCATCTCCTTCAAGACAGAGACGGTTATCCAGCTGGCCCTGCCCAAGTTGACGGGCAAAGCGCACCAGTTGCTGCATGCGCTGCCCCACCATACGCTGCCCGACATGCCACATCAGGAGACCAACCGCCACGAGGAGAAGAATAACCACAAGAGACAGGCGCCAGGCGTTTACCCGGCTCTGGCGATGCAGGTAATTAAGAGAAGCGGACAACTCCAGGGCGCCAGGCCGGGAAGAGGTAGTCCGCACCGGGAAATAGGCAAAGATGGCATCCTGGCCGTTAATCCGACACCCCCTGGTAATCAGAAAAGGCAGTACTTCAAGATTGCGTAGAACACGGCGGTCAACCTGGGGACAAAACTGGGGGACACTGGTATCATCCAGCCAGACCCAGCGTACCTTAATATGGAATTTACCATTATTAACGTCATGAATGATCTTCATGGCCCGTTTCTCGCCGTTACTCAGCCAGACATGGGAAACTGCCGCCGCGAATCCCCGGCCCAGCACCACCACATCGCGAATGGTGTCAGTCTCCAGTTCAACGGACTCACGCTGATAGGAAAAGACCCCAAAGATGGTCATGGCGACAATAAATATGCAGCCGAGATAGAGATATATTTTTTGAGCCAGTTTCATTTTTGCCGAGTTGCGTGACTATCGGAGGTCAGCCCAGGCGCTGCTGAATCATCAAAAGATCATGCCAAGCCGCTTTTTTCATCTCCTTGTTCTCTATGAGATAGGCGGGATGAAAGGTGGCCATCAGCGGCAGAGCATCTCCCGCCGGGGTAACGAGGCCAGGCAGCTGCCGCCAGCGGCCACGCAGCCGCACTAAGGGCTGGCGAGTTCTAAGCAGAGCCTGAGCCGCCAGCGAGCCCAGGGCGCAGACCACCTTGGGCCTTACCTCCTTAATCTGGGCCAGCAGAAAAGGCAGACATTGCTTTATCTCGGCAGCCGTCGGCGGCCGATTATCGGCGGCCGGGCATTTAACAATGGTACTGAAATATACCTCATCGAGGCTTAGTTTAATGGCCTCCAGCATTCGGGATATCAACTCCCCTGCCGCGGCGCTGAACAAGGGGTCTGAGGACTCATCGGCGGCCGTGGGCGATGGAGTAACAATAAAGAGATCGGCTTTGGGATTACCCTGACCAAAAAACAACCGGCTGTGTCCCTTATGCAGGGGGCAGCGGCTGCACTCTCCAAGCTGCCCCTGAATATCAGTTAGATTGCCGGCTATCCTGGTCAAATCCGCCCCATTGAGGGGCGATTTTTGAGGTTTTTGACCCGGAATCTCTTTCAGGAGAGCCGACCTCGGCTGTAAACGGCTTGCGGCATGCCTGCTGCCGCGCTCCATAAAGGCCCTGATTTCAGGCCCAAGAGGCATAGTTTCAACCCCCAGGGCATTATAGAAGGCTGCCGTCTGCCGTAAATCAGACAAAAATTTATATTGGCTGGCATTCATGATTTTACCATCAAAGCTGCAATTTAAAGCTCCGCTCTTCAGCACCAAAAAACAGCTGATGACGGCGAACAAGAACCGTTAATTTATCACCCCGTTTCTTGCCCAGCATAATAATTTTGACATCCGCCGTCGTCCGCACCGGCTTACCATCAAGTTTTAGAAGAATATCGCCGGCTTTAATCCCGGCCCGGGCAGCCGGACTGTAGTGG
>VAPM010643486.1_pt1 | contig 13044 bp, 9 predicted proteins | sample 3395091 | NCBI WGS metagenome assembly VAPM01 (sample SAMN08290445, study PRJNA428436) | hydrothermal vent metagenome | isolation source: Deep-sea hydrothermal vent chimney 3 | place: Pacific Ocean: Juan De Fuca Ridge | reverse complement strand
TACTAACAAGTCGCTATTAATGGATACCGCCCACTCTGTTTCACGCCTATATACAAAGTGTTTTCATATCATGATGGTATTCATCCAAAGTCACCAGGTAGTATGTCATTACGGAAGATCATCCTGTGCATAAGAGTAAAAAGGTAAAGGAGTTTGTCGCCAGCCTAAAAGGCCGCCTGAGTATATTCATCTTGCCGCCCTATGTCCCCAATCTTAATCCAGATGAGTTGGTATGGAACTACATTCGACAAACGGGGACGGCAAGGTCACCACTCAAAAAGGGGGAATCACTGTGGGAAAGGACATTCATTGATTTGGAGTTGATTGCCCAGAATAAGGCGTCAGTGAAATCCTTTTTTAGAAATGAAGCTGTATCCTCCGCTGCTGGCTAGGTAGTAATTACCCTGCGGTAAGTTTACGGGATTAATAGTGCTTCTGAAAAAACCGGTAACTGCCAGATAAAGTCGTGACTACCACACCTAAACTATACTATCTTCTTCACTTTACTCAGCGTGTCCCGAACCATTCTAACAATCCAATCTACTTCCCGTGTAGTAAGTTCCTGATGGCACGGAAACTGTAGTAACTGCTGTGAGTAACGTCGGCTTACCTCACAGCCACCTCCCCTTAGATTCTCCCAGCGATATATCGGGACTCGTTGCATCTTTAGCTCATGAAAGACCCGTTGATGATCTTCAATAACCATGGGGAATACATAGGGAACAACTGACTGGTCGAGAACCTGAAACAAAACCTTACACCCCGGCACATCTTTAAAAGATTCGGCCATTCTCGTGAAATTTTGTCTGCGGCGTTCGATAATCCTTTCCGTCGATATCCGCTTCATCAATATGCGTGATGGCAGTGACATGCTAACGTTGACCCATCGAGGATCAAACCCGTAACCTCCGTTTACCGCGTCGGGTGCCTCATTGGCCGGATTATGGGAGCGCAAACCCTTAATGGTCTTCCAGGCCCCACTTACCGCACCGAATCCGATCCGCAGCAAGGGGCTGAGCGGTTGCAGACGATCGTGGCGGACTGCCTTTTCCAAAGGATTGAAGGCTGCCCTAGCCTGAAATCCTACACTTGCCCGGTGTTGCTTTATCCCACTTAGATCGCGGGTGGAAGAGACCAGACAGCCACCGTCGTACATGGGAAAAAACTTTATCGGGCTGGCAATCGCATAGTCCCCAAAGGAACCTACCGGACGGCCTGCACATTCACCAAAGAAGGCATGGGCGCAGTCTTCAAGCAACAACAATCCCTCTTCGTCGCAGAATCTTCGGATACGTTCGATGTCCTGATAAAAACCGAAATAGTGGGCCACCATGAGACACCGCGTTTGATCGTCACGCTTACGACGTATGTCATCGAGATCTATCGAAAGATCCTCGTTTATATTATAGAACACGGGCTCAACCGACGCCCATAGTAGAGGATCGACCATCGAGGTGCAGTGATAAGCCGGGACAAGTACTTTGTCGCCTCGGCCTAGTCCCATGTGTTTTACGGCCGCAGCAATAGCCATCCGACCGCTGGTAAACATTATCGCCTGCCCAGCCTCGAGAATTGAAGGGAGAGAAGATTGCTGCCAAATACCCAAGGAGCCGAAGGAAAGAACCGGGCCAATCGGTACCGCGGGCGATGGATATGCTTTATCTGTAGCTTCTTGTACCACTTTATCTACGTCTCTGGCGCTTTAATTGCACTGGCGATTTAAATGCAAAAGGGTGTGCGCTTCAACAAACTTCTCCCGAAATTCGCTTAGCGTCACAATAGGCTATTAGCCACGTCTCAATCTCGCGACCCAAGGAAACCGAAAATATGTTACGTGATAGAGCTTACGGATATCGTCCGTCCATTTTAGGTGCCAATCCATGACCTTCCCATAGAACTCTATACTGCAGCATTCTCCCCCGCTAAAGAGGCGCTCGAACGCCTGCTTGCGCATCAACATTGCCGGCGAGGTTGTCTTCTGCTGCTCGTCATGGGTGGTCTTTAAAATTATCAACACACCGTTCCTTTTAAGACATAGATCCGTCGCGACCAGATTTTCGTCATACCACAGCTGGTAGACTAACCCCTCGCCCCGGCGGCAGTATTCTTCGAAAATATCCCTATAAAATCGTCCTTGCGCATTGTCAGGATGAAGTGCTGTGCCGGTGTTCGCTTTCCAGCCATGCGACTCGAGTATGCCGTATGCATCGACCGCCTTACCAACCACCGCCGGATCCGATATCTCCAGAAACTGGACCGAAACATTATTACGTGACAGGCGATTGGCCTGTTTGCTCATATTCTGACGAAGGTTTTTTCCTCTTTTAGCCCAGTATTCGTCAAAGCTGCCATTAACCATCACGCGTGCAGTCTCTATATAGTCCCTGGTCTCGACGCGAGAATTCTGCTGGGGAGGGAGTATGTTATTGGGATCCTGCTGGGTGATCCCGATGGCTAACACAACCCCCGGCAAAGAACGAGCTAGTGAATTGAGTAATTCTTCCCAATCCACATCTGGCCGCTGTAACCATGCCCCCAGAGGGCACTGCGACGGCTGGAAGGTCTGCCAGACGCCAAACCTGACCTTCTTCAATACGCAGGCTGCAATAGGATTGTCAGCTTCCAAACAGACCGCAAGCAATTCCTGCCCCTCAGCAAATTCACGCAACGCTATACTAATAAATGTAGAATCCAATAAGGAACTGTTGGCTCCACTACCATTGAGAGCATCCCAGCTCCCACGAAAAGCATCGAATTCCTCAATCGAATAAAATTGCCAGGATTTATGTTTCATGTGTAATCTATACGAGTTTTACGGAAATATAAAAAACACATCAGCCTATATGACGCGTGCCAAAAGTTGAATCACCCTAACTTGTGCTTACTCGGTAAATAGTGTCACGTGCCTGCCTTCTACCATTTACCCATTCGCTTTAGTTGGTTGCGCAGACCGGGCAACGGATAGCCGTACTGGTACGCACGCTGAGCATGCGAACGAGCCTCCTTATAATCTTTGAGCTTTACGTATAAAAGGCCAATATTATAATGGATTTCGGCCGACTCCGGCTCAAGCCGAAGTGCTTCCTGATAGTCCTTTAATGCCTTTTTATAGGAGCCGCTTTTGGCGTGGTAGTTTCCCCGTAGCATACGCACCATCGCATCGTCCGGTGTAAAGTGGATGGCGCGCTCAAAGTAGCATTCGGCAGTATACCTCATCTTTGGCGGAGGTCCGCCCGGATATTGCAGTTGATGACGTGCCACTGCGTTGAGCGCACGATGATGATTGGGGAAGGCGCGGAGCGTATAATCGAGGTCATGCCCCGGCCTTATCGCCGTGTTGCCCCTGGTGAGGGATTCAACACTCGGTGTGAAGTGCGCTATTTCCACTAATCTCAGATTATCGACAAAAGAGGGATCCCGGTAATCAAAGGGCCCGTATGCATTCTCTAGGCTGCCGCAACCGGGAACCTCTTGCGCCAACAAGCCAAGCGGCATGAACACACCAAGGCAGACAAACACGGACAGAATAGAGTAAAAGGTAAACTTCATTGACATACAGTGTATTCTTTGTTGTGTGTTATCGAACATCCCCATATAGCGCCCCCCCCTCTACCTGAATCAAAATCGTAGCTATTATTCCATATATTTGCTCGGAATAGAGCCAAGAATATATAATGGCATGTATAATACCAGCGGCCTAGCAATAGTCTCTCAATACTATACCTCATAAATATCAACATGTTACACATACACTTTCACTATGTCTAAAATTCTTGGTTGGATCGCCCCAAAAATGGGTGATGGCACAAATTCCCACGCCGTCATATCTGATATGACTGGAGAAGATAAGGCTGCGAATGCCTCTGGCCATTTCACCAGAACGGCTGCCCTATATGTGGTTTCCGACTTGACCAGCCCATGCTCAATCGCAGCTGAAAATGGTATATTTGCCGCTGTTATTGGCTCCCCCCAGCGCTTGGATTTCCAGTCTTTCGCCGCAGTTAGCGACTGCAGTTCAGCAGACACCTTAATTAAAGAATACCTAGCCTACGGTAAACGGGTGTTTGAGCGACTGACTGGAAGCTTTTCGGCCGCTATTGTGGATACTAACCGCAATAGTGCCATCCTTGCCGTGGATCGGATGGGAACTCACCCTCTCTGTTATTCGCTGACGCCTGATGGGCTCATATTCGGTTCAGATACTGCACATGTTTTTCGGCACCCATTGGTTAAGTCTGAAATCGATCCACAAGCAATCTTCGACTACACCTATTTCCACTACGTTCCCAGCCCTAAAACAATTTTTAAAGGTCTGAGAAAACTCGAACCTGCGCAGCACTTACAATTTGAGAAGAATAAATCAACGCTTGAAATCTACTGGACACCTGTATTTTCCGAACAAAATGTGCCTATCCATGATTTCAAGGAGCAGCTACAAACTCTTTTGGATCAATCTGTTCGTCGTTGCCATCCAAACAGCAAGACCGGGGCCTTTTTAAGCGGTGGTCTGGATAGCTCCACGGTAACAGGTATCCTTGCAAATGTGCAGAACCCTGTCGATGCATACTCTATTGGCTTCGCGCAAGAAGGGTATGACGAAATGGCCTATGCACGTATCGCTGCACACCATTTCGGAGCCAAATTGCATGAGCACTATGTCACGCCAGATGACGTTGTAAATGCCGTTCCCGAAATCGCTCGGGCATATGACGAACCTTTCGGCAATTCTTCTGCGCTACCTGCTTTGTTTTGTGCTCGCATGGCAAAGGAAAATGGCACCGATATATTGCTGGCAGGTGATGGCGGCGACGAACTTTTTGCGGGGAACTCACGCTATGCAAGGCAGCAGACATTTGATTTTTATCATCGCATTCCATCATGGATTCGATCAGCGATCCTTGAATCCTTAGTATTGGATATGCCACTAAGTAATTGGACTCCTCCAACTCGAAAACTGCGCCGTTATATCGAACAGGCCCGACTGCCTATGCCGGACAGAAATGAATCCTATAACTTCCTGCATCGCACAAACCTGTTTGAAATGTTTGAACCCGATTTTCTCGAACAAATCGACCAGACACAGCCACTACACCTACTCAGAGAAGTCTATGACCGAACCAGCGGGCATTCCCTTCTAAACAGGATGTTGCATCTCGACTGGAAGTTTACGTTAGCGGATAACGATCTGCGCAAAGTTAATCGCATGTGTGAACTTGCAGGAGTGCAAGTCCGCTATCCAATGCTCGATGATGCCTTGGTCGAGTTTTCCACAAAGATCCCATCAACACTAAAACTGCGCGGAACGAAACTCCGTTATTTTTACAAGGAGTCACTAAGCCGTTTCCTGCCTCCTGAGATCATCAACAAACGGAAACAAGGTTTTGGCCTGCCGTTTGGTGAGTGGCTGAAGACTTCCCCTGAATTACAGGAACTTATTTATGGGAGTCTATCCGATCTCAAAAAACGCCACATTATCAAACCAGAGTTCATCGATCATCTCGTCGAAACCCATCGCGGTGGCCATGCAGCTTATTATGGAACCATGATATGGGTACTTGCCATGCTGGAACAGTGGTTTCAGCAACACGGGAACAATTACTAAGAAATACGATACAAAGTATCCTGCCAGCCGAGAGACCGTAACCAACCGGACATAAAAATGGACGCTAAGAGAGTGAAATGTTCGGGCACGATGAGGCCAAAGTACAGTTTCCTTAAGTGTTCACACTAAAACCATTAACCATATAATTCAGACAGCCTGTGCTTGCCGGCTAGCAAAACAGTAGCCTGCGCTGAAGACCAAAGGTATCGTTTACACGAAAGTCGCCGTTCTTTTCATGTAACTCTTGATTATTCGTGCTGAGAACATAAAAGGCGTCCGATCCCAGGTCGATATTCTTGGAAGCTGCAACAGATCATCTTTTCCGTGCGCGCATCCCCACGAGGTAGAAACACAAACCTTGAAACCCGCCTTACATACGGCTTCCACATGAGATCGATCATAGTCTATCCCTGGCCTTCCATTTGGATACGCAAACGACGTTACGCTCTGCCCTAATATATCTTCCAGTTTCTCACGACTTTGGAAAATCTCTTTTTCAGCCTCCTGTAGAGAAAGACTCGTGAGTATCGGATGGTTTACTGTGTGTGCACCGATTTCCATGCCAGCCGATAGCATGAGCTTTACCTGATCTGATGTCATCATCAAATCATCAGGCAGCTTTTCACCAACAGATTTTTCCAACAAATGGACCCTCTCATGTCGCTCGACAGGAGGTAGATATTTCAACTTCGACAACAGAGTGTTTAGGGCATTGCAGCGATTTTTCTCCGTGTCGATTGCATGTATACCCAAATCCAGCTTGTCGAGATTCAGATTATCACCCTTCACGGCTCGGACTGCCTCAATGACGGTATCATTCCACATCCTTCCACCATTTAGATATCCCGTAGCAATAAAAAAGGTCGCCGGTATTCCCCATTTGCGCAAAATAGGGAGGGCCTCATGGTAGTTATCGGCGTAACCATCATCAAAGGTCACCGATACCGCCCTTTCAGGTAAGGTTCCGGTTGCTAGTCGCTGCGCAGCTTCAGATAACGGCAATGGAGTAAAATGGCGCCGCAGGACCGCCATCTGCCAATCAAATTTAGAGATGATAGGTTCACCCGGAGAGAGTGGATCCGGCTTAGGAAAAACACGATGATAAATTAATATCGCAAGCTTGGACCTCTTCCCGGCTGGCGATAGAAGGTTGCCCAGAATGGATAAACCCGGCTGCAGGATTCTGCTCACCTCAATGTCCTTCGTGCGGCCATTCTTGTTGGCCCTGCCTCTATCGAACCCTGCTCTTTTTTTTCGTTAGCGGACAATTCGCGCTCTACTATCACTCGAGTCAACACGAGTATTGCCATAAGGTGATATGGTAGATCGAAATAGGCAAGCCCAAGAAAGGCGCCACCCACAGCATATCCGACCAAACTTACCTGTATCATGGCCGCTAGATCACGCGCCCATGATAGATTCGATACTCCCCGCGTCCGCTTAACAATCCATCCACCTGTTCGGAAGGTAAGCAACCACATCGTTAAAAATAAAATAAGCCCAACAAACCCGTGCTCAGCTAGCACTTCGAAATAGATGCTATGAGCATCATGAAAATCGTCTGGAATCGGCGCATATTTATAGAATAAATCAGGCGTGTACGTGCGAAATCCACCACCTACTAAAGGATGATCCTTTGCTAAATTGAATGCAAACCACCAAGCGTTAATTCGGCCCATGGAGGACTTGTCCTCTTCATAGTTTTGTATCGTCCCCATACGCTCGCCCCATTTGTCGGGCATGAATACAAGTGCAGTCGATACTGCTACGGTCAATACGATCCCTATAACTATTTTATGGCGGCTCTTCGCCAACAACATTAGCAGCATGGCCGCTCCGGCCAGAAATGCTCCACGCGAATAGGATGCTAGAATGGAAAAAAGCATAAGCGTCATAGCCACCGTAAAAGCGTGCTTAAGCCACATACTCTTGGCCTGCAGTTGCAGATACCGCATTAACGGCAGAACAATGATCAGCGCCAAGGCAATCTCATTGTTACCGGTTATAAAACTTCCAGTGGGGCCCCATACTGTGTATGCCCCACCTGTTGCCAGCACAAACAGACCCCCCTTAATTCCGAAAAAGCCAATAGACAAGGCGATTATCCAGACCAACTGGTGAATACGCTCACGCGTTCCCATGAGCATTAAAGTAATCAGTGTCATGAGCTGAATCTTTAGCGTTCTAACCAACTCATCTGTGGCATACGGCGTCAATGCAAATATTGTTGTAATACAAAGCCAAGCAACGAATAGCAGCCAAACTATAGTGACTGGTGTCCAGGGAACACGTTTTGGCTCTTTGGAGAAAAGCATGCCTGCAAAAACTGCCACTGCCGTGATAGCTGCAAACGGCATGTTATAGGCGAAACCCCAGCTCATCCGATGAGGGTTCATATAGGCGATCCAAGACCATACAAGAATGCCTATATGGGGTCGCTTAAGTATAAAAGGAATCGCCCCAAAGATAATGGCAGTGACTAGTAAATCTCTCATTGGGACCTATAAACCATGCGATGATCAGATGAGCCGAGAGAAAGATATCAATTCGAATTCAATATATTTCCCAGTAAATCGTACGTTGACTGATTCTATCATTGTAATTAGGATTATAATACTTCCCCGGAAGCTGCCAAGTATGTGAAATTATGACATTGGCCCACACATATTTACGGAACAAAGAAGCCTGTGATCAGGGTTTCTGTTTTAACGTAAATATCATTTCTTTTTCTATTTCCATATCTTTATCCGAGGTACAGAAATGTCATTTCCACCCCAGGTTTTTCTAATCGGAACACAAAAGGGAGGTACTACATACCTTGCCAATCTGCTTGGGCAGCATCCCGAAATCTGCCTCGCTGAACCAAAGGAGCCTGACTTTTTTACCCAACATTGGGACAGCGGAATTTCCTGGTATCAGGAACGCTTTAAACATTGCGAGGCGCCACTCTTATTGGATGCTTCCCCCAGTTACAGTGCGGCACCTCTCCCCTGCTTCATGGGTAATTCATCAGCACCTAGTCGTATGGCTGGAGTACCTGGTCGGATAAAAAGTGTCTCTCCCAATGCAAAATTTATATACTTGTTGCGAGAGCCCGTGAAGCGTACCTATTCATCTTACTGGCATAATGTGAGAGGTGGATATGAAAATCTCCCGTTTCGTGAGGCCATCGACCAAAATTCCTATTATCTTCGTATGGGCCACTACTACGACCAAATTCAACTGTACCTCGAGTTCTTTAAGCCAGAGGCATTTATGTTCCTGCTTTTTGAAGAGTTCATACTTGACCCACAGGGCACGACTAATAAGTGCTACCGTTTCCTCGACCTGGAAGAATTCAATGATTTCTCGCTTGATAAGGGAAAGAATCAGTCATTTGGTTATAGCCCTTTCTTGAATCGCCTTAATCAAGGCTTGTCATCATTTGGTGGCTTGAACAGGCTGGTTAAATCGATAAAACCCATGTTACCAAAAAGCGCCATCAAACCGCTTTCCAAAATTCTGACGAAAAAAATCCCGCCAATATCCATTCAAGACAAAAATTATCTCTCCGACTACTTCAAGGATAAAAATGCTTTGCTCACAGATCGCCTCGGAATTTCACTTGAAAGATGGAAGGAGGACTGATTTATTCACTTCATACGCAACCCTTGAAAAAGCGCTTCCACCCTGCGCGCATTGTTCTCCCATGTGAAGCCTTTTTCCTGAATTGTGGAGCGCGCCGCCTCACCCAGTCTTTTGCGTAACGCCGTATCGCCACACAATCGTTCTACCGATTCCAACAAGGCTCCTGGCGTATCGGGGTCAAACAACAGGGCATTATCCCCGTCGCTCAAGACTTCTCTTATGTTAGGCCGGGCGGGCGCCACAATCGCCCTGCCCAAAGCGAGATACTCGAACAGCTTAAGCGGTGAAGCATAATCGACAACATCCGGCTGCAATGCAATATCAAAGGCAGCCACATAATCAGCTATTTTCTCCCTTGCAACGACACCTGTGATCGTTACACAGTCCTCCACTCCATGCATCCTGGCCTTCTCTTCTATCCCGCCCCTGGCTGGCCCTTCCCCTACCAATAATAAATGACACTTTCTATCCCGGTTACGGGCAACGATGTCGACCACTTGATCGAGGCCATGCCACTCACGCATAAAGCCGGTAAATCCAAGCACTAACCTACCGCTAAGTCCTAGCCTTTCCTTAGCCTGTTCGGTATCTGGTACCTTGCTGAATTTTTTGCCGTCAATGCCATTTGGCATCACAATAATGCGCTCAACCGGCACCCCTGCCTCATGAACTCTCGCCGCCAATACAGCCGTAACCGGTAGTACAATATCTGCATTTCTCCATGCATATTCTTCGGTCCACTTCGCCAGTTTTGGTAACGCCAGGCCACAATATTGCCCCCTCTCTTCGAATAAAGGCGCATTAATCTCCAACAGCATTGGCAAGTTAAACCGCTTCCTTAGCCAGACGCCAGCCGGCAGATAAAGACTGTAACGCTCATAAAACCAGTCAGGTTTGTATTTCAGAACAGCATGTCTGAGTTTCATATAGGCCACTAGAGCATATCCAAACTCCATCAACTCATATGCAAAGCCAGGAACAAACCTCTTCAAGAGTGGTACGATCCCGCCTTCAGAGCCGAATGAATTTTTTTCAACTGCACTCGGCCCTACCACAATAATTTCATGACCTAACTGCTTCAGCGCGTTGGTAAGTTCTTCTATGTGTACATACTGACCATCTTTCGATGCCACTCTGTGATGGTAAAGTATTTTCATTCCGTCGCCACCCGTTGAAAAAGCTTGTATAGCCCACGTGAGGTATCGTCCCAACTGAACCTTTCCGCATATTGCCGGGTTAACGCTCTGTCGGGTAAATTTGTATATAAATTCTTGATTCCTTCGGCAAGGCCTTCCGCAGTTCGTTCTTCCACCAGCAAGCCCGCCTCGGGCGCAGCCACCACCTCTGGCGTACCCCAAATACTGGTCGCCACCACCGGCGTCCCACATGCCATAGACTCGAGAAGTACGTTAGCCCAGCCTTCGCGGCTCGACGCCAAAATCAGCATGTCCACAGCACCATAATATGTTTTTAGTTCGCCGTATGGCAGCACACCTAGAAAAATGACTCTATCCGCGAGACCTTTATCGCCAACAAGCTGCTTAAGATTTTTTTGTTCCGCCCCCTGACCCGCGATGAGAAGTTTAACATCAGGCAACAACTGCAATGCCTCAATCACGAGGTGATGGCCTTTCCGTTCAATGAGGTGGCCGACGGAGAGTATGGTTTTTCCGTGGATACCGAGGGCCAATCTCGTTTCATCTCTATTCTCTGGAGGTGTAAACACCTTCAAGTCAACACCATTGCGCAGCACCTCGACACGCTCCTCCTTCACACCCAAATCAACCAGGCTGTCTTTCAAGGCCTGGCAGACTGTCACCATGGCGCTTGCCTGGCTCGCCGCCGATTGGATCATGGCACGTGGTCTTTCGTATTGCGGCACCAGATTGAGATCCGTGCCGCGCGCGGTAATGGTGACCGGTTTATTCAGTGCCTGCGCGATTTTGACCGCGGCAACACCATCAGGATAAAAGTAGTGCGCATCCAGGACATCAAAATCATAACCATCCGCAATTATGCGTTTGATCACCGGCAGTGCAGCAGCCGCCATAGCCGACGGAACCCAATTCATGCCTATTTTCGGTACAACCAGATACCGGGGATGTTCTATCGTTATCCCATGCCGCACTTCAAGCTTTGGCACCCTGGCAAAACCGCCATACTCACCGAACATTTTTGCGCCAACCGGGAACCATGGCACAGGCGCAACCACCTTACTCTGAACTCGACCACTAGCGAGCAAATGCCGCAAGCGGTTCTCTACAAAAATGCCATGATGTGGCGCTACCGCATTTGGATAAAGCGTGCTGAAGGTAAGAAGTTTCATTATCTGATTAAAAGTCATCCATATAGCACTGCCCAATAGATGGCCTTTCAATGGCTAATTTTATCATCTCAATTTTTTCCTGGTCTAGCACTCAGAAATCCCACTGATTGCTTGCACCATTCAAGAGCACAAAAGTCAAAATAGACTTGTTCAGCTTTCACTGAGTTCGTGCTCATAATGATTTTTATGCCCGTGCGACGTTTCTAAGAAATGATTCAAACATTAACAACGACCACAATGCCGCACTGTGCTCGCCCATACCGGACTGATGCTCATCGACCAGCTTTTTCAGAAATCCTTTATCAAACATGCCGGTTTCCATGAGTGTTTCACCGAGCACAGCGTCGCGCACACGTTGTTTTAACGGGCCGCGGAACCAGCTGGATATGGGCACACCGAAACCCATCTTTGGTCGGTACAGAATATCTTGGGGAAGATAGGGTTCGAGAGCCTTCTTGAAAATATATTTACCTTCCTGGCCTCGCAGTTTCAGAGATGGAGTTAGTCTGGCCGACCATTCCATGAACTCGTGATCCAGTATAGGCACTCGCACTTCCAGCGAATGAGCCATGCTGGCACGATCGACTTTGACCAAGATATCGCCCGGAAGATAGGTCTTGATATCGATATATTGAATCAACGACAGAGGATCATGTGTGGGCGCACGATTGGCGTAATGTCGGAAAACCTCTACCGCATGGTAACCCCCTAACTGATTCCGAAACTCTTGAGAAAACATATTGCCGCGCACGCCGTCCACACAGACCGATATACTGTGGAGGTAGGCTGCAAAACTGTCCTTCGCCAATGCCTGGAATGTAGACTTGGCGCGAAATATCTTTGGCGCCCAGTCCATCTTAGGGTATGCCGAACCCAGAAAACCGAATACCGGTTTTCTTAGCGGATCGGGTAACATGCGCCGAATCTTTTCCTCATTCATGTGCCAGCGATGGCGGCGGTAACCGGCAAAATTTTCATCTCCGCCGTCACCCGACAGGGCCACGGTAACGCGTTTTTTCGCCAACTCACAAACCCGGTAGGTCGGCATGGATGAGCTGTCGGCAAAGGGCTCATCATAGATGCTAGCCAAATGATCTACGAGGTCAAAGTCATTTGGATCCACCTGATCCAGGTGATGATTGGTGTGATAACGCTCGGCGACCATTTGGGCAAATTCGGTTTCGTTGAATTTTGGATCTCCAAAACCGATGGAGCAGGTGTTTACAGGGTCATTCGGATTCAACTCCGCCATCATGGCCACGATGGCGCTGGAGTCCACACCACCGGATAGGAATGCGCCCAACGGCACTTCAGACATCAAGCGAATATCAACGGCTTCTTTGAGTCGATCAATGAGTTCAACCTGAACATCGGCTTCGCTGCACCGATATATAGGTTCGAAGGTGATATCCCAGTACTCTCCTGGCTGGCCGACACCCTTTTGTCGTGAAACCAATAACGTGTGCGCAGGCGGAAGTTTATGAACCGC
>VAPM010070658.1_pt1 | contig 13045 bp, 11 predicted proteins | sample 3395091 | NCBI WGS metagenome assembly VAPM01 (sample SAMN08290445, study PRJNA428436) | hydrothermal vent metagenome | isolation source: Deep-sea hydrothermal vent chimney 3 | place: Pacific Ocean: Juan De Fuca Ridge | reverse complement strand
TATTTAATGTGCGATCGTTAAGCTATTTTACCTGAACTCGGGATAAGTAAATATAATTTAAATAAACAAACTAAGTCGTTGCGTATGAACAATATTAGATCCACCGGCTATGGAAGGGGTGCAGTCCATCCAAGACTCGCATAGTATTTTTGAACAGTAATAAATATTTTTTTATCCCGAGTTCAGGTTATTTATATAGTCTATTAATTAAATGATTTCATTTTGCAATTAAAAACTATAAGTTAAGCATATTATAAAATTCTAACCTATTTTTTTAAAATTTTTCTTGCTGGAATTTACGATATATGACAATAATGGTTGCATGATGCAAACTTTATCGTAATATGCAGTATGCGCTTAAAAACTAAATTTTTTCTGGTGCTCATTCTTGTAACAACGCTACCATTGTTAGTGTTGTTGTTTGGTGTGTCGACAGCAATGGAAAAAGAACTAGCTGCTCGTACTGACTATGAGGTCCATACTGCTCTTAATAAAATGTCGACAGAATTGTCTTCTCTGTTAAATACTCAAAAAGCAATTGCCAAAGGTTTAGCTCGGGTTCCTGCGCTTGAAGCCTTTGCATTTAGTGCTAGTGGTAAAGATGAAATATCCTATCAGCGACATGCAGAAGAATTAGAAAGTTTTTTCTTAAATTACCAGCATGCACTACCGAGTATCCAAGCAATACGTTTTATAGCACCAGATGGCAAGACCTTGGTTAAAGTAAAAGAGGGTAAATCAATTGAACCTCAGAAAATAGATAAAAAAAATAAACGCTTGTATGTTGCAGACCAATTCGATAAGCCTTTTTTTAAACGTGCATTAAACTCAAGTCGTATCGTTTCTGTTTCTGATTTTGAGTTAGGTCAAGTTACACCGGATGCCGATTTTTGTCCGGCTATGATGCGATATTCAGTTTTACTAAAAGATGAGTTAGAACAATTATATGGTATGTTAGTTGTTAATATGTGGGGCACACGTTTTGATAAAACCATTGAAGCGGCAATGGGAGGTTATCCCGGTGATACTTATATGGTTGAGTTAAACGCTAAAGATAAAAGTCGAGATGGAATTTATTTATTTCATAAAAATAGAGATTATCGTTTTTCAAATCAGACTGAATTTGATTATAAATTATCATCACGATTAACAACTAACCAATGGCAAAAAGTTATATCTTCAAAAAGCGGTACGTTAGGTTTGGATGATAATAAAATAATATTTTACCGAACATTTGTTCCATTTTTATCTAATTCTGAAATTAAATGGTTGGTCGCAATAGAGGTAAATACTGATATTATTTTAGCTCCTGTTAATAAAATGCGTAATTCAATTTGGTTGCTGTTAATCTCAGTGTTAGTTGTCAGTGTTGTAATAGCCATATGGGCTGCTGTTAAGTTGACTATGCCGGTTCATTTGCTCGCTGATATTATCACTAAATATGCCGATGGAGACCGAAAAGTTGTATATGAAGGCAAGAGTACGGATGAAATAGGTATTGCTGGCAGAGCATTTAATTATTTAATTGTTAGTTTAGAACGCGCTAAAGAAGAAAAAGAGAAGGCTGAGCATAATGCCCGACAATCAGAGCGTTTAGCTTCAGTGGGCCAACTTGCAGCAGGTATTGGCCATGAAATTAATAATCCGTTAATGAATATTATGTCGTTAGCATCTTTAGTTGAGCAATCATTAGAAAGTGAAAATGTTCAAGCAAAAAAAGATTTGAAACTATTAATGAAAGAGGGTAAACGCTGTGCTCGAATTGTTCAGGGTATTCTCAATTTTGCTCGTGAAAACAAACCAAAATATTGTTTGTTTAATATGACTAAGTTGTTAAATGATACATTGTTACTTATTCGTCATCGAATAGAGGAGCAAGGAATTCAATTAGAATTAAAAATTGAAAAAAATCTAAAGATGGATGGTGATGCTAATTTAATTCAACAGGTATTAGTTAATATTTTGTTAAATGCGATACAGGCATCTATTAGTAACAAGTCGATTACCGTGAAGGCAAAGTCAATAAATGAATGTATTGAAATTTCGATAATTGATAAGGGTGTTGGAATAAAAGAAGATGATATTACGCAAGTGTTTGATCCATTCTTTACGACTAAAGATGAAGGTGAAGGGACCGGTTTAGGGCTGTCAGTTAGTTATGGCATCATTAAGGATCATAACGGCGTAATTCATATAAACAATAATAATGATCAAGGTATTGAAGTTAAAATTGTTTTACCAATAAATAAAAATAATTTTGATCTTAAACAAAAATCTGATTTTGTGTTCCACGATAAGGGTGGAGATGATCATAAACTAGTTGGAGTTGTTCATGTCAGATAAAAAAATTCGAGTTATGTTTGTTGATGATGATACCGTTACTGGAAATGTTATGCAGCGAAATTGTGAAAATACTGATTATAATTGTTTGGTTTATCACAATGCATCTGAATGTTTAACAGATTTTGCTGCTGGTGGCGCAGATATAGTTATAACAGATTTAAAAATGCCGGGAATGAATGGTTTTGAATTATTAAGTGAATTACGTAGTATTGATAATGAAATTCCTGTTTTAGTTATGACAGGATATTCATCGGTGGAAAATGCTGTAGAGGCAATGAAACGTGGAGCATCTGATTTTATTAAGAAACCATTTGATTTTGAAGAATTACATTTAATGGTAGAAAGGATATTAAAGTCAGTAAAATTAGTGAATGAAAATAAACTATTGAAAAAAAGATTACGCCAAAAAAGAAATCGATATGGCATGATTGGCGATACTATCGTGATGAAAACACTGTTTAATACTATTGAAAAAGTAGCTGAGGTTAATTGTTGTGTCATCATCGTAGGCGAGTCCGGAACTGGAAAAGAGTTAGTTGCTAGGGCGTTACATGATTATAGTCCTAGAAAAAATCAAGCTTTTGTTGCTATCGATTGTGGTGCTTTGAGCGAGACATTACTTGAGAGTGAATTATTTGGCCATGAAAAGGGCGCGTTTACTGGTGCAACACAGCGTAAAGTTGGTTTAATGGAACAAGCCGATGGCGGTACATTATTTTTAGATGAAATTTGTAATATTTCTGACAATATGCAAGTAAAGTTAATGCGGGCAATTGAAAATCAGGAAATAACTCGAGTGGGTTCAACGAGAGCAAAAAAAATTGATATTCGTGTTGTTGCTGCTAGTAATCGAAATTTAGATGAGATGGTTAAAAATGGAGAACTAAGACATGATTTTTATCATCGATTAAATGTTGTGTCGGTACAAGTACCATCATTAGCAGAACGTAGAGATGATATACCTGCTTTAGTTGAAAGTATTGAGCAAGAATTTGCAGAGCGTTATTCACGAAAAATACAAGGTTTTGATACGGTATCGTTGCAAAATTTATGTAAAGCTCAGTGGCCGGGCAATATACGAGAGCTACGAAATACAATTGAACGTAGTGTTATTTTAGCCGATTCTCCAATTTTAAAATGGGGTATTGGTGATCTTGATGAGGAACAGCGAAAAAATAGTGCTTTTAATTTTTCAGAACAACATTTTGTATCATTGATTAATCTTGAAGAAGAATACATTAACCATGTCTTGCGGTGTTTAAAAGGGAAAAAGAATAGAGCAGCAAAAATTTTAGGTATTGATAAAACGACACTGTGGCGTAAATTACGTAAATACGATGAAGAAATGGTGTAAATTGCATTACATAATTTATGTGTCGTATGCAAACTGCATTATGGTCGTAATGTAAATCTAAATAGCTTCATTCCATTTAGATTTTAAATATTTGTAACTTCATGAGTTTAAATGGAAATAAATAAATAGTTTTAGATAGAGGCGTTTGGAACGATATTTGCTCTATACTAGTTGTATTATAATTATAATATTTGGTTTATTTCTGTATATTCTTGGAGGATAGCAACATGAAGTTATTTAAAAAGGTTATTTTATTTACAAGCGCAGTATTAATTGCGATTGGCGGAGTTGCTACAGCAAATGCCGGTTCAGCAAACAATGGTTATGAAAAACAAAAAGTGGTTTACCATGTAAATAATATTCATACCGCAATGGGGGCTTTACGTAACGTTAAAAATCATTTGAATGCTGTTGGGGATAAAAACATTGAAATAATTGTTGTTACTCATAGTTCAGGGGCTTTTGCTATGGTTGATGGTGCGATGGGTAAAAAAAATAAAAAGACCGGTAAGGTTTATAATTTTACTGATGCTATTTCTGCTTTAGCTAATCGTGGCGTTAAATTTCAGATTTGTGCCAATACAATTCGCAGCAAGAAAATTGATAAAAACAAAATAAACGAATTTGCTGAAATTATTCCGTCAGGGGTTGCTCATGTAGCTCACTTACAACAACAAGGTTATTTATATATTAAACCTTAATTTTTTATAAGGTGGTATGGATGTTAAAATAAAAAAAGCATGTCACCATGCTTTTTTTATTTCGTATAGTTTGAAATTGAGTCTATTTAATTTTACTTTCGCCAGACCCTTTTTTGCCATGGTTATCTTCCCACGTAATGCTCAGAATATCACCTGATTTGGCACCGTTAAAACTAAATGATAAGAATGGGTTTTTAGAAACACCCGGTCCCCAGAAGCAAGTTAGGAGCTGATTACCATTATGTTTGCAAATTACTTCTGTAATATAGTTTCCAGGGATAAGTTTTCCTGAAGTTTTATCTTTTCGTAATCCAGTTTCCATAGGATGAAAAACAATAGCTTTAACTTTTGCTTTGTCGCCATCCATCCAGCTACGTATTTTCATTTTCTTTTTAGCCATTAGACTTCCCTCAATAAATTCTTAAATGTTTTCAAATTTGTAAAACTGAGCAGTTAACCGCCACAGCCACCCATGGTCACTTTCACTGATTTTTTAGATGTGTGTAACTTACCGCCAGACTTAATAACGGCGACTACATCTGATGTTTTGGCCATTTTGATACGACCTGTAATGATGCCATCTGACTGTTTAGATAAAGTGTAACTCGCGCATAATGGAGATGCGTTAGCAGGGACAAATATTGAAATTGTTTCAATATTGGGTAGTGATGATTCAATAGTAACCGACACGACAGCACCATTTTCAGCGATATCGGGTGCATCGACTTTTATTTTGGTGCTTTGTGCTAGATTAGAGCTGCCTGTTAAAAGGTTGATGGCCTTGTCCAATTTTTTTTCGGTGAAAGCCGATTTTGGCCATGCAGCAAGAACGCTTCTGGGGGTTAATAAACCAGCTCCAGCTGCAATTGCAACTGTGCCAGCGGCCATTCCTACTCGCAGAAAGCTTCTACGTGTTTGCTTCATATTTACAACTCCTTCCAATTATTTAATTTATAATAATTACAGCAATTTTTGTGCCAAAAATTTAAGTCAAATAAAACAATAACTAACCGGTTATATTGCTAATGCCTGAAAATAAGATATTGCACTTTGCAGAAAGTTAAAAACAGTTTGCAGTGTTTTAACGATGAATTTATACGTTTGATGTTGACCACTTGAAGTGTTTTGTACTCCTTATAATATTATTAAACATAGACTTCGTGGCCGAATATGTCATCCTGTTGCTGCAAATTTGTTGCTTAATAGGACGATTCAATGGCTTATTCTGAGGCATACATGTTAAATAAAACTATTTTTGCTAATTACTTAAAAATTATGATTAATAAGCTTGTCAATCTAGTGACACATAGCGTAGAATTCGCGCTCTCGATGCGGGGTGGAGCAGCCTGGTAGCTCGTCGGGCTCATAACCCGAAGGTCGTCAGTTCAAATCTGGCCCCCGCTACCAAATTTTGCAATAAAAGCAATAAGTTAGTTTGAGAAGAAGGTTACAAGCGTTTTCATTTGTGGCCTTTTTTTTCGTCTATGAATATTAAATAAAGGTTTGAAGTTACTCAATATGGTTTTAAGCTCAATATTGATAATTTTTGATTACTTAGGAGCTGTAATTTTTTGATTTCAGAGGCTATTTAAATTTTAAATTGTATTAATATGAATTTAATACAATAATTTGGCTAAATTTACCTAAGGTGATACAATATTTCAATTAGTAGATGTTTTGAAGTGGGCCAGTGGCTCATTTTTTCGTTTTGGGTAATACAGAATTACTTAGTGTAAATATATTGAGGTTTTTAGAGTGCGTGTACCCGTTGGTATGACTGAGTTATTAGAACCAGCTATTGAGTCACTTGGCTATGAGTTGCTTGGAATTGAATATCATTCTCAAGGTAAGCATTCGATCTTACGCTTATTTATTGATAGTCCAAATGGAATTAATGCGGATGACTGTGGCAATGTTAGTCATCAAGTTAGTGGTATTTTAGATGTGGAAGAACCGTTGAAAGGCTCGTATAGCTTGGAAGTTTCTTCACCAGGGATAGATCGACCACTATTTAAATTGAAACACTATGAACAGTTTATCGGTAGTAATATCAAGTTGAAATTACGTGAAGCTGTTGGAGATCAAAAGAAATTTAAAGGTGAAATTACCCATATTGATGGGCAAAAAATCTTTATATTTTGTGAGGACATTAAAAGTGAGATTGGCTTTGAGATTACCGAGGTTGATAAAGCTAATTTAATTCCTTTAATAACTTAGATAAAAGTTAGATAGCTGAAATTTATAAATAATTTACTTACTTTAGAGTGAAAATAATGGCCGCCAGAAAGAAAAAAACAGTCGTTCGTAAGCAAGAAGATATTAATAAAGAAATATTACTTGTTGTTGACGCTGTTTCAAATGAAAAAAGTGTTGATAAAGGTATCATCTTCGAAGCGATTGAGATTGCTTTAGCAACCGCTACTAAAAAACGTTATACCAATGATGTTTTGGTTCGGGTCAATATTGATCGAGATAGTGGCGCATATGAAACGTTCCGGCGTTGGGAAGTTGTGGCTGATGATGAGATGGAACATTTGGATCAACAAATCACGCTTAGTGCTGTTCAAGTCGATGAACCCGAGCTTGAAATTGGTGATTTCACTGAAGAGGAAATTGAGTCGGTTGGTTTTGGACGAATTGCGGCGCAAACCGCAAAACAAGTTATTGTCCAAAAAGTACGAGAAGCTGAAAGAGTTAAGGTTGTCGAAACGTATCAAGAGCGTGTTGGTGAGTTAGTGATGGGGGTTGTGAAACGCGTAGAGCGTGGAAATATCTACATGGACTTAGGTAACAATGCTGAGGCAATGATTTCTCGAGAAGATGTTATACCTCGTGAGTCTATTCGTACTGGTGATCGTCTTCGTGGTTATTTAAAAGATGTTCATTCTGAAGCTCGTGGGCCACAGTTATTTGTTAGTCGAACCGATCCACATTTTTTAATTGAATTATTTAAAATTGAAGTACCTGAAATTGGTGAAGGCATTATAGATATCATGGGTGCTGCTCGCGACCCAGGTAGTCGTGCAAAAATTGCTGTTCGTACTGCAGAAGATAGAATCGATCCTGTTGGTGCCTGCGTTGGTATGCGTGGCTCAAGGGTACAAGCTGTATCCAATGAATTAGCTGGTGAGCGAATTGATATTGTATTGTGGGATGATAATACTGCTCAATTTGTTATAAATGCAATGTCTCCAGCAGAAGCTACTTCAATTATTGTTGATGAAGATAAAAATACAATGAACATTGCGGTTGCTGAAGATCAGTTATCACAAGCAATTGGTCGCGGTGGTCAAAATGTTAAACTGGCTAGTGAATTAACCGGTTGGTCACTCAATGTTATGAGTGAAAATGATGCCGATGAAAAACAGGAAGCTGAATCTGATGCGAGTCAAAAAGTGTTTATGGATGCTTTAGATGTTGATGAAGAAGTTGCTGTGATTTTAGTGCAAGAAGGTTTTACTAGCATCGAAGAAGTGGCTTATGTTCCAATTGCTGAAATGATGGAAATTGAAGAATTTGACGAGAATATGATCGAAGAACTTCGAGGTCGCGCAAAAGATGTGTTATTAACGCGAGCCATTGCTTCTGAAGAAGAGAAAACAGATGCGGAGCCGGCTGAAGATTTATTGAACATGGAAGGCATTGATGAAGCTCTCGCGTATAAATTAGCGGCAAATGGTATTGTTACTATGGATGATTTGGCTGAACAGTCTGTTGATGAGTTATTAGATATAACTGAGCTCGATTCAGAAAAAGCCGCAAAGTTGATTATGACTGCACGTGAGCCATGGTTTGCGGATGAGTCAACTGAAAATTAGATTCGGATAACAGTACTAGAAATTAAAAATTATATAACAATGATGTTTTGGTCTGGAGAAAATATATAAATGGCAGATGTTACAGTAAGACAATTTGCTGATGTTGTTGGCACCGATGTAGAACGATTGCTTGTTCAGTTAAAAGAAGCAGGCGTTAATCTTAATGACGCTGATGCTATGATAAGCGATAAAGATAAATCATCTTTATTAGATTTTCTGCGCTCTAAACATCCTGTAAAAGAAGATAAAGTTGCTGATTTGGCTACCAATTCCAATAGTGACGTAAATAAAATTACGCTACGACGCAAATCAACCAGTGTATTAAAGGTGTCAGGTTCACATGGCAAAAATAAATCAGTGGCGGTGGAAGTTCGTAAGAAACGTACCTATGTTAAACGTAAATCAATAGTTGATGATGAAGCGGTTAAAGTTGAAGAACAGCGTGCTAAACGTGAAGCATTAGATGCGGCAAAACAGCAAGAAGAACTCGAAATCCAAAAAGTCGCACAAGAACGTGCCGCAGAAAAGAAACGTAAGCAAGACGAGCTTGAGCAAAAACATCAAGATGCACTTGCCAAAAAAGCGGCTGCTGAAAAAGCCTCAGTTGAAGAAGCTGCTAAACAAGCTAAAACAACTGGCGCTAAACCAACTACTGATACTAAGGCTAAGGATACAAAAGTTACTACTACGACAACGGATTCCAGAAAGCGTAAAGGTAAAAAAGATAAAGCAAGTGATCAAAACACACGTTATGGTCGTGCCGAATTACATGTTAGCGCTGATAAAACCGGTAAGCGTCGTAAAAAATCAAAATCTCGAACGGTTACAGCAGCTTCGTCTGATGAACATGGATTCACCAAACCCACGGCTCCGATTGTGCATCAAGTTAATCTTGGTGAAACGATAACTGTAGGTGAGCTAGCTCAGAAAATGTCAGTTAAAGCAGCTGAAGTTATTAAAGTTTTAATGGGCTTAGGTAGTATGGTAACAATCAACCAAGTTCTTGATCAAGAAACAGCTGTTATTGTGGTAGAAGAAATGGGGCATCAAGTAAACTTGGTGAATGATGATGCGGTTGAAGATGCTTTACTTAACGAACTTCAACAAGCCGATGGTGAGTCTATATCGCGATCACCCGTTGTTACAATTATGGGACATGTTGATCACGGTAAAACGTCATTACTGGATTACATTCGAAAAGCAAAAGTTGCAGATGGCGAAGCCGGTGGTATAACACAACACATTGGTGCTTATAATGTAGAAACCGATAAAGGTAATATTACATTTCTTGATACACCGGGACATGAAGCGTTTACTGCTATGCGTGCGCGTGGTGCAGATGCAACTGATATTGTTGTTTTAGTTGTTGCGGCCGATGATGGTGTTATGCCTCAAACGAAAGAAGCGGTGCAACATGCTAAAGCGGCTAATGTGCCTTTAATAGTCGCGGTCAATAAAATTGATAAACCAGAAGCAGATCCTGATCGGGTTAAAAATGAGCTAGGTTCAGAAGATGTTATTCCTGAAGATTGGGGTGGCGAAACTCCGTTTGTGCATGTTTCTGCAAAAACGGGTGAAGGTGTCGATGCTTTATTGGATGCAATTTTATTGCAATCAGAAATAATGGAATTAACTGCAATATCAGACGGCCCTGCCCATGGTGTCATCATTGAATCTCGTTTAGATAAAGGTCGTGGTTCAGTTGCTAGTGTGCTTGTTCAAAAGGGTTGTTTAAAAATTGGCGATATATTAATTGCAGGTTTAGAGTTTGGTCGAATTCGAGCGATGATTAATGATCAAGGTCAATCGGTAGATATGGTTGGTCCTTCTGTTCCTGTTGAAGTTCTTGGTTTATCGGGTGTTCCTAGTGCGGGTGATGAATCGCTTGTGGTACCAAATGAACGTAAGGCTCGTGAAATTACCAGTCTTCGTCAAAGTAAAAAGCGTGACCTTAAATTAGCGCGACAACAAGCAGCCAAATTAGAAAATATGTTTTCTAAAATGGAAGCCGGTAATCTTGAAACGCTTAATGTTGTTCTTAAATCCGATGTTAATGGTTCAACTGAAGCAATATGTGAGTCTTTAACAAAATTATCGACTTCAGAAGTGAAAGTCAATATTGTGGCAAGTGGTGTTGGTGGTTTAACAGAATCAGATGCCAATTTGGCAATGGCATCAAATGCGATAATGTTTGGATTTAATGTGCGTGCTGATGCTAAAGCAAAACGAGTTATTGATGAAGAAGGCGTTGATTTACGTTATTACAGTGTTATTTATGATTTAATTGATGACGTTAAAGCCGCAATGGGCGGATTGCTTTCACCTGAAATTCGTGAAGAAATTATTGGCTTGGCTGAAGTTCGAGACGTATTTAAAGCGCCTAAGATAGGGGCTGTTGCTGGTTGTATGATTACTGAAGGCACGGTTAAACGTAGCAATCCTATTCGCGTATTACGAGAGAATGTTGTTATATATGAAGGTGAACTTGAATCGTTACGTCGTTTTAAAGATGATGTTAATGAAGTGAAACAGGGCACTGAATGTGGTATCGGCGTAAAGAATTACAATGATGTTAGGCCTGGTGATCAAATCGAAGTATTTGAACGCACTGAAGTGGCTCGTACTCTTTAATAAACTATTGTAGTATTTATGCCAAAAGAATTTACTCGTACCCACCGTCTATCTCAGCAACTTCAAAGAGAGATAGCGGTGTTAATTCAAAACGAAATTAAAGATCCCAGAATTAATTTCATTACCGTTCAAGATGTTGCTGTTTCAAAGGATTTATCTATTGCTAAGATTTATATATCCTCTTTAAACACGGATCAAACTCCAGAAGTTATTATCGATGTTTTAACCAAGGCGTCTGGTTTTCTTCGTCGAGCAATAGCCAAAGAATTAACGCTTCGTAAAGTACCCGAGCTACGTTTTTTTTATGACGATACAATTGTTAAAGCACGTGAATTATCCGATTTAATCGATAAAGCCATTGATAATGATAACAAAAAGTAATTCACGGGTTATTCTCTAAATATATTATGTCACGAAGAAATAAACAGGGTCGGGAAATCAATGGTATTTTGCTGCTTGATAAACCGGTCGGTCTGACCTCTAATGCAGCACTACAAAAAGTTAAGCGTGTATTTAATGCCCGTAAGGCAGGTCATACTGGCAGTTTGGATCCGCTGGCAAGTGGTTTATTGCCAATATGCTTGGGTGAGGCAACAAAAATGTCGGCTTATTTGTTAAATGCTGATAAAAAATACAGTGCGATTTGTAAATTGGGTATAACCACAAACACCGCTGACTCAGAAGGTGAAATTATTCAACAGTCAGCAGTGCCCAATTTAAGTCGTGATTTAATAGAAACGGTATTAAAAAAATTTACTGGTGACATTGATCAAATACCCCCAATGCATTCAGCATTAAAAAAAGATGGACAACCTTTATATAAACTTGCTCGACAAGGAATTGAAATTGAGCGAACCGCACGCAGAATTGTTATTCATTCATTAAAACTAACAAAGATTGAAGATAACTGCCTGTACTTGGATGTGTTTTGTTCCAAAGGAACGTATATTCGAACCTTGAGTGAAGATATTGGCAAAGAATTAGGTTGTGGTGCGCACTTAGCAGGTTTGAGACGGACCGAAACTGGACCGTTTAATTTAGAACAAACATCTAGTTTTGAAACATTAGCATCTTGTGCTGCTGATGGCATTGAACAATTGGATGCTTTGTTGTTGCCAATGGAATTAGCGTTGCAGCATATTCCAGTGGTAAATTTAACCGAAAATTCAGCTTATTACGTCAAACAAGGTCAGGCAGTTTTGGTGTCAAATGCGCCAACCGAAGGTTTGGTTAGACTGAAAAATGAACAGCATTTTTTAGGTATTGGCCATATATTAGATGATGGGCGGGTTGCGCCTAAAAGGTTAATTAACGATTAATTTTTAATAAATATACATATAGTGTTGAAATTAGCTTGTTTAGCTCGATTTTAGCCAAAATTAGTATATTTATGGATAAATAAGTGTATTTAACTTGTCCTGAACACCATCGGGCGGTTAAAATAGCGGCCTTAATTTAGGTCTAAGTTATTGTATTTATATATGTTACAGGAGTCAAAAATGTCATTAAACGCCGAACAAAAGGCAACAATCGTCAGTGATTATAAACAGGGTGAGGGCGATACAGGCTCACCAGAAGTGCAAGTTGCATTACTGTCTGCACAGATAGAAGGTTTATCCGGTCATTTTAAAGAACACATCCATGATCATCATTCGCGTCGTGGTTTATTACGTATGGTTAGCCAACGTCGTAAATTGCTCGATTATTTAAAGAATAAAAATGTCGAACGATACCGTGATTTAATTTCACGTCTTGGTTTGCGTAAATAAATTTACTTACATTAAGGTAATTACATGACTCCTGTAACAGTTGAAGTTCCGTACGGTGGCCGTACTTTAAAATTAGAAACCGGTGAAGTAGCACGTCAGGCATCCGGTGCCGTGATGTGTAGTTTGGGTGACACAGTAGTATTAGTCACTGCTGTTGTAAAAGATGAAGAAGTTGAGGGTCGAGATTTCTTTCCGATGACTGTCAATTACCAAGAGCGAACTTATGCTGCTGGTAAAATACCGGGTGGTTTTTTAAAGCGGGAAGGCCAGTCTGATAATGAAACATTAGTCTGTCGATTGATTGATCGTCCGATACGTCCATTATTTCCTGAAGGTTACACCAACGAAATTCAACTGATTGCAACTGTAATCTCATTAGATGTTGATGTTCCTGCTGATATAGTCGCAATGATAGGTGCATCTGCAGCG
>VAPM010038394.1_pt1 | contig 13051 bp, 14 predicted proteins | sample 3395091 | NCBI WGS metagenome assembly VAPM01 (sample SAMN08290445, study PRJNA428436) | hydrothermal vent metagenome | isolation source: Deep-sea hydrothermal vent chimney 3 | place: Pacific Ocean: Juan De Fuca Ridge | reverse complement strand
GATAAATTAATTGATGGACTTGAATGGTTTAATGATCGGGCAGAAGATCTGACCGGGCGTCGGCCTATCCCTGTTCCCAGAAGCCCGTTATTTGATATTGTCAGTAAATTTCACTTTGAAGGTTATTATCGGCCAGAAGTTAAAGTGGTGGTAAATAATATTCCTTATCTGGATATCTTTGATAATTTGAACCTTGAAATAGAAAGCCATGCGGCGATCTTAACGGATAGTTGGTCAGCGGCCGGTAACGAAGGTAAAAGGAAACAGGACACCCAGTTTGCAAAATGGGCAGACAGTTTTGTGCCCTTTGCCCGAGTACGTCCGTTATTTAAACCGGCACAGGATATTTTTAGTTATAAAGTGCTGGGTGTTTCTATTGCACCGGAGCTGGGTGCCGATAGTTTAATTTTTGGTTTTGTTGATACCGATCCGGTAACCGATAGCTCCATCATTCCGGCATGCCCGACTGGAGTGTGCTCCTTTGAATAATAAACTGCTTAAAAATCTGATTTTTTGTCTCGGGATGTTAATAATCGTAACACCGGTTTTTGCGGGTTGGCCGAATGTTTTACTGCCACCGCAGGCCAAGCAAGAGACACAGCTAGCCGAAAAAATATTTATTAATGGTGTACCTTTAAAAGTTGTTAATTTTTCGACCCGCTTATCCGTTGTGCAGGTGCTTGGCTATTATCGAAGCCGGTGGGCGGATGGCTTTGTTGAAAATAAATATCAGCAATGGCAACAAATAAGTCGTTTACAAGGCAAATATTTTATTACCGTGCAGGTAAAACCCAGTGAGCTGGCTGATTATGATGTTGCAACCACTGGGCGAATTAATATTTTAAATTTAAATGAGAGTGATACTCGAAAAACAGGTAACTTTCCGGTTTTACAAGGTTCGACCGTTATTAATGACGTGCAAACGATGGATAAATATAAAAAGGCAAGAACATTATTAATTGTTAATAAACATCCTGCCAATAAAAATGCTGAATATTACCAGATGTATTTTAAGAAAGAAAAATGGAGTCAGGTAACGAACAAAACAGTCGAGCCTTCAGCACATGTTCTTGTCTTTGCAAAAGATGAAGATGAAACCAGTATTGTTATTCGTTCGTCTGGTAATGATAGTAGTATTTTAGTCAATGAAGTTAAGAAAAAATCCTGGTTTAACTAAATGAAGGTTCAGTGTAATGAATAGTCGATTGAAAAAAACCAAACAACAAAGAGGCCAGGCAATGGTGGAGTATGTGGTTATTGTCGCCGCCATTATTGCAGCGTTATATTACGCCGGGCAGGACGACGTGATGAAATCAATGCGTGATGCGATGAAAGGATCGCAGGAAGGTTACTCCTATGCAATTTCTATTGCAGAATTGCCGGATAAGAATGATGCAACCCCCTGATCACAACAAGATGAATTAACAAATAAAAATAAACATTAAATTAAAGAAGATACCGATATGAGCAAACCAAATAAAATAAAATCCGTTATGGCTGTTCTTCGTGCCAATCGTCCGTTGCGATTATTGTTAATTGCTATTGGGCTGGCGATACTGGCTGCATTTTTAGCGGTAAAGTATTTGCAGGTTAGAGAAGCCGCTCTTAGAGAAGCGTATCAACAGACCAGTGAAAAAATGGTGAGTGTTGTTGTTGCCAGAAGCAATCTTAGTCGTGGTGCAGTGCTTAACAAGAGTAATCTGGCTGTACGTAGAATACCCAGCATGTATGTGCACCAGCAGGTTGTTCCACCAGGCAAATTTAATTTAATCAAAGGGCGCCGCTTGCTGGAACCTTTATCACAGGGGCGGGCATTATTATGGAGTCACGTAACGGGTGACCAGCGTCGTGATTTTTCTGATGTGCTGAAACCAGGACGGCGTGCCGTAACTATTCCGATTGATCAACTGACATCCATTGATGGGATGGTTGAACCAGGCAATCATGTCGACCTTTATATTACCTTGCCAGCTAAACTGGTTGGTGGAACCGATGAAGGCGATGTGGTTTTTCCTTTACTACAAAATATTGAAGTGCTGGCAACGGGCCGACAGTTGGAAGCAAAGGTTCAGGCAACCATGGCCGTTTCATATGGAAATAGAGGTCGTAGCTATAACACCTTAACCATGAACTTAACGCCGCAACAAACAACATTGTTATTTGCTGCGAATACAGCGGGTCGACTATCTGCTTCGTTAAGAAACCGAAGTGATGAAGGCTTTGTATTTACCAGTATACGTCCAACTGAAATCCTGTCGTATGCACAGCGTCTTACTCAGGAAGTTAAGAAAAAGACAAAAGTGGTTAGAGATGCTTCCGGAAAAATTATTGGCAGAGTTGTTGACGGTAAAGTTGTCGATGAGAATGGCAATGTTATCGGTAAAGTTAATAGCGATGGAACTGTGGTGAGTAATTCGGGTGAAATTATCGGTACCGCAGCGGAAGAACCTGTTATTACCGAGAAAGTGGTGCGAGACAAAGATGGCAATATTATTGGCAAAATTGTCGATGGTAAAGTTGTTAATGAAAAAGGCGAAGTGATTGGTAAGGTGAATGAAGATGGAACGGTAGTCAGCAACAGCGGTGAATCGCTTGGCACGGTTTCTGAACAAGTCGTCGATACAGTGAAAGTGGTGCGGGACAAAGATGGCAATATCATTGGCCGGGTTGTTAATGGCAAGGTTGTTAATGAAAAAGGTGAAGTCATTGGTACAGTCGCAGCAGATGGCACGGTAACGGGCAAGGACGGTAAATCGTTAGGTTCGGTATCAGAAGAGGCGGTTACACCAGAGCTTACCAGTAAATTTTCAGCCGAATCTGCCGGTGGCGTCTCAGCGCCTGTCTGGTTGGTTGAATATTTAGTGGGCGGCAACAGCAAAGACGGTGTTGCCGTTGTTACAAAGGTGCCAATTGAATAATGCTTGGTAAATATTTTATTGAATCAATTAGTAAAAAGTTAAATTAAATAATAAAGAGATAATCTCATGAAACGAGTCATTATATTGTTAGTTTTATTAGGCGTGAGTCAGGTTGGGTTTATGCTTCCTGCTAATGCACAAAGTAAAATCCTCAAGAGCAAATTTTTAAGTCTGTACCAGGGGCAAGTAAAGGTACTGAAAATTGGCGAGGTTGATCGTGTTGCCGTGGGTAACGGTAAACTTCTGAGTACATCCATCACCAAAAAAGGCCAGCTTATTATTCTGGCCGAGAAAAAAGGTGAAACAATTATTCACATTTGGGGCAAAAAAGGTTGGGAGCGCGATTTAATTATTCAGATATCCGAATCCAACCCATTGACTGCTGCGAGTGAAATTAAATCATTACTGCGTGATGTTGCCGGTGTCTCGGTTCGCTCGGTTGGTGGCCGCACAGTAATTGATGGTGATGTGGGCCCTGCCGATGCTGCTAAATTAAAAGTGATTGCGAAGTACTACCCCAATATTATTATGCTGGCACGCGAAACAAAAGCCAGCTTCCATGACAAGATGATTCATATGAAGCTACAAATAACAGACTTTAGTAGCAGCGCGTTGGAAGAAGTGGGCATTAACTGGCAAACAAGCATTCCGGGGCCGGCCTGGGGTGCGGTTGCGACACCGAGTGCAGCGTATCCGGTAAAGGACGATCTTGCTTCATCTGTTCCCGCTGGATTACTGGGTAAAACTTTTGGTTTCTTTGGTATCGCAACAGCAATGACATCACGAATTAATTTGTTAGTCAGTAATGGTGACGCGCTTATTCTGGCTTCACCCACACTAACTGCACGCAGTGGTGGTGAGGCGGAGTTCCTGGCAGGTGGTGAAGTTCCGCTGGTTACATCCAGTCAAAATGGTCAAACAATTACCTTTAAAGAATATGGTATTAAACTGAAAATAAAACCAGTGGCAGATGATAAAGGCAATATTACAGCACGGGTTGAAACTGAGTTAAGTGCGCCGGATCCTTCGGTTGCATTAAACGGAACGCCAGGTTTTATCAGTCGCAAGGCACAGGCTGATTTGATCATGAAAAATGGTGAAACGGTTGTAATTTCAGGTTTATTGAGCTCGGAATTAGGTAAAGATATAACCAAAGTAAAATATTTAAGTTCTATCCCACTAATAGGTTCGCTCTTTAAGAACACCAAAACCCGCGACAAGAAAACAGAGCTGGTTATTTTTGTAACCCCCACTATTTTTGATGCGGATTCGAAAGAAAATACCGAGGCCGTTGCACAGCGTAAGAAATTGATTAAACGTTTTGTTAAAGCGACTGATTTAGGTGAGTGGATGAGAGAGGGTTCGGCTAATTCGGATCTTTTAGAATAAGGTGAATTAAATGTTTAATATTAGTGTAAAAACAAATAAGGACGTTGAAGTCGCCGAGCTACGTTGTGTGCTTAACCACTGCAGTATCGGTAAGAATAGAGATAATCTTGTTCACCTCCGTGGCTGGAGTATTGCACCCGTGCATGCGGAAATTCAACAACAGAAAGATGGTCTCTTTATAGAAGATAAAAGTGACGGAGCAGGTACTTACGTTAATGATCAGAAAATAACAGAACGCTATGGACCGTTAGCCGAAAGTGATGTTGTCTGTATTGCAAATTACCGAATTCACTTTGATTCTTCGGAGTATGATGAGCAGGATAAAAAACGTCGTAAGCTAGAGCAAAGTGACGTTAACAGTACCCAGGAACTTCGTGACGTTAAACAAATATTGCGTAATGAGTTACTGATGTGGCGTAGCCATGTTCATCAGGAATTACTCAGCATCATGGACTTGCAGCGTACTGACATTAGCAACTGGAGCGATTCAGAATTACGTGACAGAGTCAGTAAAATGATTAATGAAATCATTGATGATATTGACGAAGGTTTACCAGTGCATGTTAAACGTGATGTGCTGGCAAAAGATGTGTTGAACGAAACCATTGGTCTTGGTGCATTGGAAGAATTACTGGCTGATGAATCGATAACAGAAGTCATGGTTAATGCGTTTGATGATATTTATATCGAGCGTAATGGTAAGTTGCAACACACCGACGTTATCTACAGTGACCATGATGCGGTAATGTCGACTATTGAACGTATTATTTCACCGTTAGGTCGACGTATTGATGAAAGCTCGCCAATGGTAGATGCACGTTTAAAGGATGGCTCACGGGTAAATGCAATTATTCCACCTTTAGCTTTGCGTGGCCCCTGTATTACTATTCGTAAATTTTCAACTAAAAAATTATCTGATCAGGATATTGTTAATTTTGGTGCGATCAGCTCGGAGATGATGGCCTTTCTTAAAACCGTGGTGGTTAACAAGCAGAATGTTATTATTTCTGGTGGTACCGGTTCGGGTAAAACAACATTATTAAATGTTTTATCCAACTACATTCCAAAAGGTGAGCGGGTAATTACCGTAGAAGATGCGGCTGAATTGCAATTGCAACAACCACACCTGGTTACTCTGGAAGCTCGGCCACCTAATATTGAAGGCACGGGGCAGGTAACGATTCGTGATTTGGTAAAAAACTGCTTGCGAATGCGTCCAGACAGAATTGTGGTCGGTGAGTGTCGTGGTGCAGAAGCACTGGACATGTTGCAAGCAATGAATACCGGTCATGAAGGTTCATTGACAACCGCGCATGCCAATACGCCGCGTGATATGTTGTCACGGATGGAAGTCATGGTATTAATGGCGGGCATGGAATTACCGATTCAGGCGATCCGTGAACAAATTGCTTCAGCAATTAATATTATTGTGCAGCAGAATCGTTTCCCTGATGGCAGTCGAAAAATTACCTACATCACTGAAATCACTGGTATGGAAACGGGGATTATTCAAATGCAGGATATTTTCCGTTATGAGCAGGAAGGTTATGACGAAGACGGTAAACTAAAAGGACGCTTTGTTGCAACCGGACAGGTGCCGGAATTTTACGAGCAAATGCGCAAGCGTGGTTTAGATGTCGATATGAGTATATTTAATAATATAGGTTAATAAAAATGGAAAACATTCTATTTTACAGTGCAATTATTTTATTAGCAGTCGCGGCAGGTATTTTTGCATGGCTGGGTTTAAAAGCTTTTGGTAAATTTTGGCAGGAGTACCAGGCAACGTTCAGTGAAAGCACGACGAATAGCCTGGGAGACATGTTTATGTATGTTGACCCGCAACGCCTGTTTTTATTAAATATCTTTAGTGTTGTTATTTTTTCTGTACTTGCATGGTTGCTATCGCATAACTGGATCATTGTTATTGCTGTTGCTGTTGGTATGTTAGCGTTGCCCTGGTGGATATACAAGGCGATACGAAAAAGGCGATTTAAGAAATTTGAACAGCAACTTCCCGAAGCATTGTTAGCGGTGGCCAGTAGTTTACAGTCTGGTGCCAGTTTACCAATGGCTTTCGAAAGTCTGGTGACTGAACAGTCGCAGCCATTAAATCAGGAGTTTGAATTATTAATGCGTCAAACCCGGATTGGTGTAGACATGGAGACCGGCCTGTCTAATATGGAAAAACGGCTACCCATTCCAGACTTTATTGTTATTGTTTCAGCAATAAAAATATCAAGAGAAGTCGGGGGGAATTTGATCGAAGTGATGGAAACGCTGGCGCAAACCTTGCGACGTAAAGCCACAATGGAAGGCAAAATTGAAAGTTTAACTTCGCAGGGGCGTTTGCAGGGCAAAGTTATGACGGGCCTGCCTATTTTATTAGGCGTGGTTTTAATGCAAATTGAACCGGAAGCGATGTCAAAATTATTTACCACACCGATAGGCTGGGGCACGCTTGCTATTATTGTCGTCATGGAGTTCCTTGGCTATATGACAATTCAGAAAATAACTTCGATAGATGTATAGGTAACAAATATGTCAATTATGGAAACACTCATTTTATACTCGACGGGTTTTGCCGTTGCTGGAAGTCTGCTTGCGTTGATGATTGCAGGTTATATTTTTAATAGTGTGATCCCCGAAGATCAACGTGAATTTATGGATCCGCTCCCCACCTGGTTAAAACTGTGTTGGCCACTAGTTCGAATTTTTGCCTACTATATTGGCAGTAATTATTCGGTTGAAAGCTTAAGCAAACTGGATAAACGTTTGCAAAAAACAGGTGTGGGCTATTTAGTGAATGCAGAAGAATTTATCGGGGTACGTATTGTTAGTGCCTTGTTCCAGATGTTTGCTGCTATTCTGGTTATGGATTTGTTGCAGGAACACAATATTATCTGGCCACTGCTTGGTTTGGCTTTTGGTTATTACTTCCCTGAAATCTGGTTGAATGACACCCGCAAGAAAAGGGAAAAAGAAGTTATTCGTGCTTTGCCGGTATTTCTGGATTTTATTAGCATGTCCGTAGAAGCTGGTTTAAACTTTACTGGTGCGTTAACACAAGCGATGGATAAAGTACCACGCGGTGCGTTATACAATGAGTTTTCAATCGTGATGCGTGATATTCGTGCAGGCTTCAGTCGTGCCGATGCGTTACAACGGATGTCTGACCGTTTAGGGATTAAAGATGTAACAACTTTTATCCGCGCGATTATTACCGCCGAGCGTTTAGGCTCGAGCATGAAGAAGACTTTAAAAGTGCAATCGGAACAACGACGCAATGAACGCTTTCAACGTGCTGAAAAAATGGCAATGGAAGCACCGGTTAAACTGATTGCACCGTTGATTATGTTTATTTTCCCCGTTACCTTTATTGTTCTTGGCTTCCCGATTTTTATGAAGTTTATGGGCGAAGGCTTGTTGTAGCAACCGTATGCTTACTGGTCAGGTTATTGATGCTGATACGCAGCGTTGTATTATCAGTAAGGTTTTTAAAGCCAATAATGCCTGGGAACGGGCGCGGGGTTTGCTGGCGCGGAAAGCTCTGGATTCCAGCGAAGGTTTCTGGTTAGAGCCTTGTCCGTCAGTGCATACCATTGGTATGTGTTACGCACTGGATATTGTGTTTCTGGACTGTAACGGCTGCGTGAAAAAAATAGTCGAGAATTTGCGGCCAATGCGGTTTGCCATTTGTCCGAATGCAACGGTTAGTCTGGAGTTGCTTGCCGGACAAGCTGCAAACTTGAATATAACGCCGGGGATGCGGCTGCTGTGGAAAGAAGAATGAAACAACACCTGGAATAATTTAAAGAAGAAAATATGAATAAGTATAAAATACTCAAAAACAGTCGACTTCTTTTGTTTGGAACGGTTGTTTTAACATTAACAGCCTGTGCTACTCCACCAGCACAGCCTGATATTTTTAAAATCGAGAAACAGGCTGCTAAAGCCTATCAGGAAAAGAACTGGGCTCTGGCTGAAGAAAAGTACAGTTACCTTATTTCGCAGTCACCGAACGTTGCAGAAATCTGGTTTCGGCTTGGAAACATCTATGCGCATACCAAAAAACCTGAAAAAGCCATTACTGCATATCGTGAAGCAGTTATAAGACAACCCGAATACAGCAAAGCCTGGCATAATCTCGGCATTATCTCTTTAAGACAAACAACCGCGTTATATCTGGAAATGTTAAAAAACATCAAGGACAGCTCACCTCTCTACGCGCATGCAAAGAAAACCGCAGATGCATTAATTAAAATATTGGAACAGCGTAGAGAAAAAAGTAAAACGGCAACAGAAGTAAAACCGGATATGCAAAGTCTGCCGGAGAGTAAAAAAGAATGAGGCATCAGTCCGGCCAGAGCATGACAGAGTTTCTGGTTATAATGCCAGTGATGCTGTTATTAATTATGGGCGCCATTCAGTTTGTTTTTATCTATCAAACGAAAACCACGTTAAACTATGCAACCTTTGAGGCGGTACGGGCAGGGTCGTTGGAAAATGCAAGTATCGCGGCCGTCAGGAATGGCTTTACACGGGGGATCACCCCGCTGTTTGCCCGTTTTGCTACGACCGATAACCCGGATAATGAGTTGGCAAACAAAGTACTGCTTGCACGGGAAACTGCACGTAGCGAGGTTGCTAATGGTTTTGTAAAGTTTGAATTATTAAATCCAACTGATGCAGTGTTTCAATACTACCGGAGCAGAGGTGGCGAGATACCCAATGACAATTTATCGTTTAGAACTGAAAGAGTTGCCGGGTTAACGATACAAGATGCCAATTTATTGAAAATCAGAATTACTTACTGTATGAAATTGATTGTACCAGTGGTTGATAGCCTGATTGTTAAAACAATTGAGAGCTTTACCAGCGACGGCTTTGTAAAGCAAAACTGCCTTAACGATAAACGTTTTCCGATAGTATCGCAGGCTATTATTCGTATGCAAAGTCCGGCGCGTAAGTGCAATGGTGGTGACTGTTTTGACTAGTCAGGGAATAAGGTTCCTAGTTTAAAGCATTAAGCTCATCGTAAGCCTGAGTGAATTCTTTGCCTAGTTGTTCAATTAATGTGGCTGTATTTGAAATGTCACCGCTTTTCCCCTGAGCCTCCAGATTGGCTGCAATTTCAGAAAGCTGCAGTGCACCAACATTTGCACTACTTGATTTTATTGAATGTACATTGCGGGTAAAAACTTCTAAATTATTTTGTTGCTGCAATTCTGCCAGAGAGTGAATTAATTTACCTGTGTCTTTAATAAAGGTACTTATGAGCATGCTAAAGGCATCTCCCATAATTTCCTGGAGTGATGCTATGATGTTTTTGTCGATTACACTACTTTCAGACATTGTTTGTACCTCTTGAATTCTGGTCTTAATTCAGTTGCTGTTTATTTTTTGTTTGTTGCTTTAAATATTGTGCGAGAAGATTATAAAGGTCATCTTTAACAATAGGTTTTGGTAAGTAATCATCCATGCCAACAGCCAGACAACGCTCCCGGTCTTTGTTGTGTGCGTTGGCAGTTAATGCAACAATGGGAGTGTATAGGTTAGCTTTATTTTCAAGCTCATTTTTTCTTATTTGTCGGGTTGCTTCGAATCCATCGAGTACGGGCATTTGGCAATCCATTAATATTAAGTCATAAGAATTAGCTGAGGATTTCTGTACAGCCTGCAGCCCATCGTTAGCGATATCTGGGATTAAACCAAATTTTTCCAGTATGGCTTTTGCGACGAGTTGGTTAACGAGATTGTCTTCCACCAGAAGAATTGAACCAGTTAGAAGTATCAGTTGGTTTGGAAGTTCGGGGTTATCGTGGGGTACGGGTGTTTGAACATCAGTATTTAAATTCAGGTTTAGTGTAAACCAGAATGTCGCACCCTGACCGGGTTGACTGTTTACCCCTATTTCGCCCTGCATCAGTGTTATTAGTTGTTTACATATTGCCAGCCCAAGCCCGGTGCCACCAAATTTACGGGTTGTGGATGAATCAACCTGAGTAAAGTCTGAAAATAATTTTGCCTGAGCATCAGAATCAATACCGATCCCTGTATCGCTGATCTTAACCATTAAGCTTGCGGAGTCGTTCTTGATAACCGAGCCTGAAATATTAATTGTAATCGAGCCTTGTTCGGTAAACTTAATGGCATTGCTTATCAGATTTTGTAAGACCTGTTTTATTCTTAAACTGTCACCTAATAAATTAGTTGGGCAGTTTTTTTCAATGTTATAAATGAGCCGAATATTTTTTTCACTGGCCTTACTCTTAAATAAACTAACAATATCTGTGGTTATTTTATTCAGGTTAAAGGGACTGTTTTCAAGTTCCATCTTTCCGGCTTCAATTTTAGAAAAATCAAGAATGTCATTAATTACAACCAGCAGAGAATTTCCTGAATCCAGAATAGTATTAACATAAAGTTGTTGTTCTTCTGTTAATTCTGTTGTGGCCATTACTTGCGCCATGCCCAGTACACCATTCATTGGTGTGCGTATTTCATGGCTCATTGTGGCCAGAAAGTTACTCTTGGCAATGGATGCCGCTTCTGCTCGTGTTTTTTCGATGGCAAGCTGGCGGGTGCGTTCTTCAATCTTGGTTTCCAGTGCTTCGTTTTGTTCCCTTACCTTCATGTTAAGTGCAGATGCTTCGATTGTATTGGCACAGTTTAAAAGAATAATAGAAAGCAGACCGAGTGTTGTTTCGTTGATGCTGTCAGTATCGAAATCAAAGGTTGCGACAAACATGCCGATAACTTTGCCGCGGATAGCAACAACATGAAACAGACGTGACAGATGGTTTTTGTCCCCGTGTAAAACAACCGCACGATTCTGGTTTAAGGCCCAGGAAAAAGTGCCTTCATTTATAGCGGTATTGGAAATCTGGTTAATATGATTAAAAGAATCCACGGGTTGGCAATAAGTTAAATTGAAATCCAGACCATCGTCATCCAGCAATAAAAACCCCATATCGTTAAGCGACATAATTTTACGTATGCGTAACCAAACGGCATCAAGAATGGTGATTGTGTCAGGTTCGCCATCAAATTGTAGTAGCACATCATCCGGTGTTGCAATTGTGTGCAGTGCATCAATAAGCTGGCTGTACATTTTTGCCATGTATTGATTATTGTCGCTGGTATCAGAAGAGCTCATGCTGCCCCCGAACTTATTATGGCTTCATCTGATTCACTAGCGCCGAGGACAAAATCAACAGCGATAGTATATTGTTTGTGTAGCTCATCAATAACGGTGTTAATAATTGCATCGGGTAAACCAATGCAGTCCCACGCCTGATTGTCCAGCGTTGGTATGAGGTGCTCGCCACTGCTGCCTAATTGCAAGCTGTTAGCAATAATATCGGCAACATGAATAATGGCCACTTCATCTTTGAAGTCGGCACTGCGTCCGGGATTGTGATGAAATGCGGTGGAGTCAATCAGTTGTGTCGGGAGTTTCCATTCTTTTAATAACATGCCACCAAGCTTTGCATGGTCAAAACCAAGAATTTCTTTCTCTATTTTAAACAGCAGTTGTTGAGTTTGTTTTGCCTGCTGCATTGCTGTGCTGATTTCAGCGGGTACTTCTTTGAACATAATAAGGCGGCCAATATCATGCAAAAGTCCGGCAAGGAAAAAATACTCAACATTGGCAGCACGTCTTAATGAGGCAATGATTCGGGCACTTACAGCGCAGGCAATGCTATGGCGCCAGAACATTTCCATATTAATGAGATCTTCCGGTATATCTTTAAAAAGTTTCATCACCGAGCTGGCTAAAACCAGTGCTCGTAATTGCTGTGTTCCAATAATGGTTATGGCCTGTGAAACAGAGTCAATTTTACTGGGGAAATTAAACATCGCACTGTTTGCAAGGCGTAACAAGCGAGCAGAAAGTGCGGTGTCTTCACTTAATATGTCAACGAGGTATTGGTTACTGCAATTGGCGCTGTTGAGTGCTTCATCTATTTTGACGTAGATTGTGGGTAAACTTGCAACCTGTAACGTACCCTGGACAATGTGTTCTGCACTGCGGGCCATGGGTTAGCTCACCTTGTTATCCATGTAATAATTTTGCCAGTAATCAAAAAGATTTTTAATGACCGGGTGGTTCAGGTCGTTGTGTTGAAAGTGAATTTTTGCAAGCTGACTGGCTTCTTCAATGAGTTCTGGTGGATAGTGTTTTTTTGCTTCTTCGACTTCGACATCACCTTTAATATCGACATCAAGGATTCCCCATGTATTAAAAACACGTACATGTTTTTCATTCAGGGTGACGCCTGATTTTAATAACACGCGTCCCTGTCGATCCACTACATCGGCATTCAGTTCCATGCCAATTTCTACATTGTTCAGTAATATTTTTGCCATCAGGTCGGTTTCTTTATTTTGTTCATTTTGCACCGCAGCCCACTGCGCTGAAGATTTACTATTCGCACAAGCCTTTTCTGCTTTAAGGTATGCTTTTATATCGGCTAAAGAGGATGAAACCTTAAATTTAACTGGCTGAATAAATATGAAAAATCCGCTATTGGCAAAATTCAGGCCAGATTTGGCTTCGAAAGGTAAAAATTTAACATTTTTAGCTTAATAATGAAGAATATTTCAACATTTATATTGACACAGACCAGCCTGCTAAACGAGAATGTGCGGCTTCATTCGAGGAGGGGTTCCCGAGTGGCCAAAGGGATCAGACTGTAAATCTGACGGCTCCGCCTTCGGAGGTTCGAATCCTCCCCCCT
>VAPM010137438.1_pt1 | contig 13057 bp, 16 predicted proteins | sample 3395091 | NCBI WGS metagenome assembly VAPM01 (sample SAMN08290445, study PRJNA428436) | hydrothermal vent metagenome | isolation source: Deep-sea hydrothermal vent chimney 3 | place: Pacific Ocean: Juan De Fuca Ridge | reverse complement strand
TTGAGTGCGATGATTTTTCCGCCTCGATGGCCACCATCGGCGGTAATGAGTATTTTTGCGCCAGCATCTTCGATACGGTCACGCAAGGATTCTGCGGAGAAGCCGCCAAAGACCACCGAATGAATGGCGCCGATTCTGGCGCAGGCCTGCATGGCGATCACCGCTTCCGGAATCATCGGCATATAAATGACCACTCGGTCGCCTTTTTCGCAGCCTTGCTGCTTGAGTCCATTGGCAAAGCGGCACACTTCAGTATATAACTGCTGGTAATTGAGGCGGCTGACATCGCCATTTTCGCTTTCAAAAATAATGGCTGGTTTATCGCCGTTTTGGCTAAGTTGGCGGTCCAGACAATTATATGAGACATTGAGAGTACCATCATTAAACCACTGATAGTGTGGTGCATTGGATGTATCTAAAACGTTTTGAAAGGGAACTTGCCAAGTGATTTCTTGCTGCGCTAGCTTTGCCCAAAAACCTTCATAGTCTTCTTCTGCAAAGCGGCGTAACTCGGCTAATTGATCTTGTGTTTTGATGTTGGCTTGTTGAGAAAAAGAGGCCGGTGGTTCAAATAAGCGATTTTCCGTTAATATGGCGTCGAGATTTTGGGTCATTGCTTGCTCCTAGGATAGCGATAAAAGGTGAGTATAACTGAAAGTTCATTTTACCGAGAGGCTCTCTACATGCGCTTACATAAGGGTACGCTAATTGTCTATTGCTTGATACGGCTGGTATATTTTTCGATGGAATGCAGCTTGATGAGGGCTGGTTAAAAAAAGTGCTGTTGCATATCACTTGGAAAAGAGGTGAAAGCGCATTATACTTCTGAGCATTAAAGCCGTGCTTTTTTGAGCTTGAATGCTGATCCCGCACGACGAGTGTGGAGAGGTGCTACACATTGCAGGTTACTCGTGAGAAAATCTAAGCAAAAACTCGCCGGCTCTCACCAGGTCGATATGGATATCTCGGTACCGAATGCTTTTTTTGAGCAGTTAGCGAGCAAAATTGACGATATCGAAGCGCAATGGCAGGCATTAATTCGCGGACCTCAGGATCGCTCAGCATTAGTGCGTTTATATCAGCTTATCCAGGCATTGCTTAGTGCATGTGATACCGCCAACTGCCCGGGTTTAGTGTCGCCTTGCCAACAATTGGAAGCGTTTTTAGCAAAATTGCTTGCTACCTCTCTGTCCATCATTGGCCTTAATGAAAAGGTGAAATTTAGTCAGTTAGTCGAGACAATAAAAGTCGTATCAAAACTCACAATAAATCAAATAAACAACGCTGCAGAAAATGCTATGTCACAGGCCAAAACCACAGCAATAACCAAGCCTACCCCTTTAGTTTATCTTGTTGATGATGACCCCGTGTTGTGCAAAATCATTGAATATCAGTTGCGATATTTCGGTTATCAGGTCAGGATATTCCATGATCTGGCGAGCTTTGACGAAGCATTGGATGACCGGCAACCTGCGGCTGTATTAATGGATGTGGAATTACCCGATGGCAATGGGCCGCAGTTTATCCTCAAGCTTAAGCAGGCGGCGAGGACCTTGGCACCGGTCATTTTTATTTCTAGCCGTACGGATATTATCAATCGATTGAGTGTGGCTAAAGCGGGCGGTGATATGTATTTAGTCAAACCGGTGAATCTTGGCTTGTTGGTAGATAAACTGGATGAGTTATGCCACTTAAAAACGCTTGACCCTTATCGGGTTTTGATTATTGATCAATCAACCGTGAGCGCGCAATATCATGCTGAAATTTTAAATGGGATGGGTATGGTTGTTGAAATAGTCAACAAGCCTTTGATGGTTTTGTCGGTATTGGAGGAATTTAATCCCGATTTAATCTTGATGGATGTGGTGATGTCCGACTGTTCCGGTGCAGAATTAGCTAAAGTGATTCGTCAGCAAGAGCGTTACGTGGGGGTGCCGATTATTTTTTTGTCAGAGAAGTTAAGCCTGGATGCGCAGTTGACGGCCAAGCGAGCGGGCGGTGATGATTTTATTGCTAAGCCGATTGATCCGGTGCATTTAGCGGTCGCGGTGGCCAGTTCAGCGCGCAAGTCGCGTAGCATACGATCCATGATGTTTAAGGATGGTTTAACGGGTTTACTCAATCACACCGCTACCATTGAACGCTTAACCACAGAAATTTCACGTGCCCAGCGACTAGGTTCGCACCTGGTGTTTGCCATGCTAGATATTGATTGTTTTAAATCGATTAATGATAACTATGGTCACCCCGCTGGGGATCGTGTTATCAAGAGTATATCGCGCACATTACAACAGCGCTTACGACGTACCGACGTTGTAGGTCGGTATGGCGGAGAAGAATTTGGTGTGATATTGTTGGATACAGATATCGAGTATGCCAAAGATATTCTCGATGAAATTCGTAAAATTTTTAGCGAAATTGAGCATGATGCTGGGGTCGAAAAGTTTCGAGTGACGTTTAGCTGTGGGATTGCTGATTACCCAACTTTTACAGAGGTGAATTCATTGTTAGAAGCCGCAGACATTGCACTTTATCATGCTAAAACCGCTGGTAGAAATAATGTTTATGTGCATGGAAAATAATCAACCCATCCCTTATCGTGTGTTTGTTATTTTTTTGAGATGAGATACAGCCGGCCGACAATTATTTAAGCATGACAAGCAGCGATGAATCGCATTGGCAAGCCTCTTTAACGCTTGACTATCAGCGGCGAGAAACCAAAACGCAATTGGTGCGGCGGCGCCATTGTGGCCCACTGGTCGTGCAAAAACCCTTTTATCCTGAGCCAAATGGAACATGCCACACGTATATTATTCATCCGCCAGGTGGGATTGTTGGTGGTGATCGGCTGGTGCTTGATGTGCGGTTACAGGCCAATAGCGCTGCTTTATTAACAACTCCAGGAGCTGGAAAGTTTTATCGCAGTGAAGCTAATAAAGCAATGCTTCGCCAGTGTTTTTCTTTACAATCCGGCGCCTGTCTTGAATGGTTGCCACAAGAAACCATCGCTTACCGAGGGTGTCATGCCCAGATTGATACTGAAGTACACTTGGCTGTCAATGCTGATTTTATCGGCTGGGATATTTATAGTTATGGGCGGCCTGCAAGCGATGAAGTGTTCGATAAAGGATATTGTCGGCAACGTTTAACGATTTGGCGTGAAGGGAATCTGCTCTATATTGACCGTGTTTTGATCGAGGGTCAGCATGCCATGCGGAGTGCGCTGTGGGGGATGCAATCCTATCCGGTAATGGCAAGCTTAGTGGCCGTCAATTGTGAGCTTAGTATACGCGATAGGATACGCCATCTATTATCCGAGTTAGATAAGCCACAGGTCTCGGTGAGTCTATTACAAGATGTGTTAGTTTGTCGGTATTTGGGCGCAAGCGTGATGCAAGCGAAAGCGATTTTTTTAAAAATTTGGGGTGAGCTGCGGTATTGTGTGCTAAACAAACCGGCTTGTGCTCCCAGAATATGGATGACTTGACAGATTAATTTATTTCAATGAACGAGGTTATTGATGGAGTTAACACCGCGAGAAAAAGATAAAATGTTAATTTTTACCGCCGGGTTATTGGCGGAGCGGCGCAAGGGGCGAGGTCTAAAATTAAATTATCCAGAGGCGGTTGCTTATTTATCCGCTGCCATTCTTGAAGGAGCGCGGGATGGCCAGACGGTGGTGGAATTGATGGACTATGGTCGCACTATATTAACTCGCCATGATGTCATGGACGGAGTGGTTGAGCTGATTGATGATGTGCAAGTGGAAGCGACCTTTCCCGATGGCACAAAACTCGTTACGGTGCATGACCCGATACAATAAAATATTAGGAGTTAAGCGTGATACCCGGTGAAGTGATTGTTCAAGCGGGGGATGTGGTATTAAATGAAGGTGTCGATACCCTCACCATCACGGTTGCAAATACCGGCGATCGGCCCATTCAGGTCGGTTCTCATTATCATTTCTATGAAACCAATAATGCGTTGCAGTTTGATCGAAATGAAACCCAAGGGTTTCGTCTCAACATTGCTGCGGGCACCGCCGTTCGGTTCGAACCGGGTCAGCAACGGCAAGTAGAATTAGTTGCCTACCAAGGTCAGCGCCAGATTTATGGGTTTAATGGCTTAGTGATGGGTGATATCCCCGAAAATACTTGAAATTTAGGCTTTGTTGCTACCCTATTTTTTCCTGGCTGCGTCGCCCAATGCGCCGACTATGTTGGTGAAATTCAGCGTCATATACTCAGCTGTGATTTATCGTTTCGCCTGGCCAGGATAAAAATAGGCTTCGCGTTCAATATCTAATGAGCAAGTGTTTTGGGTATATATGGATCGTTTATTGTTCAGGAGAGAATTCGCATGGTTAAAATAACGCGTCAGGCGTATGCTGAAATGTATGGTCCGACCGTTGGCGATCGGGTGCGCTTAGCGGATACTGAATTATTGATCGAAGTGGAGCAAGACAAAACCCGTTACGGTGATGAAGTCAAGTTTGGTGGCGGTAAGGTGATTCGTGATGGCATGGGGCAAAGTCAGCGTGATGCGAAAGACGTGGTTGACGTGGTCATTACCAATGCGCTGATTTTGGATTACTGGGGTATCATCAAAGCTGATATCGGTATCAAAAATGGACGCATTCAAGCCATTGGCAAAGCTGGTAATCCCGATATTCAATCCCATGTGGATATCATCATTGGGCCGGCCACCGAAGTCATTGCCGGTGAAGGACTGATTGCTACCGCGGGGGGGATTGATGCGCATATTCATTTTATTTGTCCACAACAAGTGGAGGAAGCCTTGATGTCGGGGGTGACCACCATGATTGGTGGTGGTACTGGACCCGCTACTGGGACCAATGCGACCACGTGTACACCGGGTCCCTGGAATATTCATCGCATGCTTGAGGCTGCGGAAGCTTTTCCGATGAACTTTGGCTTTTTAGGAAAAGGTAATGCAAGCTTACCAAGCCCGCTCATCGAGCAATTAGATGCCGGTGCCATGGGGTTAAAGTTACATGAAGATTGGGGTACCACCCCGGCGTCGATTGATAACTGCCTGTCTGTGGCGGATGACTATGATGTACAAGTGGCGATCCATACGGATACCTTGAATGAATCGGGTTTTGTAGAAAATACCATTCAAGCATTCAAAGGGCGAGCCATTCATACTTATCATACCGAAGGGGCGGGGGGAGGGCATGCGCCTGATATTATCAAAGCGTGTGGTGAAGCCAATGTCTTGCCTTCGAGCACTAATCCGACGCGTCCTTACACCATCAACACCATTGATGAGCACCTGGATATGCTAATGGTATGTCATCACTTGGATGCGTCGATTGCAGAAGATGTGGCCTTTGCCGAGTCTCGGATTCGTCGAGAAACCATTGCGGCCGAAGATATTTTGCATGATCTCGGGGCGTTCAGTATGATTGCTTCCGATTCACAAGCGATGGGGCGGGTTGGGGAAGTGATTATTCGTACCTGGCAAACGGCTCATAAAATGAAAGTGCAACGTGGGCCGCTGCCACAAGATAGCGCTCAAAATGACAATACACGCGCCAAACGGTATGTCGCAAAATATACCATTAATCCGGCCATTACTCATGGCATCGCTGAGGAAGTTGGTTCCATTGAGGCGGGTAAGTTAGCGGATATTGTCTTGTGGAAACCCGCCTTATTTGCAGCGAAACCGCACTTAGTGATCAAAGGAGGGATGATTGCAGCGGCGCCCATGGGTGATCCTAATGCCTCGATTCCCACTCCGCAACCGGTACACTATCGACCGATGTTTGCCGCTTTCGGCCGGGCACGTTATGCGACCAGTGTGAGTTTTATTTCGCAGAGCGCGATGGAAAAACAAATCGGCTCGGCATTAGGGCTACAAAAAAAATTGGTGACGGTTAGTGGAACACGCCATATTCGGAAATCGGATATGAAACTCAACGATTATTTACCGAGAATCGAAGTGGATGCACAGACCTATCAGGTGCGTGCCGATGGCGAGTTGTTAACGTGTGAGCCGGCCACGGAACTGCCTTTGGCGCAACGTTATTTTTTGTTTTAATCGATGTATACAGCAACGCAAGTTATTATCAGCGATGAGCCGTCGGATAAAATATTAACGCTAACTTTTGAAAAACGCCAGAAAAGTCGTTTCAGAGTCACACTGGATACCGGTGAGTCCGTGGTGGTGAGATTACCTCGTGGAACGGCGTTGCGTGATGGTGACCGGCTAGCCACTGAAGAAGGGATCATTATTATTATTCAGGCCGCTAAAGAACTGGTGTCTACTGCTACCTCAACGGAGGCCCAGCGATTGTGTTGTGCGGCTTACCATCTCGGGAATCGCCATGTGCCTGTGCAAATCGAAGCCCATTGGTTGCGTTATCGACGCGATCATGTGTTGGATGAAATGCTGGAGCATCTCGGGTTGCAGGTCATTCATGAGTTCACGTTGTTTGAAGCAGAGCCAGGGGCTTATTATGATCAAGGCCATTCGCATTAAGGCGTTTCAGCGATGAATGATAATGCCCACGCCATGTTATCCCTTTGGCAATGGATTAGTCCAAGTTTGCCCGTGGGTAGTTTTATGTATTCACAAGGCCTGGAAAGTGCGGTAGAGAATCATTGGGTGACCGATGAAATGTCGGCGGGGCAATGGATTTCCGGCGTGGCCGAGCATGGTGTCAGCCGCCTGGATTTGCCGGTATTGGCACGGTTATACCAGGCTTGGCAGGATAACCACATGTTAATGATTGACCAGTGGAATCAATTTTTACTGGCGGCTCGTGAGACGGCAGAACTTTTAACAGAAGATCAGCAGGTAGGGAAAGCCATGGCGCGTTTACTCAGTGATCTTGGCATGGAACAAGCGCGCCCATGGAGATCCAAACCGACAAGTTATGCCACCCTGTTTGCCTTAGCCTGTTGTCAACGGCAGGTCAGTCAGTCGCTGTGTCTTCAGGGGTATCTTTGGGCATGGTGTGAAAATCAGATGATGGCCGCCATCAAGCTAGTGCCGTTAGGTCAAACTTCAGGGCAACGAATTTTACAAAGTTTGACAGCGTCTATCCCAGATTGGGTAACGGTCGCGTTACATCTGGAAGATGACGACATCGGCACGATTTTGCCAGGGCAAGTGATGGCAAGCATGCAGCATGAAACTCAATATAGCCGACTATTCCGGTCTTAAATGTAAGAGATGAAAGCGAATGATAAAACAATCTGCCTTACGCGTTGGCGTGGGAGGGCCGGTAGGCTCGGGTAAAACCGCATTGGTGGCGGCATTGTGTAAAAAAATGCGCAACAGTTATCAATTGGCGGTGGTGACCAATGATATTTATACCCAGGAAGATGCGCAATTCTTAGTGCATCAGCAAGCCTTATCCGAAGATCGTATTATCGGTGTTGAAACGGGTGGCTGTCCACATACCGCGATTCGAGAAGATGCCTCGATGAATCTGGGGGCCATTGATGAATTATGCCAACGCTTTGATCAGTTAGATGTAATCTTTGTGGAAAGCGGTGGCGATAACTTGAGTGCCACTTTTAGCCCGGAACTTTCTGATTTGACACTGTATGTGATCGATGTGTCGGCGGGTGATAAAATTCCACGCAAAGGCGGACCTGGCATTACCCGTTCAGATTTATTAATCATTAACAAAACCGATCTTGCCCCATATGTGGGAGCATCATTAGTTGTCATGGAGCGGGACGCAAAAAAAATGCGCGGCGAGCGGCCTTTTGTTTTTACCAACATGAAAAATGGTCAGGGGGTGGATGAGATTGAGCAGTTTATTAGGCGGGAAGGTTTGCTGGGGCATGCATTATAGAGTTATACATACCGCCAATGACTAAAGGTGGCCGCTTGACCGTGCTTGTTGCCATGAATATCGATCAGATTCCATACGGTGGCTTGTTGAATAAAAAATTTTCGGCCGCTGGCGGAAATACGAATGCCGGAATAATTAGAGATAAATCCATTGACACTGACTTCAGTCAGTAAACGCGCCCGCTCGTCTTGGTTGGGCGCTTCGGCTGATTGTCGAGAGGGAAGTGCCGTAAAATCTATCCATCTCATTTCAAACAGTTCAAGCGCCGTTTGATTGGCATAATTAAATACAGGATCGTCAGCCATGTCATGGGAGACAATCACAAAGGGCGCATAAAAAATGGTTTTCGCGGCGGTCGCCCCCGCTGAGTTTGCATCCAGCAAGTGACGTCCGGTTAACCGTCGAAAGCTGTCGAGCAATAGATTAACATGTGCGACTAGGTGCGCGTTATGTTCACTGGGTTCATGCATCGGGGGAAACCAATAAGTCTTCTCAGCTCCGCTTACGCGCCAATGTTAAACCATCGCCAATGGGTATAATCGAAAGATCGATCCGCTTATCCTGTTGTAGTTTTTCATTTAAGGCACGAATGGCGTTGGTATCGTCATCTTGTTGTGAAGTATCCGCCACCGAGCCACCCCAAAAGACATTATCAATGGCGACAATTCCATTGGGTTTCACTAGCGAATAGCAGGCTTCATAATAGGCATCGTAGTTTATTTTATCGGCATCGATAAAAGCAAAGTCAAAGCTATTTTCCCCTTTTGCTAATAAATCATTCAAGGTATCGAGTGCGGGTGCCAAGCGTAAATCGATTTTATTTTCAACGGCGGCTTTTTTCCAATATTTTTGACCCATACTTGTCCATTCATCACTTACGTCGCAGCAAATAATTTTTGCATCTTCCGCCGTCGCCAAGGCCATGGCTAGTGCGCTATACCCAGTAAACGTACCGACTTCGATAATACGTTTTGCACCAAGTAACGTGACTAAGAAGGCCATGAATTGCCCTTGGTCTGGAGAAATTTGCATCGCGGACATGTCTAGTTGTGCGGTTTCTGCTCGCAATTCTTTTAATACGTCTGGCTCACGTAACCAGGTATCAAGCATGTATTCATATAAAGGGTCTGTCATGGTAACAATGGTTTTTGGCATTTTTGATGATCCTGGTTAAAACTGACATTGAGCAGTCTATCATTTGATTTTGCTTGGGAGCTAGATCCCACAAAAATTTTCGGGGGGGTTTTTAAACGCCAGGCTGCTCAATGTCGATTAAAATTTGCCGATGGATTTTAGCTGTTGTGGCTGCCGTCACAAAAAGGGATATTGCCTGACTTACCGCAACCACAGATATAGAGTGTTTCATCGCTGGTTGCAGTATGAGCCAGCGGTTCTTTTGCAGAGCCCTGATGACTTCCGTCACAAAAGGGGGCGTTATTAGTCTTGCCACATTGACAAATATAGACCGTATTGCTGGATTTTACATCGACTGCATAAGGTTCACCTTTTTGATATAGGGTCATGTTTTTTTCCTCTGTTTAACAATATTGAGTTATGTATCAGAATTGATAACTTTGCTTAAATCACGTCTGAATATCCTAAATAGATTGATTCACTCATGGTCAGTATACGCGACGAGATAGCGCCGTATAGTGAATTATTTTGGTCAAAACGTTCGAAAATATTGAATATACCCGTAGTGATTTATTTTTAAGCGTTAACTGTGTTTGATATTTTGTTGCTGGACAAAAAGACGGGTTATTGAAATGGCATTTGACAGCGTGGCAATGATTTCTTACAGTACACCATATGGTTAACTATAGTGCGCAGCAACTGGACATCATCTTTTCAGCTCTTTCTGATTCAACCCGAAGGGCGATACTGTTGCGGCTTTGTGAAGGGGAAATGTCCGTGATGGAGCTGGCAAAACCCTTTGATATTTCAAAACCCGCCATTACTAAGCATCTCAAGGTGTTAGAAAAAGCTGGATTGTTGCGAAGACAAATCATTGGCCGAGTCCACCGTTGTCGTCTGGTACCACAATCCATGAATGAAGTGGCAGAATGGATTACTTTTTATGAAAAATTTTGGAATACCCAGTTGGATACGTTAGATACGTATCTCAATGAGACGGCGGATAAGAAATCGAAAAAAAATGGATAAGCTAGCATCATCAAACGATCAGGCTGTTTTAACTGTCTGTCGTGTGTTTTCAGCGCACCGATAGAAGGCGTATTTGAAGCCTGGACAAAGGCGAAGGTATCTTGAAGCAGGGAAAGGAAAACCTCACCCTGAAGATCCTGATTTCTGATGACTGTGTTTAGTTCATATCAAATGGCTAATTGAAGCTTGGGGCGAGTGCACATGAATGACTAAAAATAATTCGCGATGGATATATTTTGCTGCACATGGTGGTGTTGATTTTTGGCAATTAATCGGTAGTATTAACTTTTCGTCAAGTCAATTTATTGAGAGAGAGAAAATTAGTGGAACCATTGGATAAATTGTTCACCAATAATCGAAATTGGGCAACTGAAATCGAGCAACAAAAACCCGGTTTTTTCCAAAAACTGGCTAAGCAACAGTCTCCCCAGTATTTATGGATCGGTTGCTCCGATAGCCGGGTTACGGCGAATGAAATCGTTGGATTATTACCGGGTGAGCTTTTTGTTCATCGTAATGTAGCGAATATTGTGGTGCATACGGACATGAATTGTTTGTCTGTACTTCAGTATGCGGTTGAGGTTTTAAAAGTTAAACATGTCATTGTTTGTGGTCATTACGGTTGCGGTGGTGTCCGTGCGGCGCTGGAAGAAACTTCAAACGGGCTGATTGATAATTGGCTACGTAATATCAGCGACATTGCTGTGCGGCACAGAAAGCAACTGAATACCATCAGCGATATTGAGAAAAAAGCAGACCGCTTAACGGAGTTAAATATAGCGGAACAAGTGATTAATGTGGGGAGTACCACGATTTTGCAAGATGCCTGGAAACGTGGGCAGGATATATCAATACATGGCTGGATTTATGGCTTATCTGATGGCTTATTAAGAAATCTGGATGTGAGTGCTATATCGAGAGAGGAATGGGTTGAGCTACGTAAACGCTTTACGACATTGACTGATTAAGAAATTTGGTTTTTGGCAAGAGTCAGTGATCGAAATGATTGGCGAGATTTGAGAAGGAAACGACATGCTATCAATAAATGATTCGACTTCGATCCGGCTTGGGTCTATTCAAGGCGGCTCAGGTTGGCGTTGGATTGAGATTTCGTGTGATGGATACCCTGGAAGGCTCAATCGTATAACGGTGTCGTCAACGCCGAGCGCCTTTCCTTGATTGTTTATGGGTGATGGGTTTCAGGGGCTCGGCATTCACATGGGTTTTGATACCGGCGTCCGGTTATCTGTGAGTTTGACATAAAAACATATCAATTAACCCACGAAAAGGAGTATCCAGTATGTGGCTTCAGCAGCAGAAGGATTTGTCCCTCTAATGTCTCTGTTCACCGCCTGATCCGTTAAAAAACCGGCGATTTTTGGCTCTGCCATGTGTTTAGGAATGGGCATGGAATAACTTCCCTGTTTTTCGCTTAGATTTGGTTTGTATTTGTTCATTCTGATTGAGAAAAAAAAATGCCACTCTAGCCGGGTTAAAGTGAGTATTTTTTGATTCCCTACAGGGAAGTAGGCAAGGGGCGTGAGCTTTGGAGAACGGGCCAAGATAAGATGCCAAAATGGAAAGTTATTGCGTGCCCATTCCTTAGTGTATTTTTTATCGTGAAATAAAATGAATCGTTTGGTCCAATCAATGCCAGCTTGTTCTGTCCGTATACTATACGGTCTGACACGAATCGCTTCGCTCACCCGATTTAAAAAGGGAGAAGAATACGATGGAGTGGGCATAAATCAACCTTATATCCAAAGAGCTAACAATCCACTTGTCTTCGACTGCAACTCCGCCAACTCATATGTTCTTGGCTGGTTAATCGCCAGAATCTCGAGTATGGCTTATGATCGCTTTGTGCGAGAAAATATCTGGTCAAAACTGGGTGCAGAGCATGACGCCTATATTACAGTCGATCGTGCCTATATGGCGATTGCCACTGGCGGATTCAATACCACACTGAGGGATGCTGCGCGTTTTGGCCGCATGATACTTAACAGGGGGGAATTTAATGGCCGGCAGATCGTCTGTTCCGCCTAGGTCGATCTGTCGCTTTAGCCGCCAGGTATGACCCCTTCAGGTCAAAATTACTGGCAAGCCAGGAAATTGCAAGGAAATTAAAGTGATTACTTCGTTATGATGAATACTACGTTGTAGTTATGCCTCACATCCAGTGAAAACCGAGAACAATGGTGGTGGTTTAGTTCTTAATGCAAAGAAATATTCATCGTCAGATTTAAAAATAATTGCTTCTAATGCAAGTAAAAAGCAGGCAAAGCTAATAACTAAAAACCCTCAATCGATGAGTGCCAGCGATTTAAAAATTATAGCTTCCAATGGAAAGGGCTGTGTAATTTTTTATTTCAATGACATATAAAATCACATAACAACGGCCATCGACGCGGAACGCCTTTTCAGTGGTGGTTTTAGATCATCAATTTCAGGAGGGTTTGATGGCTTATCTAGCATATTGTCTTCGTTGTCAGCGTTCCGTCATACCCAACGTTATGTGTCTGAAAGGGAAATACCCTAAAACATAATTCCAAAATTTAGGCCAGGCTCTAACAAAAAATAATTTGGCCATTTGTTTTCCTGTTTTTGAAAAGACTCAGGTAAATTGGTGTTGATAGGCCAATGGGTGAATGCAATAGATGGTTCGAGAAAAGCGCGATTATTAAATAATGGTATACGATAGCCGAATCTAAGTGTAAGAAATAATTGAAAACCAGTTTGTAACTTTTCGTTTTTTGGCGTGAAATATTCTTGATAAAATAGGGTGATATTGATGCTTGAAAATAGTTTTTTATAGAGAAAACGATGATAAGTTATACCAACGCCAATGTCCCTGACATAACCAGGGAAACGTTCATCATCCGAGCCAAATGAAGAGCCATAGGGAACACCAAGAGGGGCTTCATATTCCCATGTAATAGCTTCAATTACGACAGTTTCTTTATTGGACTTTGGACAGGTTTGAATGGTTAGACAACTATTTGACGGAGCACTATGCTTAGGGAGAAAAAGAATAAAGCAGAAAAAAAAGATGAAACCCCTCTC
>VAPM010934614.1_pt1 | contig 13060 bp, 9 predicted proteins | sample 3395091 | NCBI WGS metagenome assembly VAPM01 (sample SAMN08290445, study PRJNA428436) | hydrothermal vent metagenome | isolation source: Deep-sea hydrothermal vent chimney 3 | place: Pacific Ocean: Juan De Fuca Ridge | reverse complement strand
TGCTTGAATATACGATTGTCGCTCAACAGCGTTTCGACATCGCTGATCATCTGCGGAAAGCGATCACACCACGCCAGGATATCCTCAGCCAGACCGTCGGGCAGATCGCGCGCCACGCCACCAATACGAAAATAATTCATGTGCATCCGCGCGCCGCACACCCGTTCGCAAAACTCCATCAAGCGTTCGCGATCTTCAAAAGACCACAACATCGGGGTCATCGCCCCGACGTCCATGGCATAGGACGCAACGTTCAGGATATGGCTTAAAATGCGTCCAATTTCACAATAAAGAACGCGAATATACTGAGCACGTTCCGGCACTTCGACACCCAACAGCTTTTCCGCGGCCAGAACAAAGGCATGTTCCTGATTTTGCGGCGACACGTAATCCAGACGGTCGAAATACGGCGTTGCCTGAGCATAGGTTTTGTGCTCGATCAGCTTTTCCGTGCCGCGGTGCAACAAACCGATGTGCGGATCAGCGCGTTCGATGACTTCGCCATCCATCTCCAACACCATCCGCAGCACGCCGTGGGCCGCCGGGTGCTGGGGACCGAAGTTGATCGTCATGTTTTTGATCTGGTTTTGCGCCATGGCTTTAAGCCTTCCCCCCCTCTTTATGTATGGCTTCGCGTTCGGCCTTTTCGTCACCGGGAAGACCGGACGAGGGATTTGCTCCCGATCCTTCCCACGGGCTCAAAAAATCGAACGTGCGGAAATCCTGGGGTAATTTCACAGGCTCGTAAACCACGCGTTTGCGCTCTTCGTCATAGCGCACTTCCACAAAACCGCTTAACGGGAAGTCCTTGCGCAAAGGATGACCGTCGAAACCGTAATCGGTGAGGATCCGCCGCAAATCAGGGTGGCCATCGAAGGCGACACCGAACAGATCCCACACCTCACGCTCATACCAGCCGGCAGAGGAAAAGATTCCCGTGACCGTAGGCACCGGTTCGCCCGCACTGAAAATCTTGACACGCACGCGCTGATTGTGGGTCAGGCTGAGCAGGTTGTAGACCACTTCGAAACGCTTTTCGCGTTCGGGATAATCCACAGCACAAATGTCAACCAATTGCTTGAACTGACAATTCACATCATCACGCAAATAGGTCAACACGCGCAGCACATCGTCCGCCTTCACGATGAGCGTCAATTCGCCGACGCTTTCTTGCGTATCCGTAACGCTATCGCCCAAAGCCTGGGTCATAACGTCTTTTAGTTCTTTCAAGGCCGGATCATCCATGGGTCGCCAACTTCTATCCGCTTATTTTACATTCGGGTTCGCCGGTAAACGCACATCACCGAAACGCACGTCACCGAAACGCACGTCACCGAAACAATGTGCCTGTGCGTTTAATCTTCTTTTGCAACTGTAAAATACCGTAAATCAACGCTTCCGCCGTGGGTGGGCAACCGGGAACGTAAACGTCCACCGGCACAATGCGATCGCACCCACGCACTACCGAATAGGAATAATGATAATAACCACCGCCATTGGCGCACGACCCCATGGAGATCACCCACCGCGGCTCGGCCATCTGGTCGTAGACCTTGCGAAACGCCGGCGCCATTTTGTTGGTCAGGGTGCCGGCAACGATAATCACGTCGGACTGGCGCGGACTAGGCCGCGGGACGACACCGAAACGGTCCAGATCATAACGACTGAGGTAGGCATGGATCATTTCCACGGCACAACACGCCAAGCCGAACGTCATAGGCCACATGGAACCGGTGCGCGCCCAGTTGACCATTTTGTCAACGTTGGCAACGACGAAGCCACGTTCGTCCAATTCATCCGCAACCTGCGCCAGAAGGGCGTCTTGCTCGCGTCCCAGAGGGATGGGCTTCAGGTTTGACGCTGCGGGGTTCATTCCCATTCCAAAGCTCCCTTTTTCCATTCGTAGACGAAGCCAATCGTCAGCACCGCCAGGAAAAGCATCATGGACCAAAATCCGAACACGCCGATTGCCCCCAGCGCGATCGCCCACGGAAACAAGAACGCCACCTCCAGATCAAAAATAATAAAGAGGATGGCCACCAGATAGAACCGCACATCGAATTTCATGCGCGCATCTTCAAACGCATCGAAGCCACATTCGTAGGCTGAATTCTTTTCCGCATCTGGCTTTTGCCGCCCGACGACCCAACTGGCAACGATCATGAACATTGCCAAAGCGCTGGCAATCGCAAGAAAGATAAGAATCGGCAGATAAGCTGAAAGCAACGCCTGACTCATCGCACGGATCCTTCTGCGACGTCAGAGAAAAGAGCGCGCGGCGCGCTCACCATCTTCTCAAGACGGATATATGTCGTAAGCGTCATTGAAACGGAAACTCCCCAAGAGACTTCAACTCTGGTGCAACGACCTTAACCTTCGTGCGACATCGACTTCACCGCAACGTCCACCCTACAGGGCCGTGCGCAATACGGACTTTTTTTGCTCCAACAAGATCCCCGTAAAGACCCCAATTCAACTTCGACTTTCCCCGTACGCAATACGGCGAACCACAGGAATCTCCTCAAGAACAAGGTCAGCCTACGCCGTTTTTTCGCACTTGCAAGAGAAGATTCCGAAAGCATCAACAATGTTTGCAAAAAACTGCAACGCCCTGATCGCGAAGAGCAATTGCGGTCATGCGTAACAAAATACCAGAGCGGGAAGGAAGGTCGACCCACATGTACCAATGAGTAGAATCCGCAAATACATTGCCAACTTCTTTGGCCTTGATCGTGATGAGAGCCTGCCCATGGCGACATTTCACGTTGGCTAAATGCCAAAGATTATTCTGTGCGCAGCACTCACCATATTGGCCAGATATTGGCTCGTGCTTTTTCCACTTCCGACCAACTTCACGTTGATCATCGCACCGAGAATTATAAAAGAACAGGCTTGCCAACGTCCCACCCCCCCCTACCTTGTATGCAAGCTACGGTTCGGTCGCAATATATCACAATATGTTGTGGTCGATGGAAAAGGGCTAGATGACCATTTGTATTGGCCGTGCCCCCAAGTCCGAATATCTGCCGTAGCCGCGCCAGCCTACAACACCTGCTCGGTAGCGACGTACCCTACGAGGTGCGCGGCTAGATGTTGAAACATGAGGGAATGGCGGGAGTGACGGGACTCGAACCCGCGACCTCCGGCGTGACAGGCCGGCGCTCTAACCAACTGAGCTACACCCCCATATGCCCCTGGGTGGGGGGTCTTCAGTTCAAGCGGCAGCATGTGCACCAGCGCCTGAGTGCGCGTTTATGTAAAGCAGCCACCGCCGGGCGTCAAGCTCGGATACCCGGCTTTTTGAAATATTTTCGTCTTATACATCTTGATCCTCACCAAGTCTGGACAAGACAGAAACAAGCGGGCACTGTTTGTGAAATGCACAAGGGAAAACAGGCCGTGTCCAACGCCAACGACGAAGCGCTCCAAGGGCGCGTGAGAGAGATTTTTACACAATCCGCCTCGATCAAAACGGCTGTCGCCGCCGGGGATGCCCCGCTCAAACTGGCCGAAATGGCCAAAGCGTGCGCCGCCGCCATCGCAAATGGCGGCAAGGTGATGTTGTGCGGAAATGGTGGATCCGCGGCCGACGCCCAGCATATCGCGGCGGAGTTTCTGGGGCGCCTGCGCGCCGATCGAGATCGCGACGGGTTGCCCGCCTTGACCTTGATCCAGGACACATCGACCTTGAGCGCATGCGCCAACGATTATGGTTTCGCACACATCTTCTCCCGCACCCTGCGCGCTTTGGGGCGCAAGGGTGATGTCCTGATCGGCATCACCACCTCCGGCAACTCAGAGAACATCCTGGAGGCCCTGAAAACCGCACGAGAAATCGGAATAGCAACGCTCGGTTTTTTAGGCGGCACAGGCGGACACGCCGCGTCCTTGTGCGACATCACCTTCATTCCACCGAAAACAAGCGACACCGGACGCATTCAAGAATCGCACATCACCGCCGGCCATGCCCTCGTGGAATTGACCGAGGACATTTTGAAGCTGAGCTCTTAATCGAAATAATGGTGGGCGGTGACGGGTTCGAACCGCCGACATTCTCGGTGTAAACGAGATGCTCTACCAGCTGAGCTAACCGCCCCCAAAGCGCTACGATCACCCCCGTCTCCGGGGCGCCTAAAAAAAGTTACGACCGCCCCCGTTTCCGGGGGGGCGGTCGAACAATCGCGAAAGGCGCGGGTTTTTAGCTGTTAACCGCATCTTTCAAGGCCTTGCCGGCTTTGAATTTCGGCTGGTTGGAAGCCGGAATACTGATGGGTTCGCCGGTGCGCGGGTTGCGTCCTGTGGAGGCGGCGCGCTTGGCGACTGAAAACGTTCCAAATCCGACAAGACGGACTTCATCACTGGACTTCAAAGCACTCGTAATGGCATCGAGAACACTGTCTACAGCCTTGGTGCTATCCGCTTTCGACAGGTCCGAGCCGCTGGCCACGGCGGCAATCAGATCATTCTTGTTCAATGTAAGGCCCCCTTTTTTAAGGATGAGTACTGTTAAATGCGCCGTTGACATCGACGCACCGATTCGTTGGTGGTGTGACTTTAGTGTCCAAAGCGGCGCGCCGTCAATCAAACAAGCCAAATTTTTCCCAGTTTTTTGCGGTTTCCAGGCAATTTTCCATAAATTGCTATGGGATCGCATCATGGGCATCTCAAAAAATCCCGACGAAACAATCGTTTCGACGGGATTTCTTCAATTCTGCGCAAAAGCGCTGTTTTCCGGGAAACCTCAGTGGGTCACGATACCGCCCGAGGTGTCTTTTTCCCCTTTTGCCGCCACGGCGACATCCACGTCATCCTCATTCCACTCAATGGGCGTAAGAGTGCCGGCCAAGGCATGCTCAAGCACCTCGGTGACATGCGCGACGGGGATGATCTTCAATCCCTTTTTCACATTATCGGGAATTTCAGCCAGATCCTTTTCATTGTCCTGCGGGATCAAAACCGTTTTGATCCCCGAACGTAGCGCCGCCAAAAGTTTCTCCTTCAAACCACCGATCGGCAAAACCCGTCCGCGCAATGTAATTTCGCCGGTCATGGCCACATTCTTGCGCACGGGTATCCCCGTCAGCACCGAAACGATCGACGTCACCATACCCACCCCCGCACTGGGTCCATCCTTGGGGGTCGCCCCTTCGGGAACGTGCACGTGAATGTCATTTTTCTGAAATGCCGGCGGTCGGATTCCGAATTCCGTCGCTTTCGACTGCACGTACGACTTGGCGGCCTGAATGGATTCCGTCATGACTTCACCCAGCTTTCCGGTGATGGTCATGCGCCCCTTACCCGGCATCATAATGGCTTCGATCTGTAAAATCTCGCCGCCGACCTCGGTCCAGGCCAGCCCCGTCGTAATGCCGATCTTATCTTCGTCTTCCAGTTCGCCATAGCGGAACCGTTTTACACCGACGTATTTTTCAAGGTTGCGTGAGGTCACTTTGACGCGCGTCACGTCTGGATCCATGACAATTTCCCGGGTCGCCTTGCGCGCCAGCTTGGCGATTTCGCGCTCCAGGTTACGCACCCCCGCTTCACGGGTGTAATAGCGCACCAGATCGCGCAATGCGCCGTCGGAAATAGCCCATTCACCCTCTTTCAGGCCGTGGGCCTCGATCTGCTTGTCGAGCAGGTGACGCTTGGCGATTTCCACCTTTTCGTCTTCGGTGTAACCGGACAGACGGATAATTTCCATACGGTCCATCAGCGGCCCCGGCATGTTCATGGTGTTTGCCGTGGTGACGAACATGACGTTCGACAGATCGTAGTCCACTTCCAAATAATGGTCGTTAAAGGTCGAGTTCTGTTCGGGGTCCAGAACCTCAAGCAGGGCAGACGAGGGATCACCACGCCAATCCGCCCCCAGCTTGTCGATTTCATCGAGCAAGAACAGCGGATTGGAAACTTTTGCCTTCTTCATGCCCTGAATGACCTTGCCCGGCATGGATCCGATATAGGTGCGCCGGTGACCGCGAATCTCCGACTCATCGCGCACACCGCCCAAAGACATGCGCACGAACTTGCGCCCCGTCGCCTTGGCGATGGATTTGCCGAGGCTGGTCTTGCCCACACCCGGCGGTCCGACAAGACACAAAATCGGCCCCTTCAGTTTCTTGGTCCGCGATTGCACGGCCAAGTATTCGAGAATGCGTTCTTTGACCTTTTCCAGACCGTAGTGATCGGCGTCCAGAACCGCCTCCGCCGCTTTCAAATCCTTTTCCACCGGCGATTTCTTTTTCCACGGAATGCCCAAAATCCAATCCAGATAATTGCGCACCACCGTCGCCTCGGCGGACATGGGAGACATGGACTTGAGCTTCTTCATCTCGCCCAAAGCCTTCTCGCGCGCTTCTTTGCTGAGGCTCGTTTTCTTGATTTTCGCTTCCAGTTCGGCGTTTTCATCACGGCCTTCCTCACCGTCGCCCAATTCCTTCTGAATCGCCTTCATTTGTTCGTTCAGATAGTATTCGCGCTGGGTCTTCTCCATTTGGTGCTTCACGCGGGAACGAATCTTCTTTTCGACCTGCAAGACGCCGATTTCACCTTCCATATAGGAATAGACGCGTTCCAGACGCTCATCGACGTTGCGCACCTCAAGCAGTTCCTGCTTTTCCGAAATTTTCAGCGCCAGATGCGACGCCACCGTATCGGCCAGCTTCGAGCCATCTTCAATCTGATTGATGGACACCAGAGCTTCGGGGGGGATCTTCTTGTTCAATTTGATGTACTGTTCGAATTCAGCCACCACGGAACGCGCCAGGGCTTCTTGCTCGTCGCCGCCCTTGTCGGTGTCTTCGCCTTCATCGAGAATTTCGACCTCGGCTTTGAAAAACTCTTTGTTATCGGCGTAGTTGAGGATGCGTGCCCGTTGCCCGCCTTCAACCAGGACCTTTACCGTGCCATCGGGCAGCTTGAGAAGCTGCAACACCGTCGAGACCGTGCCCACGGAATAAATATCTTCCGGCTGGGGGTCGTCCTGGGCGGCGTTCTTCTGCGCCACCAAGAGAATTTGCTTGTCCTCGCGCATCACGTCTTCCAACGCGCGCACGGATTTATCGCGCCCGACGAACAACGGCACAATCATGTGCGGGAACACGACGATATCACGCAAGGGCAGAACGGGAAGAAGCTCGCCGTGGGAGGTCACGATACTCATAATAAAAATTCCTTTTGTTGTCTTTGCCCCGCGCCGGTTCGTCATAACAAGAAAGTGCGGTGCCCCTTGAACATGGCCTCGTTTGAGCTGTTGTTCAAGCGTATACGGACGGATTTACGTGATAAAAAGAACTTTTTGAGGCCTTACGGGCCTAAAAAAGATAAAACCGCCGGATATTTTCATATCCAGCGGCTTTTTATAGGGCTTCAAGGCGCAATATCGGGCTCGAAATCGCTCTTATGCGCTCGATTCAACACCTTCACCGCGTTCTGCGTAAATAAGCAGTGGTTTTATACTGTCCACCACCACTTCGCGGTTGATGACCACTTCTTCCACGCCATCCAGTCCCGGCAGGTCGAACATGGTGTCGAGGAGAATCGCCTCCATAATGGAACGCAGGCCGCGTGCGCCGGTTTTGCGCACCACCGCCCTCTTGGCCACGGCTTCGAGCGCACCTTCGGTGAAGGTGAGCTGTGTGTCCTCCATCTCGAACAAACGCTGGTACTGCTTGACCAGCGCGTTCTTGGGAAAGGTCAAGATGGTGACCAAAGCTTCTTCATCCAGATCTTCCAAGGTCGCCAGAACCGGCACGCGACCGACAAATTCCGGGATCAGACCGAACTTCAACAAGTCTTCCGGTTCCAGTTCGCGCAGAACTTCACCGGTGCGACGGTCGTCCGGAGACTGCACATCGGCGCCGAAACCGATGGACGACCCCTTGCCGCGTTGCGAAATGATTTTATCCAAACCGGAAAATGCGCCGCCGCAAACGAACAGGATATTGGTGGTGTCCACCTGCAAGAATTCCTGTTGCGGGTGTTTGCGGCCGCCCTGGGGCGGAACCGAAGCGACGGTGCCTTCCATGATCTTCAGCAAGGCCTGTTGCACACCTTCGCCAGAGACATCGCGGGTGATGGAGGGGTTGTCAGACTTGCGGCTGATTTTGTCCACTTCATCAATATAGACGATGCCGCGTTGGGCGCGATCGACATTGTAATCGGCCGATTGCAGAAGCTTGAGGATAATATTCTCCACGTCTTCGCCCACATAACCGGCTTCGGTCAGGGTCGTCGCGTCGGCCATGGTGAACGGCACATCGAGAATACGCGCCAGCGTCTGCGCCAGAAGCGTTTTGCCACTGCCGGTCGGACCGATCAGCAAAATATTCGATTTCGCCAGTTCAATACCATCGGATTTCGCACCGTGGTTCAAACGTTTGTAGTGGTTGTGCACGGCAACCGACAGAACACGCTTGGCAAAATCCTGACCGATCACGTAATCATCGAGAACGTCCTTGATTTCCTTGGGCGTCGGCACGGCCCCGTCACCGGACTTCACGAAGGCGCCTTTATGCTCTTCGCGAATGATGTCCATGCACAGTTCGACACACTCGTCACAGATAAAAACCGTCGGACCCGCAATCAGTTTGCGGACTTCATGCTGGCTTTTACCGCAAAATGAACAGTACAACGTGTTCTTCGTATCACCGCTCGTTGACTTTGTCATGGGCACTCCGTTCTTTTTTTTGCTGGCTCAAGCCGGTTTTTTCGCGAGCCCAAGGGGAATAGGCAGGGAGGTAGAACCCCCATCTTAGCCAATGGCAAGGCCACGCGACAATCCCCTTCGTGACGTAAACGTGACGTCAAAGCCCAATTTCGGGCACAGACCTCACTGAAATGAGCGACCCGCCATAGCCACATCGCCGAAGATTATCTCATGATATGGGGTGAAGGAATCGTAAAAACCAGCGTTTTCATAGCCTTTCCCTTCACCCATTTCCAGTGTCTGCATTTTTGATTGAAAGCGGCGGCACCGCAAACGAATCGGCACAGGCCCCCCTGTTTGAAGGAGATTTTTTCGCTTTATCGCTTCAAAGACAAATAAAAACCGCTCTCAGCCCTTCTCTTTTTTGCCTTTTTCGCTGCCTTCGTCGTCTTCGTCGGGCCGCGATGTGACGACTTCGTCGATCAGACCGAAATCTTTGGCCTCGTCGGGGCTGAGAAACTTGTCACGTTCCATGGCCGTTTCGATGTCCTTCAAGGGACGGCCCGTGTGCTTGGCATAGATTTCGTTCAAACGCGCGCGCAGCGAGAGGATTTCGCGCGCCTGGATTTCGATGTCGGTGGCCTGTCCCTGTGCCCCGCCGCTCGGCTGATGGACCATGACCCGCGCATTCGGCAGCGCATAGCGCATGCCCGCCTCGCCCGCCGCCAGCAGCAACGAACCTGCGGATGCCGCCTGACCGATACACACCGTGGAAACCTTGGGCCGAATGTACTGCATGGTGTCGTAAATCGCCAGACACGACGTCACCACGCCCCCCGGAGAATTGATGTAAAACGAAATATCCTTGGTTGGATTTTCGCTTTCCAGAAACAACAACTGCGCGCAAATCAGACTCGCGACGTGATCTTCAATCTGGCCGGTGAGAAAAATAATGCGTTCCTTCAACATCCTCGAATAAATGTCGTAGGCCCTCTCCCCCCGGTTCGTGGTCTCCACCACCATGGGCACGAGGGAATTCATATAAGTATCAACGGGATCGCGGTCGCGCATGGTCAGAGTATCCTTGAGAGCGTGTTTGAACCGGTAATGTTATGCAGAGGCTAAGAATCGAAACCCGCCCCTTCATGGAGTATGGGGGCGGGAATCAAAAAGACAAAGGCTTTTGCGGTACGATCAAACGATATCAATCGTCTTTTTTCGCAGGTGCTTTTTTCGCCGTCGTTTTCTTAGGTGTTGCGCTTTTGGCCGTTGTTTTGCGGGCCGGAGCTTTTTTTGCCGCCGTTTTCTTGGCCGCAGCCTTCTTGGGCGCCGCTTTCTTCATGGGCTTCGCAGGTTCGTCCTCGGCCATCAATTCTTCGCTCGTCACTTTTTTGTCGGTGACCTTGGCCAGTTCCATGATGAAATCGGTGACTTTCTCTTCATACACGGGACCCGAGAGATTCTGCATCGCTTCAGGGTTTTTCTTGTAGTAATCAAACACCACCTGTTCCTGACCAGGATAGTTCTGGGCTTCCTTCAACATGGCCTTTTGCAGATCGTCGGAGGCCACCTGGATGTTGTTGGCCCGGCCCACTTCGGAAAACAGCAGGCCCAGCTTGACGCGGCGTACGGCGATATCGTGAAAATCCGCCTCGCGATCTTCGTCGGACATTTCTTCGACCTCTTCGCCGGCTTCCTTGGCCTGTTCAAAGGCTTTTTGAATGCTTTCGTATTCCGCATCGACCAGGCTCTGGGGCAGTTCAAAATCGTAGGCGTCGTTCAACGCATCCAACAATGCCCGCTTGGCCTTTTGGCGAGTAACGTCATTAAAACCCTGGTGGTGTTGCTCGCGAATGGCTTTCTTCAGCGCTTCCAGATCGTCCATGCCGGCCTTCTTCGCCAACGCATCGTCAATGGCGCCCGGTTTGCTTTCACGCAGTTCTTTCAAGACACATTCAAACACCGCGTCCTTACCGGCCAGCTCCTTGGCGCCGTACTCGGCGGGAAAGGCGACCTTGACCTCAATGGTATCCTCACCGGGCGTGATGCCGATCAACTGCTCTTCGAAGCCGGGAATAAAACTGCCCGATCCCAGTTCCAGGGAATAATCCTCGGCTTTGCCGCCGGGAAATTCTTCGCCATCGACCCTGCCGACAAAATCAATCATCGCCACATCGCCCGCCTTGGATTTGCGTTTGCGTGCGATGGGTTCGCTTGTCTTGTACGCCTCGGCCATGCGCTGCAAGGTTTTTTCGACTTCCGTCTCGTCGGTTTCAGCGACCAGGCGTTCAACGGAAATCTTGGAAAAGTCGCCGATTTCAATATTCGGCATCACCTCTACGGCCATGGTGTATTCGATATCCTGGCCTTTTTCGTATTTAGTGATTTCAACCTTCGGCTGCAGGGCCGGGCGCAGTTCCTTGTCGCGCAGCACCTGTGAAGAGCTTTCGTTAACCGAGCGCTCCAATGCTTCGCCGATCACGTTGTCGCCATATTTCTTGCGCAACAAATCGACCGGGACCTTGCCCTTGCGAAAACCCGGCATGTTGATGGTTTTGGACAGCTCTTTCAAGCGGTCGACGACTATGGTCTCAAAGTCGTCCGCCGCAATGGCGATCGTGTACTCGCGCTTCAGACCTTCGTTTTTGGTTTCGGTAACCTGCATGGCAAACCCGTTCGCTAATGTCAGTACAAAAAGGGGGCGGCCCAGGACAAAAAGGCATCCGCACGGCACCCTTCACTCATATTCTCATCCCTGAAGTCCGGTTCTCATCACTGAAGTCCAATTATCGACCATAAGAGTCGGATGCAAACCGGCATGGTGCGGGCGAAGGGACTCGAACCCCCACGGCGTTACCGCCACCAGAACCTAAATCTGGCGTGTCTACCAATTCCACCACGCCCGCCAAGGTCCAAGACACATGGTTCAGTTCCAAGACATCGGCCCCGGATATCGAAGTGTGGCGCGCACTTTATACAAAAAGCACCCCCTGTCAACGTCGAGAGGGCGTGCGCGCGCATCCAGCGCAATATATATCATTCAAGCCGGTCCTGAAGCCACGCCAACACTTGGGGAAGTTCGTCGGGCAAGTCCTCTGCGATTAGCCCCGGACCGAAGCCGGCGGCGCACTCCCCATGCAGCCACACGGCGGCCGAGGCCGCCTCGAACGCGGGCATGCCCTGGCCCAGCAACGCCCCGACCATCCCCGCCAAAACATCGCCCGTGCCCCCGGTGGAAAGCGTCGCAGGCGCATTGGTGCTTATCGCCACCCGTCCGTCCGGCGCCGCGATCACCGTGTCCACCCCCTTGTAAAGGACCACCGCGTGCGCGCGCACACTGGCGTGGCGTGCGGCCTGCACTTTGCCTGTTTTGTCCAGATCCCGCGCCTCATCTGGAAACACGCGCAAGAATTCGCCATCATGGGGGGTCAGCACGGTCTCGGCGGCCCCTTCTTCGATGGCCTGGAACAAAGAATCGCTGTCGTTTTCAAAGACCGTCAGGGCGTCTGCATCCAAAACGCAATGTTTATCCGCCTTCAACGCGGCCAAAACGACCTGTTGCGTGGCCTTCCCCACCCCGCTGCCCGGCCCCAGAACGCACGTGTTTTTGCGGGAATCGGAAAGAATTTCCTCCAGAGCCGCCGGGGTATCAAACGGCACGATCAACGTTCCCGGATCGCATGCGGCGGCATAAAGCGAGAACAAGGCTTCGGACGTCGCGATGCTCACCAGTCCCGCCCCCGCGCGGCGCGCGCCCATGGCCGCCAAACGCGCCGCACCCGTCATCCGTTCCCCGCCCAGCACCAACACGTGCCCACGGGTGTACTTGTTGGTGTCATCACGCAGGCGGGGAAAGGCGGCGCGCCACAACTCGGGGTCGTTAATGTGGCAGCAGACCTCGGCACGGGCGACCATTTCGTCGGAAATGCCGATATCGGCCACAACACGTTCGGCGCAATATTCCCGCCCGGGCATCAGCAAGTGTCCCGGTTTGGGACGGCAGAAAGTGACCGTTACATCGACGTGAAAGGCGACTTCCACGATGCGCCCCGTATCGCCATCCACGCCGGAGGGCATGTCCACGGCGACCACCGGCGGACAAACACCACGCGCCCGCGCCGCGGCAAGCTTTTCAACCAGGGTGCGCGCCGCCCCGGCAAGGGGTTTGGACAGTCCCGAACCGAACAGCGCATCGACGACGAGCAAGTCCTGCACATCGTCGTCTTGCGAACTCAAACGTTCAACGGCGTCTTCAAGAGTGTGTATCTTATGGTGCCAGCGCCTGGCATTGGCCGCAGCATCGGCCTTCAGTGCCACCTTGTCGCCCAACAAATAGACGCTGACCGGCCAACCGGCGGCTTTCAGCGCCCGCGCGGCCACAAAACCATCGCCACCATTGTTGCCCGGCCC
>VAPM010416114.1_pt1 | contig 13098 bp, 10 predicted proteins | sample 3395091 | NCBI WGS metagenome assembly VAPM01 (sample SAMN08290445, study PRJNA428436) | hydrothermal vent metagenome | isolation source: Deep-sea hydrothermal vent chimney 3 | place: Pacific Ocean: Juan De Fuca Ridge | reverse complement strand
TCTGGGGTGATAACCTCAATCATGCCTATCTACAATGGATCGCAGCCTGATCGATCACTGGGATAGTATGGTGAAAAACGCAAAGAACACAGAGACAGGATAACGTTGATTAGCAGCAATTTTTTTCTCTGCGCCTCTGCGCCTCTGCGATCTCCGCGTTAATTATCCGTATTTATGGCAGAGAACAAATAGATGCTTACGATAGGCTTAACCGGAGGCATCGGCAGCGGCAAAACACAGGTCTCGGATCACTTTGCCAGGCTCGGCGTGCCGGTTATCGACACCGATGTTATTGCCCGTGAACTGGTTGCCCCCGCTCAACCGGCACTGAGCAAAATCGCCACTACCTTTGGTCGGGATATCCTTACCCCGCAGGGCAACCTTGATCGTCGTGCCCTGCGCCGGCTTATTTTTAACCAGCCGGACAAGCGCCGGCAGCTGGAGGATATCCTCCACCCGCGTATTCGCGCTGAAGTCAGAAATCGCCTCCGCCAACTTGGCTCGCCGTGGTGTATCATCGTTATACCCCTGTTGCAGGAAAGTGCTCAGCAGGATCTCGTACAGCGAATTCTGCTAGTCGATGCGCCCGCTGAGTTGCAACTGTCCCGAACCATGCGGCGTGACAATGTTGCAGCGGATGACGTCAGGAAAATCATTGCCAGCCAGGCTTCACGTCAATCCCGACTTGAGCTGGCAGACGATGTTATTCTCAACGATGGCTCACTCGAACAGCTGCAGCAACAGGTTGAAAAAATGTATCAGTTCTACAATCAGCTTGCCGGCAGTTGCCAAAGTCATTGATTTGCACGACAATTCGCTACCCCGTCAAACCGTATAAACCGGATAAGCAAGCGTTATAAAAAGACCAGTGGAAAATACGATTATATATGAACAGCCGCTCAATGAGCGTATGCGCACCTTCATGCGTCTGGAACATCTGTTTCAGCAGACCGCCTACAGTATGCGCGGATTTTCAGTCTGGGACAGCCGCGCAACCATTGCCGGGCTAATCGATATTCTGGAAATACTGTCGCGCGGCGATCTGAAAACAGAAATGATCAAAGAGCTGGATCATCAACAGACTGAACTTGCCAGCCTGAAAAACAAGCACGGGGTGGATCATCAGCAACTGGACGACATCCTTGGCCAGTTGCGTCAGGCACAGGATAAACTTCGTGCGCACAGCGAACAACTGGGGCAGTCCCTGCGTGACAATGAACTACTGAGCATCCTGCGTCAGCGCAGCAGCATCACCTGTGGCTGCTGCAATTTTGACCTGCCTGCCTATCATTTCTGGCTCCAGCAGGTTCCCGAAAAACGCATAGATGTACTGGAACAGTGGTATGAAAGTCTTACCGTTATTTCAAAACCCGTCAACCTGATGCTGGCCATTCTGCGCGAAGGCGCCGATCCTCGCCGGATTACAGCCGAACAGGGCTTCTATCAACAAAGTCCCAACAGCAGCGCCCCGGTGCAACTGTTACGCGTCAGCCTGTCGGCAGAAGCGGATTACTTCCCTGAAATAAGCGCCGGCAAACATCGCTTTACCATCCGCATGCTCGAACCACAGGCAAAAGGTCGGCCCCTGCAGACCCAGGATGATGTCGAATTCACCCTCTGGTGTTGCGCACTGTGATACAGAAAATAACCAAGCAAAAAGTCGTAAGCTGCCCGAACTGCGGCAAAGATGTCATCTGGAACAGCGAAAATCCGTGGCGGCCTTTCTGCTGTGAACGTTGTAAACTGATAGATTTGGGAGACTGGGCCAGCGAGACACACCGGATAAAAGGTGAAAGTATTATGCCTGAGAATTTCTCTGATCCCGATAATCCCGAACAGTAAGCGTCTTTACCGAACAGACTTCACTCTTTACCGGCAACGACAAAATTAAAACGGGCGCGATACACCCCGGCCCCGGTTATGACATCAAGCGTAGCCAGCCAATCGTTACTGCCTGATGAACAAACAGGCAATATGGCTCGACCCTGCCAGCTCCCATTCTTTACCGACAAACGCAGCTGATTAAGTCCCATATCCATATCCGGCATTTCGAAACGAATGCGGACAGCTTCCACCCCGCTTCCGCTAAACCCCGCTAACCAAACCTGCACGGGAAAAGCTTTCAAATAAAACGCTTTTTCGGGCAGGAAAAAACGCAGCTGTCTGTCGCCCAGGCGAACGCTGCAGGGCGTGCGTTCAGGCTGACAATCAGTATGGGGGAAATTGATAACACGGGTCGCAGTCTGTTTGCTTATGTTCTTATTAAAAAACTGCAGATAAAGGCCATATAAAAAAGCGCTTGTCACAGCAACAAACAAGACTGTAAAAATTATTTTTTTTATCACCGGAGCAACAGACTCAGCGTCCCCAGAAGGCCGTTATTGCAGCAATTCCCTGGGCGCCTTTTTCCCGCGCAAGTTCAAGATGACAACGCTCCATACCACCAAGGGCAAAAACAGGACAATGAGATTTTTCTACCAGCGCCTGAAACCCCTCCCAGCCAAGAGTAGGCGCGCCGGGGTGTGACTGTGTCGGCAGCACCGGCGAGAGCATAATAAAATCTACTCCGATCCGGTTCGCCTGCGCCAGTTCCGTTTCATTATGCACCGAGGCACACAGATATTTGTCTTTACCGACAGGGCGTTGATCACAGGCCATGAGGCGTGTGCTGTTCAGGTGCAGTCCGTCCGCCCTATGCTCTGCAAACTCCGTTGGCGAAGCGTTAAGCAATAGTTTTGCACCGTAGGGCCGGCACTGTTCCAGTGTGTTTTTTACCAGTAAGGCGTATTCATCAACATCCTCAGAAGCAGCCCGCAACTGCAACAAACGGATACCCTGATCCAGCGCAATCTGTAAGCGTTGTCTGAAGTCGGCCTGATCCTTATAGGTCCCGGTTATAAGATATTTATCCGGCAACTGTAACATCTTGATGATGGGCAAGTTGGCCTGCGGGAAAATTCGCTCATCCAGAGAAACAGGATTAATCCAGCACAAAGGCTGGCCTTCTCGACTGCTTGCTGTTCCGTCAAAATGAGTAACCCTCCACACATCAAGTAAAACCCGCTGGTCGGCATAATCATGGGGAATACGAATCAGTTGCCTGCATTGCTGCACCTGGATCCCCAACTCTTCCTCCAGCTCACGAGCAAGAGCCGCCTGCGCCGACTCGCCCTGTTCCAGCTTGCCACCGGGAAACTCCCATAAGCCTCCCTGATGGCAATCTTTCGCTCGCTGGCTAATCAGCACCTCACCGACATTATTGAAAATTGCACCGACAGCAACGTGTACGCGTTCAGAAGATGGCATGCTAGTTACCTATGCTCCAGAGTCAGGTGCGATATTCGGCATTGATGCGCACATAGTCATAAGAGAAGTCACAGGTCCAGACGTTGGCCTGCGCTTGCCCCCGTCCCAGTTCCACCCGCACGCTAATTTCATTACGATCCATGACCTGCTGGCCCTGTTCTTCTGTATAACCCGGTGAACGACCTCCCTGCTCGACGATACAGACTTCATCGAGGAAAATTCTGACTTTGCTGAGATCCAGCTTGCTCACGGGAGCACGACCAACCGCCGCCAGGATGCGTCCCCAGTTGGGATCGCTGGCAAAGAAGGCGGTTTTCACCAACGGCGAATGGGCGATAGTATAGGCCACCTCAAGACATTCTGCGTTTGAAGCACCGGCCATGACCTCAATATTGATCAGCTTGGTCGCGCCTTCACCATCGCGAACCATGGCTTTGGCCAGTTCCACACAAAGCTCATTTAGAGCCTGTGAAAACGCGTCAAACCCGGCATCCCCCGGTTTCAGGTGCAAATCACTTTTGCCCGTTGCTATGAGCAGGCAGGAATCATTGGTCGAGGTATCACCGTCAACGGTAATGCGATTGAAAGACTGATCCACCGCGCCCTGCAAACAGGCTTGCAGATCAGGTCCTTCGATTTCGGCATCGGTAGCAAGATAGGCCAGCATGGTCGCCATATCGGGCCGGATCATGCCCGCGCCTTTGGCCATACCGGCCAGGCTGATGGTCTGCCCGTCAATCTCCAGTTTTATGGAAAAATATTTTGGCTTTGTATCCGTCGTCAGGATTCCCCATGAGGCGTCTTCCCAGGACAATGGATCCAATTTTCCCAACGCCGCCGGAATCGCTGCAGTAATTTTATCCACCGGCAAAGACTCACCAATCACGCCGGTGGAAAACGGCAACACGGCCTCAGCCTCACAGCCTGCCGCGCTCGCCAGCGCCTGACAGCAAGCATGCGCATCGGCCAGACCCTGTTCACCGGTGCCGGCATTGGCGTTGCCGGTATTTACCACCAGGTACTTTGGCGCGGTCATGGCCAGATGTTCCCGGGCGACGATAACCGGCGCCGCGCAAAATGCATTCTGGGTAAAAACCGCAGCAGTGTGACTACCCTCGGCAATTTCGATAATTACCAGATCACGGTGATCCGGTTTTTTGATCCCGGCACAGACCGTGCCCAGACGAATGCCGGGAACGGGGTGTAATGATGAACTCGATAATGTATTCATAATAAGAAAAAACACCCTTTACCACAGAGGTCACAGAGAAAGAAAGTTGTATTTAATTAACCTGAACTCGGGACGAAGTACCCTTCAAGGTGTAAGCCTGGTATGACAAAATAGAAGACGAAAAATTACAGATCACGTCATTCCCGCATGGGGTAAGCGGGAATCCAGCGGCTCGGACTATGGATTCCGGCTAAAAACATGCCGGAATGACGCAACTTTTTGTGATGTAATCGTATTCTGGAACCCATTTTTCTTATCCCGAGTTCAGGTTAATTAAATAAACCTCTGCGTTCTTTGCGACCTTTGCGGTAAGAAAATTATATCGAATAAACTACTCTGACTGGGTAAATCTGACCCGCAGGAAGGGCCGATGCTTAAATCTTCCGCATGGGCACAAAAAACGTGCCCACCTTACTAAGCTAAATAAACCTCTGTGTACTCTGTGACCTCTGTGGTAAAAAAATATTTAATCCGTTTATTGCAACTTACCATGACACTGTTTGTATTTTTTACCCGAGCCGCAGGGACAAGGTTCATTGCGGCCAACTTTACGGCCTTCACGCACATAGGGTGTGGCAGCAACTTCTTCGGCCTCTGTCCCTTCTTCCGCCGCCATCGCATTAACCTCGGCATGCTGGAATTCCATTTCAGAAATATGTTGCTGCTGACGACGCTGTGCTTCAATCGCAGCCACATCTTCCTCACTTTGTATCTGCACCCGACTAAGTATGCCAATCACTTCATGTTTAATGTGTTCCAGCATTTCACCGAACAGTTCAAAAGATTCGCGTTTATATTCCTGTTTTGGATCTTTTTGGGCATAGCCGCGTAAATGAATTCCCTGGCGCAACTGATCCATCAGAGCCAGATGATCGCGCCACTGGTTGTCCAGCACCTGCAGAGTAACGGCCTTTTCAATATGCCGAATAATTTCGCTGCCGGAACTTTCTTCTTTAGCTTTGGCCTGTTGCTCCATCATTTGCAATATTTTTTCACGCAGCTGTTCTTCTTCCATAGTGTTGTCAGCTTCCAGCCAGCCCTGTATATCCAGCTTCAGACCAAACTCGGCTTCAAGCGCTTCCTCCAGCCCCGGCACATCCCATTGTTCTTCCACGCTTTGCGGTGGAATGAAGTTGTTAATCACACCATTGGTCACATCTGCACGGATCGCCTTGACGGTTTCAGAAATATCCTCGGCGACCAAAAGCTCATTACGCTGCAGGTAAATAACCTTACGCTGATCATTGGCGACATCATCATATTCCAGCAGTTGTTTACGCATATCGAAGTTATGCCCTTCAACTTTACGCTGGGCATTTTCAATGGCCTTGCTGACCCAGGGATGCTCGATAGCTTCACCTTCTTCCATACCCAGCTTTTGCATTAATCCGGCCACCCGTTCGGAGGCAAAAATACGCATCAGGGTATCTTCCAGCGACAGATAAAAACGCGAAGCACCGGCATCGCCCTGACGTCCGGCACGACCTCGCAACTGGTTGTCAACCCGCCGGGATTCATGCCGTTCAGTGCCGATAATATGCAGGCCGCCATTATCCAGAACCTGCTGGTGCCGCTCTTTCCAGGCTTTACGCCGTTCCTCGATCGTGGCTTCGTCTGCCTTGCCCTGCTCTTCCAACGCCGCCAGTTCCACATCGAGATTGCCGCCCAATACAATATCGGTACCGCGACCGGCCATATTGGTCGCAATAGTCACGGCACCGGGCTGGCCGGCCTGGGCAATAATCTCGGCTTCGCGCTCATGCTGTTTGGCGTTCAGCACCTCGTGCTGGATACTGGCCTTTTTCAGTAATCCGGACAAATATTCAGAGACTTCAATCGAGGTAGTACCCACCAGCACCGGTTGCTCACGCGCCCGGCAGTCCTTGATGTCTTCAATGATTGCGTCAAATTTTTCTTTCTGGGTCAGATAAACCTGGTCGGTCATATCCTTACGAATCATCGGCCGGTGAGTCGGAATCACCACCACTTCCAAGCCGTAGATCTGCTGGAATTCATAGGCCTCGGTATCCGCCGTACCGGTCATACCGGAAAGCTTGTCATACAGACGAAAATAGTTCTGGAAGGTAATCGAGGCAACCGTCTGGTTTTCCTGCTGAATACTCACGCCTTCCTTTGCTTCCACCGCCTGATGCAGACCGTCCGACCAGCGCCGACCCTGCATGGTACGCCCGGTAAATTCATCGACAATAACAATTTCATTATTCTGCACGATGTAGTCCACATCTTTCTGAAACAGAATGTGCGCACGCAGGGCGTTATTAATGTGATGCATCTTGCCTATATTGGCGGCGCTGTAAAGACTGTCGCCCTCATCCAGCAGGCCGGCTTCGGTCAGCAAGCGCTCGACTTTCTCATGCCCGGCTTCGGTCAGGTAGATCTGCTTGTCCTTTTCCTCCACCGAGTAATCACCCGGACCGTCTTCTTCTTCCTGCTTTGTTAGTTTGGGCACCAGCTCATTGATGGCCTGATAAAGGTTTGAGCTGTCATCAGAAGGACCGGAAATAATCAGTGGCGTGCGCGCCTCATCGATCAGAATTGAATCAACTTCATCGATAATGGCAAAGTTTTGTCCACGCTGAAACTGTTCCTCATAACTGAAGGCCATGTTGTCACGCAGGTAATCAAAGCCGAATTCGTTATTGGTGCCATAGGTAATATCCGCAGCATAAGCATCTTTCTTATCCTCGAACGGCATATTCGGCACCACCACACCAACACGCATACCGAGGAAACTGAACAAACGCCCCATCCATTCCGCATCACGTTTAGCCAGGTAGTCATTGACCGTAACAACATGTACGCCTTTGCCCGAGAGGGCGTTGAGGTAGGCTGGCAGGGTCGACATCAAGGTCTTACCCTCACCGGTGCGCATCTCAGAAATCTTACCCTGATGCAACACCATGCCGCCAATCAGCTGCACATCAAAATGGCGCATACCCAGCACCCGTACACTGGCTTCGCGCACGGTTGCGAAAACTTCCGGCAGCAAATCGTCCAGCGTCTCACCCTTCTCCAGCCGCTCTTTGAATTCAGCTGTTTTTGCCTGCAACTGTTCATCGCTCAAAGACTGAAGATCAGCCTCATAACTGCCAATCTGCGCCACCTGCTTACGCATCTGTTTAATCAGACGCTCATTACGACTGCCCAAGATCTTTTTGAAAAGCTTGCCTACCATAAAAAATTTCCAGTGTTTTGCGACTAACGCCTGTCGCCAGCCATTTGTGATTAAGAATCCCGGGATACTGCGACACGCATATCGCGATAGATATAAACTGTTTATTTTAACGGGATAAAGAAGCTTTGTCCGGTTTTGAGCTGAATTTATTGAATATACCGTACTAAATCATGTATGCAACTATTCATACATGTAAGGAATATGTTAAAACCGCTGCCTGGAACCACGATGCACCGGCAACAGGGCGGCTTCTGTCGGTCGCGAAGATTTCAATCGGACCTGACCTTCAGTTGAAATCAACAGGGAAGAATCCGGAAAATCAACGCGGGTCAACTCGGCCATCAGTTTCGCCGCCCGATGCTCGGGATCCGGCACCGGACCATAGGGACGTATCTGCAGAGCCGATGTGATCTGACCCTGCAAAAAGCGACCGTCTTCACCCAGCTCAAGCCTGAGAATAGGTGCCAGCCCTCGCACCTGATCCACACTGATACCCCAGAAAGTACAGAAATTACCCAGACTATAGGCGATCATTCGCCCTCGATATACCTGTAATGCGCGCGGCACATGCGGTCCGTGTCCCACCACCAGATCGGCACCCGCATCAATCACCATACGCGCAAAGTGGTCCACGTCACCTCGATCTTCTCCGTGATAGCGTTCATCGGCGAAAGTGACATGCATCGCCTCCGGACCTTCTGCCCCAGCATGTACGGAAACTATTACTATGTCATGCGTTTGTGACAATTCTTCAACCAGCTCTCGTGCTCGGCCTTCATCCAGCATATCGTGGGAACCGATAAACGGTGCAAAAGCTATCAGCGCGACTCGCCGACCTTTTACTTTCCAGCTGGCAACATCGCCATGCGGCCCTGAGTGACGAATGCCGACTGAGGCCAGTGTTGTCATGGATGCGTTCAAACCTGATTCACCAAAATCGCGAGCATGATTATTGGCCAGGCTCAACACGTCAAAACCGGCCTCACTCAAATAGCGGGCATAGTGACTGGGACTGCGAAACAAATAACAATGCTCGGGCACCTCACAGGATTTGGCCGGTTCACCTCCGTCCAGCAGCACCCCCTCCAGATTGCCGAAGGTGATGTCGGCGTCACGTAAAAAAGGCGCAACGTTCTGCAGCAGACTCACGCCATCATCATCAGCCAGGGTATTCTCGGGAAAATTGGTACCCAGCATCATATCCCCGACCAGGGCGATACGGATGCGGGAAGATTGCGCAGAGCGATTCAGAGGGCTAAGCCATGCGGTTGAAAAAGGCCCGCAGGAAGAACTCACCAAGCCCGAAAGAATCAGGCTCAGAAAAAGAAGAAGGCGAAACATTAGCCAGTCCTGGCATACTGTTTGTTCAGATTAAATAACTCCTAACCAGAAGAAGCCTGTATATATTTTTTCGGATCAACGGCACGACCGTTATAGAGCACCTCGAAATGCACATGCGGTCCGGTCGAACGCCCGGTGGTGCCCATTTTGGAAAGCACCTGACCTTTTTTCACGGTTTGCCCCACTTTAACCAGGATCTTGCTGTTATGCCCATAACGGGTGGCATAACCCTTGCCGTGATTCACTTCAACCAGGTTACCGTAACCTGAACGCCATCCGGCATAGGTCACCACACCGGCTGCCACGCTGATGACGTCCGATCCCATTTTACCGGCGAAGTCCACCCCCGAGTGATGCACCCGACGCCCGTTAAAAGGATCGGTGCGCATTCCGAAATAAGAAGACAACCAACCTTTGGTAATCGGCCTTCCGGCCGGAATTACTTCAGATTGCAGATTACGGGTCATCAACATGTCTTCCAGCACTTCCAGTTGCTGGCTGCGATCGTCCAGCTGGGCGGACAGATCTTCCAGCGATTTCATAAAATCCGGAACATCGATCGACTTGGCGGCTTCAGGGTCGGCCAGCGGTCCACCCTGGGCCGGTGGATGAACGAAATCAAACTCGCCCTTGTCCAGCTTGGCCATCGTTGTCAAACGCTGACCCAGTGCGTCAAGTCTGATAACATGCGCCTGCAATTTACCCAGACGTAAAGCCAGGGCATCCATGTTGTCTTTTGCTGTGCGCGTGGCTTCGCTTAAGGTAAGCCGCTGGGCATCCATTTCCGCCTGCATGGCAAGACTGAGGTCGTCCGGGTTAGCCTTCATGTGGGAGACACCCATCTGGTAACCGAGGAAAACAAAACTGGCAGGTAAGGCAATAAAAACACTTAATGTGATTATGGTGATCCAGCGCCGATTTAGTGTTAAAAGTCCCGAGCACCCTTTTTTTCGTGTCATTATTACAATGTTCATCGTGACAACATAACCCCAGTTAGCTTACTGTACTCAAAATATATAAATATATATCGGCTTTGCAATGCAAATTATTAATTTAGTACTCTATCCATGTGATAATTATGAATTCACCCCGCCAATTGTACAAGTTTCTGTCACAAAAAAAAGGTGATATTGCGGATCTGATCACACAGGCCAAAACCAGGCAGAAATTGAGTAAAAGCCTCAACAACCTACTCGATCCGGCCCTGGTGGATCACGTCAGTCTTGCCAATATTCGTGCCCAAACCCTCGTCCTTATTACCGATTCTGCTGCCTGGGCCTCCCGCGCTCGCTATTTCAGCCCACTCTTACTGCAGAAACTGCGGAATAATTCACACATTTTTGGTGATGTTAACAAAATTGAGATCCAGGTACAGCCTGCGGTACGAAAAAATATTTCAGAACCGCCTCTGCCTCGGGATGTTTCGGCTACGGCGGCTGAATGCCTCACTGCGACAGCGGACAGCATTGAAAATGTGGAGTTGAAAGCCGCACTGAAGAGGCTGGCGAAGAGGAGAAATAAATCGATTGATTGATGGGTTTCACTTCGTTCTACCCCATCCTACCCAAATTAATTAAGGTTTCATTGATGGGTTTCACTTCGTTCTACCCATCCTACTCAAATTAATTAATGTTTCATCGTAGGGTTTCACTTCGTTCCACCCATCCAGCCCAAATCAATGCTTCATTGTAGGATGGGTAGAACGAAGTGAAACCCATCACATCAACCTTAATTTTACCTATCAAGCCTGATTTCAGCTCGCCTGAACCGGCTGAATAAAGGAAATCGGAGCTTTTTCCGGATCTTCGAATGTAACTTCTTCCCAAGCGTCTTTCTGCGCAAGCAATTCCCGTAACAGTCGATTATTTAAGGCATGACCGGATTTATGACCATTGAAGGCGCCGATCAGGCTGTGTCCCAGCAGATAGAGATCGCCGATAGAATCCAGAATCTTGTGTTTCACGAATTCATCAACGTAGCGCAAACCGTCTTCATTGAGAATCCGGTAGTCATCCACTACAACCGCATTATCGAGGCTGCCGCCCAGGGCCAGGTTGTTCGCCCGCAACGCTTCGATCTGGCTCATAAAACCAAAAGTGCGCGCACGGCTGACTTCTTTCACAAAAGAGGTGGTTGAAAAATCCACTTCGGCACTTTGATTACGATCCTTGAAAGCCGGGTGATCGAAATCAATAGTAAAGGAAACCTTGAAACCATCAAAAGGCGCAAAGCTCACATGCTTGTCGCCATCTTCGACTCTTATTTTACGTTTGATACGAATAAAACGCTTGGGCGCAGACTGTTCATGGATGCCGGCAGACTGCAACAAAAATACAAACGGCCCGGCGCTGCCATCCATAATGGGCACTTCCGGTGCATTCAGATCAATATAGGCATTATCAATACCCAAACCTGCCAGCGCGGAGAGCAGATGTTCAACGGTCGAAACACGCACATCACCTTTCACCAGTGAGGTCGAGAGAGTGGTATCACCGACATTTTCTGGCCTGGCCGGAATATCCACCGGTTCATCCAGATCCACGCGTCTGAAAATAATGCCGGTATCGGGCGCCGCAGGCCGCAAGGTTAAATAGACCTTTTCACCAGTGTGCAATCCTACGCCGGTTGCCCGGATAACATTTTTTAGAGTACGCTGCCTTATCACCTGTCGAAATCCTTAATTTGTTACTTAATACGTTATTTTATATGCAAAACATAGGCCAGAACCTACCCGTCAGCTTATATTATGCGACCAGCAAGCATAGCAGCTTCATGAAAATGTAATAATAAGACAGTTTCCCATATTTCAGCAACTTGCCGCAACAGTATCTCGGTCACAGATTTGCTCTTGGAACGTCGGAAATATTGCCGGCACGATGTTCTGCACGGTAAATAGACCTCTTTTTCAAGAACTAAACCTATGAGCGTCTGTTTGTCACAAAACTTTATAGATCAAGCATAGTTTTATATTTTCATGTACTAAGTTATCCAGGTTTCGTTAATCGGCCTGACGCCGTAAAAATGCCGGAATATCCAGAAATTCCATACTCGACTCACCTGTATCGGCATACTTATCTGCCGCTACCTTGTTTCGAATGACAGTTGGCCGGTCAAGCTGACCATAATCCACATCACCGCTGCTGGCCTTGTCGATCACCAGTTTGACGGCGTTATCGTCCGGCAATTCGACCGCGCGTTCCTGACCCAGACCGGTGGCCACCACGGTCACCCGCATATCCCCATTCAACTCAGGATCCAGTACCGTGCCGACAATTACCGTTGCATTTTCTGCGGCAAACCCGCGCACCGTGTTACCAACTTCGTCGAATTCACCGATAGTCATATCCATCCCGGCGGTCACATTCACCAGAATGCCACGCGCCCCGGAAATATCGATATCCTCCAACAAGGGGCTGGCGATCGCCATTTCTGCCGCCTCACGCGCCCGATCTTCGCCATTGGCCTGGCCGGTACCCATCATCGCCATGCCCATTTCCGACATCACAGTTTTCACATCGGCGAAATCGACGTTCATGATGCCCGGCTGGGTGATCAGCTCGGCAATGCCCTGTACCGCACCCAGCAGAATATCGTTGGCCACCTTGAAAGCATCCAGCAGGCTGACGTTTTTGCCCAGCACGCTGAGCAGTTTTTCGTTAGGAATAGTAATCAGCGAATCCACATTCTGTTTTAATTCCTCAATTCCGCTGCTTGCAGCATCCATGCGTTTCTTGCCTTCGAAAGGAAACGGCTTGGTCACCACAGCTACGGTAAGGATGCCCATTTCCCTGGCGATCTGGGCCACCACGGGCGCGCCGCCGGTCCCGGTACCGCCGCCCATGCCTGCGGTAATGAAAACCATGTCCGCCCCTTCCAGCGCTTCCTGAATTCGTTCCCGATCTTCCATTGCCGCCTGACGGCCAATTTCCGGATTCGCACCGGCCCCCAGTCCCTTGGTGATATTGCTGCCCAGTTGCAACATCGTTCGCGCGCTGGTGTTACGAATGGCCTGAGCATCGGTATT
>VAPM010095565.1_pt1 | contig 13106 bp, 9 predicted proteins | sample 3395091 | NCBI WGS metagenome assembly VAPM01 (sample SAMN08290445, study PRJNA428436) | hydrothermal vent metagenome | isolation source: Deep-sea hydrothermal vent chimney 3 | place: Pacific Ocean: Juan De Fuca Ridge | reverse complement strand
CTGAAGTCGATATCCGGCATCGGTGCGACGCCCAAACCACCGGCGGCAGCCGGCTGTGACAGGGCGCGCTTGACGAAGGACTTGACGTCCCCCTTGACGATGCGACCCTTGGGTCCACTGCCATCGACCAGGCCCAGATCCACCCCCAGCTCACGGGCAAACTTGCGCACCGCCGGGCTGGCGTGGGCCTTGGAAAAGCTCACTTCGTCAATCTTTGCCGTAGGTGAGGCCTTGGAAGCAGAGACGGGAGCCGGGGCAGGCGCCGGAGTGGATGCGGGTGCCGGCTCGGCAGTCGCGGCCGCCTCTCCAGTGGAGGACGAGGCCTCTTCCACAGGGGCCGCCTCGACGGATGCCTCGGCCGGTTCCAACATCAGGATCAGACTGCCTTCGGAGACCTTGTCCCCAACGGCGACCTTCACCTCCTTCACCAGCCCCGCCTCAGGGGCCGGGATCTCCATGGTGGCCTTGTCGGACTCCACGGAAATCAGCGAATCCTCAGCCTGAATGCTGTCGCCGGGGGCAACCAGCACCTCGATCACCTCGACGCTGTCAAAATCTCCGATATCGGGTACATAAATCTCTTTGCTCATTCTCGTTTCTCCCCCGCCGTTACGCGTACAACGGGTTGATCTTATCCGCATCGATGGCGTATTTGGCGATGGCCTCGGCGGCCTTGTTTGCCGGCAGTACACCCTCGTCCGCCAGTGCCTTGAGGGCGGCAACCACGACGTGATAGCGGTTCACCTCGAAGTGTTTGCGCAGCTGGGCGCGGGTGTCACTGCGACCGAAGCCATCGGTGCCCAGCACCTCGTAGCGTTCCGGCACCCACTTGCGAATCTGATCCGCATAGTCCTGGATGTAGTCGGTAGCGGCGATCACCGGACCGACTTGCCCTTCCAGGCACTGGGCCACATAGGCCTGCTTCGGCGCCTCGGTGGGATGCAGGCGGTTCCAGCGGTCGCAGTCGCGTGCCTCGCGGGCCAACTCAGTAAAGCTGGTAGCGCTCCAGATGTCGGCGTCCACACCCCAGTCGGCGCTGAGCAGATCGGCGGCGGCGATGACTTCGCGCAGGATGGTGCCGGAACCCAGAAGCTGCACACGCTTCTTTTTTTTGCCTCCCTTCTGGAACAGGTACAGACCCTTGATAATGCCTTCCTCGGTGCCCTTGGGCATGACCGGGTGGGTGTAGTTCTCGTTCATCGCAGTGATGTAGTAGAAGACATCTTCCTGTTCGGCGAACATGCGATTCATGCCGTCGTGAATGATCACCGCCATCTCATAGGCGAAGGTGGGATCGTAGCTGACGCAGTTGGGAATGGTGGCCGAGAGCACCAGACTGTGGCCATCCTGATGCTGTAGACCCTCACCCGCCAAGGTGGTTCGTCCGGCAGTGCCGCCGATGAGGAAGCCGCGCGCCTGCATGTCGCCCGCGGCCCAGGCCAGATCGCCGATGCGTTGGAAGCCGAACATGGAGTAGTAAATGTAGAACGGAATCACGTTCACACCGTGGGCGCTGTAAGCGGTGGCGGCGGCGATCCAGGACGACATGGCACCGGCCTCGTTGATGCCTTCCTCCAGGATCTGCCCGCTCTTGTCTTCCTTGTAGAACATGATCTCGTCTTTATCCTGCGGCGTGTACAACTGGCCGACGGAGGAATAGATACCGAGCTGGCGGAACATGCCCTCCATGCCGAAGGTGCGCGCCTCGTCGGGTACGATGGGGACGATGTTCTTGCCGATGTTCTTGTCGCGGCAGAGGATGTTGAGCATGCGCACCCAGGCCATGGTAGTGGACATCTCGCGCTCGCCGCTGCCGTCCAGCAGAGACTGGAACACGGATAGGGGTGGGATATCCAGCGGCGCGGCCTGATGCTTGCGCACCGGCAGATAGCCGCCCAGCTCCTTGCGCCGGGCGTGCAAATACTTCATTTCTTCGGAGTCTTCCGCCGGCTTGAAATACTTGCCAGCAGCGGCATCCTCATCGGATAGGGGCACGTTGAAGCGGTCGCGGAAGGCGATCATCTCGTCGTCCTGCAACTTCTTCTGCGAATGGGTGCGCATCTGGCCTTCGCCGGCGGAACCCATGCCGTAGCCCTTCACCGTCTGCGCCAGAATCACTGTGGGCTGACCGCTGTGATCCACCGCCGCCTTGTAGGCCGCATAGACCTTGTGTGGATCATGGCCACCACGGTTGAGACGCCAGATGTCCTCGTCGGTCATCTTCGCCACCATGGCCTTTAACTCCGGGTACTTGCCAAAGAAATGCTCGCGCACATAGGCGCCGTCCTTCGACTTGTAGTTCTGGAAGTCGCCGTCCACGCATTCCATCATGCGTTGCTGCAGCAGGCCATCCTTGTCCATGGCCAGGAGGGGATCCCAGTAGCTGCCCCACAGTACCTTGATGACATTCCAGCCGGCGCCGCGGAAGCCGGCCTCCAGCTCCTGCACGATCTTGCCGTTACCGCGCACCGGGCCGTCGAGGCGCTGCAGGTTGCAGTTCACCACCCATACCAGGTTGTCCAGATTCTCACGGCCGGCCAGCGAGGTCGCGCCGAGGGTCTCCGGCTCATCGGTCTCACCGTCGCCGACAAAGGCCCACACCTTGCGGTTTTTGGTATCCGCCAAGCCGCGATGATGCAGGTATTTCATAAAGCGCGCCTGGTAGATGGACATCAGTGGACCGAGGCCCATAGAGACGGTGGGAAATTGCCAGAAATCCTGCATCAGGTGCGGATGCGGATAGGACGAAAGGCCCTTGCCGTCTACTTCCTGGCGGAAGTTATCCAGCTGTTCTTCCATCAAACGGCCTTCGAGATAGGCTCGCGCATAGGCGCCGGGCGAGGCATGGCCCTGGAAGAAGATCAGATCGCCGCCGTGCTCATGGCTGGGTGCATTCCAGAAATGGTTGAAGCCGACGTCGTACAGCGTCGCCGCCGAGGCGAAGGTGGCGATGTGGCCGCCCAGTTCCGCAGACTTGCGATTGGCCTTCACCACCATCGCCATGGCATTCCAGCGAATATAGGTACGCAGGCGCTCCTCGATGGCCTGATCACCGGGGTGATGGGCCTCGAGGTGCGTGGGAATGGTGTTCACATAGGCCGTATTGGCCGAATAGGGCAGATTGGCGCCGGAGCGGCGCGCCTTGTCGATAAGCTGTTCGAGTAGATAATGGGCACGCTCAACGCCTTCATTCTCGATCACCGCTTCCAGGGCTTCAAGCCACTCCTGGGTTTCTACGTTGTCGACATCGGGGAGCCGTGATTGCTGGGACATGATCCAACCTCTTTAGGGAGCAGGATGCCTGACGGAGAACGAGAAACCCGCGTCTCTACCGGCATCGTAACGGCGCTCTCACGCCGAGCAGTCGCACGACATACCCTCGACCGACCGAAAATTCACCGTCGACGAGATGCCAGTGCTTGATTAATTTAGGTTTAACCTAGATTCTGCAAGTACTCGCACTCACTCAGCACAAGCTCTTGATTCGTAGAGCGATATCTCGCACTGCGCAAGCACGACCACTTGCAGGATCTAGGTTTAAGTTTAACAGGGCCTGGAAACGCGGCATGATCGTTGTTTTGCCGCTCAAGGTCAAGTTTCCGAGCCCGCAAACACGGCCCGGCCATCGAACAAAAACCAAATAGAATCAATAAGGTTATAACAAAAACAGAGGCCAGAAAGACAGCTTGCACAGGACGATCGACACACCACCAAAACCGAAAACCTCCCGCTCTCGGAAGTTTTCAGCGTGACCCACCAAAGTCACCCCACAACCACTGCAACACCGACATCGCCGCCAGTGCCGCCGTCTCCGTGCGTAGCACTCGTGGACCCAGACGCAAAGGCTGGAAACCACAGGCCAGCGCAACCTCGATCTCTCCTTCGCTCAGACCGCCCTCGGGGCCGATAAGCAAGGTCACCGGGACTTCCGGCGGTGGCAGCTCAGCCAAGAGCTGCTCAGCGCGATGATGCAGCACCAGCTTCAACCCCGGCTCATCCGCCACCTCTGCCAGCCAGTCTGCCAAGCCTCGCACCGGCTCGACCACCGGCACCCGGTTGCGACCACTTTGCTCACAGGCTGCATTCACCACCCCCTGCCAGTGAATCTGCCGCTTGGCACGGCGCTCACCATCGAGATTGACTGTGGAGCGCACCGTCTCCAGCGGCAGGATGCGCGACACCCCCAGTTCCACCGCCTTCTGCACCGTGTAGTCCATGCGTTCACCACGCGATACACCCTGCGCCAGCACCAGCGACAGCTTTGACTCAACTTCCTGCGCCATGAACTCCCCCACTTCGATACGCGCCGTGCGTCGCCCCACCTCCACCAGCCGCGCGGCAAACTCACCGCCTTCACCATTGAACAGGCACAGCGCATCACCGGCACGCAGGCGCAGCACACGGGTCAGATGCACCGCCTCCTGGCCATCAAGCTCGACCAACTGGCCCCTGCTCAGAGAAATAGACTGGTAGATTCGGGGAATACGCACAGGCCCTCCGGTACAGAAATTATTGCAAAGGAAGCGGAAATAATGATGGCATTGTGCCTGCGCAGCAGGCGGTGAGCCAGCCAATCCAAACACGACAAACGACGGAACAATTAGGCAGGTTCGAGACCATTCCGGCTTGATACCCCAAATTTTTTTGGGAACCACACCACAGCTATAGAATTTTCTTATTGTTGAATGTCGTTTTCCTATTAACTACTATGGTCTTTGTGACGATCTGTAGTAGTGGAATAGTTTTATCTGCGGTGTTATGTATCCCCCGAGACCGACCAAAAGAGATTTATCGTGACAAAGCGGCACGCATCTGTTTTTTTTAATAAAAAACCACCTCCCATTATTTGGTTGTGGCTCTTATGCCTTGTGCTTCTACAAAACATCAGTAGTGCGGGCAGCCTGCCGAGCAACCGAGTCTCAGATATTCAGAATACCCGCCATAACTTTTCCGCGACCGTCACACCCAACCTCCCAGGCGGACAGTCACGCAACGTGGCAGCGACCACAGAATCAGAGATTTGTGTGTTTTGCCACACGCCCCATGCCGCCGAACAAAATGTCGGGCCGCTTTGGAATCGTAAATTATCGGGGGAAACCTATATCCCCTATGATTCCACCTCCATGGAGGCAACGGCCAGCCAACCCAACGGCACCTCCAAGCTATGCCTTTCCTGCCACGATGGATCGCTGGCCATCGGCTCCGTCAACGTGCTCGACGCCACTTTTACTGATCAGGATCCGGCCACACCGGATATCAACATGAACATCCAGGGCGGGGGCACGACGATGCCCGCCGGCGAAGGGATAACGACCGGCTACACCCGCAGCCTAGGCACCGACCTCACCAATGATCACCCGATCTCGTTTACCTTCGATTCCGCCCTGGCCGCCGCAGACGGGGAATTGCGCGATCCACAGCTCGCATCCCATCTGGGCACCCGATCCAGCGGTATTCTGCCAGCCGTACCGCTGGAACAGGGTCAGGTTCAATGCATCAGCTGCCACGATCCACACATTCGCAGCACGGACACGAACGAAAACATCAAATTTCTGCGCCTCAACCGGCTGCAAAAAGTCTCTCCAAGTACAACATTATTCAATGAGACAACGGACATTATTTGTCTCGCCTGCCACGACAAGGCGGGGTGGATAGGTTCAGCGCATGCCGATGAGCAGGTTGCCAACGAGCAATACTCGACCAATGCGGCCGCACTGCGGGAATTCCCGCTGGGCACACAAGTATGGGAATCGGCCTGCCTTGCCTGCCACGACACACATTCGGTGCAAGGCTCAAGAAGACTGTTACGAGAGGGTACGGACGGCCCCAAAAACGCCAACGGGGCCAGGCAGGGTGGAGACCCCGCCATTGAGGAAACCTGCTATGCCTGCCATTCCGGCGATGGCAGCACGCTAACGAGCCAGGGTTTCGGCACGGAGGTGCCCGATATCAAGAGTGACTTCTCGCTCGCCATTCACATGCCGATCGTCAGCTTTGAGCAGCCGGCAAACGCGGAAATACATGACATCGGCTCAAGCACATTGGCGGAAAGCGGCAAGGATTTCCTGGAATCCCCCGCCAATCTAGGGAAGGGCAACCTGTTTAACCGTCACGCTGAATGTACCGATTGCCACAACCCGCATCGCGTCATCAGAAACCGTCAGTTTAACGACGACCCCGCGACACCGGATAGCGCCGGCACCCATAGCCACAGCGCACCACACAGCAATATCGCCTCCGGCGTACTGCGCGGCGCCTGGGGGATCGAGCCCATCTACCTCTCCGATGAATTCGCCGTCGAGCCGTTCGATTTTCAGGTCAAGCGGGGAAATCCGCCGATCAATGGGCCGACCGATGTGAATCAGGCCTATGTCACGCGGGAGTATCAGGTCTGCCTCAAGTGCCACTCCAACTATGCCTATGATTCACCACCTACGCTCGGTACAGCGGGCGGCGGTACGCCGTATGGCACCAACAACGTGACCCACTATACCAACCAGGCCATGGAATTCCGGGCACCCGCCACCCACAAGGGCGAAGGGACGTCAGGGACGTCTGGCGGGGCTGTCCCTGCTTATGCAACCAATAATCATCGCTCCTGGCACCCGGTCATGGACAATACGGGCCGCACCGCCGCGGTTCGTCTCATGGATGCCTCCAACTTCCTGACGCCGTGGAATGATTCCGCAGGCACCAATGTGGGCAACCAGACCATGTACTGTTCCGACTGTCATGGCTCGAATACGGCGGCGGGCACCGTGGAGCCAGGCGGCGGCGAGAATGGAAATCCTTGGGGACCTCACGGCTCGAATAACAACTTTCTCCTCAAAGGCCCCTGGAACAACAGTACTGGCTATGTCCAACAGGGGGTGTCCGGCACCACCAAGGATCACCTGTGCTTCAAGTGTCACAACTGGGACGACTACGCCAACCCCAACAACACCACCCCCGGCCTGAGTGGTTTCAGGGACTCTCAGGGAATAAGTTATGTGGGATGTGGCTACACACCCTATGACACCTCCAGGGTCAACCTCCATATCATGCATGCCGATATTGCTAACAGCGCCCCTGCATCCGGTGGTTTTGGTAGCACGTTTGCCTGCAGCAACTGCCATGCGGCCGTACCCCATGGCTGGAAAAACAAGGCACTCCTGATCAATCTGAATGATGTGGGCGCGGAGGCCGGCCAACCACCGGGGACCGTCATCGACAGGTATACCGACCCCAACTGGGTAGGGGACGGGTATGTCAACGGCCCTTATTATCTGAACGCCAAGCTCTACGTGGTCACCTTCAAGCAAAGCGGCAACTGGACCGAGGATGACTGTGGCTATAAAAACAACGGGGGACCTTTCCCCATGATACAGGCCTGTGATGCAACGCCATGAGGCGATACCACGGCCCCAACACAACCAAGACAATCGATAGTAACTCAGAGGACTGATTGTGATGAATATTCAAATGCGATACAGAATGATTATCAAGAATGCTGCAAGCGCTGCGTTACCAGCCATCATGCTGGCCTTTATCATCATTACACCCGCAGCGTCAGCCATGCCCTCCGCGACAGCTCATGTGCTGGCTCACCCACCGGTAACCGGAGATTGCGCCAGTTGCCACCCTGAGCAAAAAAAACCAAAGCGCGTCCGCTGATGCACGGAGTACGGTCACCTGCCGTACTGGAAATCGTTTCTGACTTGAGACCGAAAATATCGTTATTTCCGCAAAAGCGGGAATGACGATATTCCAGCGCAGCGCCCTCGGGTGTCAGCAAACGCCCCCCACTTCCCACATTAAATTCACACGTAAGCAGCAACCGTCCGCAGGGTACGCCCCGAGGAGGCATCTCAGCACATCCTCAATCCGAGTAACAAACATGGCATAATAGTCAGTCACCGCCGCCACCAACAGGATGCCCCTTGGATCAGCTCACCCTCACCCGCCCCGACGACTGGCACCTGCATCTGCGTGACGGCGCCGCCATGGCCTCCGTAGTGCTCTACAGCGCGCACCAGTTTCATCGCGCCATCGTGATGCCCAATCTGCGCCCACCGGTGGTCACCACCGAGCTGGCCCTGGCCTATCGCCTGCGCATCCTCGGCGCCCTGCCGGCAGATAGCAATTTCCAGCCACTGATGACCCTGTATCTCACCGATAACACCTCGGCCGACGAAGTCCGCCGCGCCAAAAAAAGCGGCCACGTGTACGCAGTAAAGCTCTACCCGGCCGGTGCCACCACCCATTCCGATGCCGGCGTCACCGACCTGGCCAAGGTGGACGACACCCTCGCCGTGATGGCCGAGATTGGCCTGCCACTGCTGGTACACGGCGAGATGACCCGCACCGACATCGACATCTTCGATCGCGAAAAGGCCTTCATCGACAACCAGCTCGCCCCGCTGCTTACCCGTCACCCTCAATTGAAAGTGGTGTTCGAACACATCACCACCGCCGATGCCGCCGACTTCGTGCGCGACAGCGGCGCCAATGTGGCGGCCACCATCACCCCACAGCACCTGCTGTTTAACCGCAATGCCATGCTGGTGGGCGGCATGCACCCGCATTTCTACTGTCTGCCAGTACTGAAACGTGAAAGCCATCGCCAGGCACTACTTGGGGCCGCCACCAGCGGCGACCCCAAATTCTTCCTCGGCACTGACAGCGCCCCGCACGGCCGCAGCGCCAAAGAATCGGCCTGCGGCTGTGCTGGCATCTTCAGCGCCCACGCCGCCATCGAACTGTACGCCAGCGCCTTCGAACAGGTCGGTGCACTGGACAGACTGGAGGGCTTCGCCAGCCACTTCGGCGCCGATTTCTATGGCCTGCCACGCAACAAAGAACAGGTCACGCTGGTCAAACAGGACTGGCAGGTACCGGACACCCTGTCCTTTGCCGACGCGCAGGGCGAAACCCCGCTGGTGCCCTTCCTGGCCGGTGAGACATTACACTGGAAACTCGTGAAATAAATCACGCCTGTGGGAGCGGCTCTAGCCGCGAAACATAGTTGCGAAACTGTCGCGGCTAAAGCCGCTCCTACAGATGTTATCCGCCGCACCACGGAGGTACGGCAAGGCAGACAATCCAAAGAGATAAAAATATATCGTGAACCCAGACGCCCCCGAAACCGCCGATGAACTGGCGGAAACCGCACCCGGAAAGAGCGGCATCGCACGCCGCTTCCGCGGCTTCCTGCCCGTCGTCGTCGATGTCGAAACCGCCGGCTTCAACGCCGAGACCGATGCCTTGCTGGAGATCGCCGCCGTACCCATCCACATGGACAGCGAAGGGCGGGTGTACCCGGGGCAGACCGTCAGCGCCCACGTGCAGCCCTTCCCCGGTGCCAACCTGGAAGCCTCCGCACTGGCCTTCACCGGCATCGACCCGCACCACCCGCTACGCATCGCCGAGGCCGAGGGCCCGGCGCTGAAAAAGATCTTCGAACCCATCCGCAATGCCATCAAGGGCAGCGGCTGCTCACGCGCCATCCTGGTCGGCCACAACCCCGCCTTCGATCTCGCCTTTCTCAAGGCCGCCGTCGCGCGCACCGGCATCAAGCGCAATCCCTTTCACCAATTCAGCACCTTCGACACCGCCACTCTCGCCGGCCTCGCTTATGGGCAGACCGTGCTGGCCCGCGCCATCGCCGCCGCCGGCATCGAATGGGACAGCAACTGTGCCCACTCCGCCGTCTACGACACGGAAAAGACCGCCGAGCTGTTCTGCAAGATCATCAACCTGTGGGGCGATCCGGCCAGGCACGGACGCTGAAATCAGCACAAAATTTCCCAAGGCTCCGTTCTTGTTCATAACAAGGCTAGTAGTATTGAGCCGTCAGCAAATACCCGTAAGATGTGGGCTGGCATCTCCAACCACAGCGAGGTAACTGTGAGTACTCACCCCCCCCTTCAACCGGCCCTCGATGCCAGTGACATCATCCTCCACTATCTCGAACAGATCGGTTGCGACTATATTTTCGGTATCCCCGGTGGTGCCATCGAGCCCCTGTATGACGCCCTCGCCCGCAGCTCACGGCGAGGCGGAATTCGTCCGGTGGTCGCACGGCACGAGAACGGCGCCGTCTTCATGGCCGACGGCTATGCCCGCCAGACCGGCCGCCTCGGCGTCTGCTGCGCCACCACCGGCCCCGGCACCACCAACATGATCACCGGCCTCGCCGACGCCTACGAAAACAACGTGCCACTGCTGGCCATCTCGGCACAAACACCGCTGCCCACCTTCGGCCGCGGCGCCTTCCAAGAATCCTCCTGCACCGGCATCGATACCGTGAGCATGCTGCAGCACTGCACCCGCTACAGCACCCTCGTCTCGCACATCGACCAGCTGCAGCACAAGCTGATCACCGCCGTGATGACCGCCTTTCATTCACCCCGCGGTCCGGCACACTTGAGCATCCCCCTCGACATCATGCGGCAGAAACTGCCGGATGGCACTCCCCGTTTCAATCTGCCGAAACTGTTGCAAACGCCACACATCGTCGACCCGGAAAAGACCACCGCACTGCTCGAAGACATTGCCAGGGCACGGCGGGTTGTCCTCGTCCTGGGCGGCGGTTGCGGCGAGGCCATCGGCGCCATCATGGCCTTTGCCGAACGGCTCAACGCCTTCATCATCACCACACCCCACGGCAAGGGGCTGGTCAACCCGGATCACCCACGATATCGCGGTGTCATCGGCTTTGCCGGCCACAGCAGCGCCCGAGCGGTGCTGGCCTCATCCGAAGTGGACCTGATCATCGCCGTGGAGACCAACCTCAGCGAATGGGCCAGCTGCGGCTGGAGCGAAACCGCCCTGCTCAACGAGCGCCTGGTGCACATCGACTCGGTGAACGAGAACCTGACCCGCTCGCCCATGGCGCGACTGCATGTGCGCGGCCACGTATTGGCCATCTTCGAGGAAATCATGGTGCAGATGGAGGCCGCCGACGCAGACAACAAGCAGGCACCAGAATCACTGCTTCCCGTGCCGCCCGGAGCCCCCCCCTGCTTCACCCTGGACGAGGAAGCAAAGTGCCATTCCGACGCCGTGCCCATCAAGCCCCAGCGCCTGATGCATGAACTCAACCAGCGCTTTCCGGCCAATACACGCTTCTTCGCCGATACCGGCAACAGCGTGGCCTGGGCAGTGCACTACCTGCAGCCCAAGGAACGGCGCGCGCACAACCGCCGCGGTGTCAATGGCGGCCTGTTCCGCACCAGCATCGAATTTTCCTCCATGGGCTGGGCCATCGGTGCCGCCGTCGGTGCCGCCCTGGCCTACCCCGACGGGCCGGTGGTGAGCATCACCGGTGACGGCAGCTTTCTCATGAGCGGGCAGGAACTGAGCGTCGCCGTCGCCGAACAACTCAGCGTCATCTTCGTGATTCTCAACGATCATGCCCTGGGGATGGTCATGCATGGCCAGCGACTGGCCGGCGCAGAGTCCATTGCCCACCAATTACCACAGACGGACTTTGCCGCCCTGGCGCGGGCCATGGGCGCCGAGGGCATCACCATTCACTCCCCGGCAGACATGCAGGCACTAGACATCAAGGCCCTGTGCAGCCGGCAAGGGCCAACGGTACTGGATGTGCATATCGATACGGAAGAAGTCCCGCCCATGAGTCTGCGCATCCAGAGCCTGCGACGACAAGGTGAGCGACGGCGGACGGTAACGGGCTGATAGCCGCAGTCAGACGCGGCTATATCAAAAGAAATGGAATTCGGGGTGCGCAGTAGCTTGGGGTGAGGAACGAACCCCATAATCACGATGTGTTACGTGAATACCTCATTGGCATCAAAAAATGCCAACAATTCCGTCACACGGATGATTCGGCGAGCCCTCTCTCACGAAAAATCCTAGAGGTCCGTCATAGATGATAATACCGACCGAGTTTTCCCGTTACACCGCTCTGCGGTGTAACGGGCTAAGTGAAAAAATCAACTGTGAGCAAAACCCGCTAACGCGATACCCCCAATCAACGCCCCATACTCCTCATACGCCACTTTCTCCGCATTGCCCCCCCCGCATCACGGGCACCCTGTACTTTCTGCCCTGCCAGTCCGGCATCGATGATGATGGTGTCATAGGCGCTCACTCTGGCAATTTTCAGGAAGTGTTTCAGGCGTGGTGTTGTTTAAGCCAGTCGGATCAATGCTCATAAATCGATACCGAATATCTCCGTGAGAACAATCAAAATAAATGCACTACCAATAAACATGAAGCCAAATAATAAATATAAATAACTCAAAATAATATCAAGTCGCGGGGCATTGCCCCGAAAATCATAACCGTTGGTAACATCGTACATGATTTTATGGCGCCTGCTATTTATGCGATTTTTAAAAGTAATGAAAGTGGAGTAATAACCCGTTCTTACGACGGCTCCCATGATAGATGGCAGTGGGATAATATGATGATAATCAGGGAACATGGCGTCATATTTACGTGTCAACCTAAAGTAAAGAATGACAACTAAAATCAAGTACCCCAAGCAACCAATACCACCGCCAAATAGAAGCAAGTACCTAGTGATTTCTATAGCTTCAGGTGAGAATGCCACGTCTATCGATACGCCTGTGGTGCGCTCAGTGTATCTCAGACAATAATTGCTTTTTACGCTCTTGCGGCATCGCCGCCTCGTAGGCTGATATCTGTTCGTAAAAAAATTCACCAAGTTTTGCGCCCCCCAACGCGCCGGTTCCACCAGCCAAGGTAAGGACGATCAACCCTGGACCAAAAAATGAGGCTAGAAACGCGGCGCCTAATATCCCAGCTACCAGTGCCCCATACTCCTCATACGCCACCTTCTCCGCATTGCCTCCCGCATCGCGGGCATCCTGCACTTTCTGCCCTGCCAGTCCGGCATCGATGATGATGGCGCCATAGGCGATCACTCGGGCAATTTTCAGCAGATTCTTCAAGCGCCAGACGTCACGGCTGCCGGTCAGGTCGATGGTGTGCTGGCGGCTGCGCAGTATCCGCATGCCCTGCTTCGGGCTTTTCAGAGCGGGCGATCCCCGGCGGGCCATGCGCCTCAGTTCGCTTTTATAGGTTGCGTTGAGCCGCTCATGGGCCGGTTGCACTTTTTCTATCTTGATTTTGTTGCG
>VAPM010001320.1_pt1 | contig 13110 bp, 11 predicted proteins | sample 3395091 | NCBI WGS metagenome assembly VAPM01 (sample SAMN08290445, study PRJNA428436) | hydrothermal vent metagenome | isolation source: Deep-sea hydrothermal vent chimney 3 | place: Pacific Ocean: Juan De Fuca Ridge | reverse complement strand
TTGGCTCGGATATCGCCTTTTATGATTTGGGGGAAGCGGCGATTTAACCGGGTGACCTACGCAGAAAGTAGCAATGCACTTCTTTTGTCAATAAGCCATCAAGTTCCTTGTTAACGCGCATTCTGATTCAGGTCGTTGACCTGTAAAAAAAGAGTAACCCAGTATCTCGACAACAATAATATAAGGGGGGCGCAATATTTAATGGCTCTATATGCATTCCGGAGTCGTGCTAAAATGTCGCTCCCCCAGTAGAAAAATATAACGAATCAGGTTGGTTTTTGTGAGTCAACGGACCAAAGCCTGCGTTGTCGCTCGCAATATTCCAAAACCTTGATTTCATGCAGGTGCTTCAAATTCGCAGTGCTGTTCTTTTCGCATTGAGATATAGCCGCTGTGTGAAAGAATAATGTGATCTACAACCGGGATTTCTATTGCCTTACCTGTGGCAATTACTTTTTGGGTGAATTTGATATCTGCATTTGATGGTTGTAAATTTCCGCTTGGGTGGTTATGTGCGAGTACTATTTTTGTGGCTCCAAGCATTAGCGCATTTCTGAATATTATTTTTGCATCGGCCGGGCCTGATGTTTGTGATCCTGATGCAATCACTTTAAATCCGGAAACTTCATTTGATATATTTAAAACAAGCATGACCATATGTTCCTGGTCGTCATCAAGCTGGTGATAAATTGATTTCAGGATTTCGTGGACATGATCTAAGTGTTCTACTTTTGGTTTGTCATCATCTTGGGAGTTAGCGATATCATCTTGTTCAATTTTTGGTTGGACTATTTTTAATCGTTTAGTATATACAGTGTCGATGTTGTTGTAGTTTTTCATGTTGTGATTGTTCTTGAGTTTTTTTGAGAAAGCCAGATCAGGAGGGGTTGGCGGATCGATCGGCTTTGGTTTTCGCCTGTTGAATGTCCGCGAGTGTGGATCGATAACTTTCCAAATGCGGCCCGGCTAAAGTCACAGCACGTTGCGCTTGTTTTTCTGCATCACTCAACTTTCCTTGTTCCAATAATATTTGTGCCAGGTTGTTGTATGCCACGCCTGCATTGGGATGGTCGCGTACGGCATTGCGAAAGGCCTGTGCCGCAGTGTTCAAATCAGCCAATTGATAGGCGCTGTTGCCCAACCCCATTTGTGCGATGAGGTTGTTTGGCCAGCGTGATAGTGCGGTGCGATAGGCGGTGTGAATCATCGGCCACTGTTGTTTTGTTGTTTGTGTATTTTCCAGTGCGACGACGGTGCGTAAATAGCGTTCAGCATCGGTTGATGTCGGTAAGGTTTCTGCTGGTAGCGCCAGGATGCCCCAATGCTGGCTTCGTGCCCAAGTAAGTTCAAAGGTGTCCATATCCGTTATGTGGTGTGCAACCGTTCCGGAGCGCAGGATGATTTTGCGTTTGTTTAAATCAAAACCCATTGCTACGGCATAGTGCCATTGCGGCATCCAGTTGAGCCCTAGATTTTGCAGTACCAGCACGGGATTGCCTGCGGCGATTTCGCTGAGCAGTGTGCGCATGTCAGGTGCAATACGATAGGGCAGTCGACCATGGCGGCGGGTGCTGGCGAGAATTTCGGCTTGCAGGGAGCCGAGGCGGGAGGGCAGGTAGATTTCATTGACTAGTGTGCTGACGCTAGTGTTGACGCCGGAATGTGTGAGTATGGTGGCCAGTGCCGCCGGGCCGCATTGGTAGCGCTGTTGTGGAAAAAAGGGAGTCTGGCCGAGGTCGATTTTGTCAGGGAGGTTGTTGGGTGTGGCGAGTAGGTGCTGTGTCTGCGGGGCGCTGGCGCAAGCACTGAGAAGCACCAGGATAGCGAGCAACGCAATTCTTTGCGCTGCTTTTTGTGCCATCACTGAGAACAACAAATAATGGGTTTCAATTAAGGTTAACGGTCTTTTTCACAAATGGAAAAACTTCGGTGTAACCGAGGATGTCGGTTGCCAGCAGTACCAGAAAAACCACCAGGACGGTGCCAAGAATGCCGCTGCCTGCCGGGAGCTGCTCCAGTTGGTCAGCCAGCAAGGCGACCTCTTCGTCAGTAAGCGCATCAACGCGGGCTTGTAGTTGTACAGGGTCAACGCCGGCATCTTTTAGTTGTGAGGCTAGTTCAGTACGGTTCAACAGAGCTTTGACGTGGGTTCGGTCTTGCTTTGCCTGGCTGTGATCCATTATTTGCCCTGTGCCGATCATTGCTGCCTGGGCTGCGGGTAAAAAACAGGCCATGGAAACAAATATGAGCAGCAGGCTGCTGATGGTGGCGCGTTTTGCGTTTTTAGTAATATTCATGTCAAACACCTCAAATCCGGGAGTGGTTGTGTCCTTCTTTGTTCGTTAGGTTATGTCATAACCGGGCAGGTTTCACAATAAAATCAGTACATTTAACCATGGCCATCAACCGTCAGGTGATGTTAAATAAATACGGCTTTCGATTGATCATTATGGTATCTTACGCGCTTGATGGTAACCATAGGGTAGGTTTTTTTGGGTGTGTTGCCGAAGCGTTATAATAAATCAAAATAAAAAAGAAGCGGGTGTAGCCACGGGCTGTCGGATTAGACTTGGGAATCTTTTACGAAAAATCTATTTTTGAATCGTTTATTCGATTATCTTCGTCGAATGTGTGCAATGTTCGTCTTAAAATGATCGAAAAATAGGCTCAAAATGTTTTTTTTTAACTGTGTTCACCCAAGTTTGGCAAGTTCCTGGGAAGTGTTTATTACGCATGTAGGGCAAGTTCGGGTCACGAACGGAATGTCGTTGTATGCACGATTGATGTACAGAGGTAGTAGTAATGGGCGGTAATGAAAGGAGTATCCAGGAGTCACCTGTGCTTTATAAAGTGCTAGGGCTGTTGGAGGATATGAAAGTGTCGCCGTCGGGTGCGATTATTCATGGGCACATTGAGCAGATGCTGCTCGCGGTGTCTGCTGACCACCGCAAAACGGAAGAAGCCTACGCCAGTTTTCTGGAAATGATGATGGAAGCCTGTATCTCACTGATACCGGCAGACTTACCCCTGCATACACACTTGCGATTAGTTCAATTGCGCTTGATCCCTCCGTTGTCCGCCTCTGAATTAAGTGCATTAAGCCGTTCTGTGGAAGCCATTGCTGATGAGTTGGCAAGGTCGGGTAGTTTCCGTGGCCGTGATCTGGCGCGGGCGCTCAGTCCGGTGGTTGAACGTTTTGGCGGGCAGCCACAATCGTCGTTAGTGACCCCTATTTCACCTGCATCCCAGGCGTCTCCAGAAGGGCGTGCAGTAAGCGAGAGACCTGCTCAAAGCAGTGAATCGGTTGCCGAACTAAAGGTCAATACAGCATATCGCGAGCACCTCGACAGGAAGCGCGAAGAGATGCAAAAGCTGCACGCGGATTTTGTCGCGCACATGGGTGAGGCGGTAGCTGAAAGCGAGGTCTTTGGTGGGCTGCTCGCTGATAAATTGACTGTCTTACAGCAGGCTGGCGCTACTGATGATCTTGATGTGCAGCGTCGTGAGCTAATGCAGGTTTTGGAGCAGATGATCGCAGGGCAGCAGGCGCTGGACGATAAGTTTGCCCATGCGCAGGAATACCTGAGCATTATTGAAGATGATAATTTACGGCTCAGCGAAGAGCTGGACCGTGTGCGCTTGTTGAGTTTGACCGATGAGCTTACGCGTTTGCCGAATCGTCGCGCTTTTATGCGTCGTTTGGAAGATGAGGTGAGTCGTGTGCAGCGCCATGGTTTCCCTTTAAGTTTGGTGCTTATAGATTTGGATAATTTGAGGCACATTAACGATTTGAGTGGGCATGCGGTGGGCGACGAAGTGCTGCGCTGTTATTCTGAAGATGTGCTATCCATTTTTCGTCATCATGATCTGGTGGCGCGTTACGGTGGCGAAGAATTTGCCGTATTGCTGCCTAATACCACACAAGAAGGCGTGGTGCGTGCGCTGCAAAAAGTGCGCCGTCGATTGGGTGAAGTGATACAGGCGCGCGGCATTGGTGCGGTGGAGTTGCCAACGTTTTCTGCGGGTGTGGCACAATTTCAGGCAGGTGAGACAATGAGCCGGTTGGTTGAACGTGCAGATTCTGCGTTGTGTGTCGCCAAACACAAAGGCCGGGATCTCACTGAGGTGGCTGGTTTTGATGCCGAGAAAGAAAGCTCCCAACTGCTGTAGCTCAGGAACGTGCATGTAAAATAACATCCCGATTTAGCATTTCATATTCAGTTTGTCTTCACCCGTTATTCAATCGTAAAAACCCGAAATAGAGTGACTGTTCCTGCGTTTATAACACGTCACTTATCAGTATCACGACAACATAAAGCCCAATACGCTGGAGCGATTGCTCGAGCGCTTCTGATATTGCGCGAGCGTTCCCTGGTTGGCTTGTGCGGAATGGCATGTATTTTTTCCTGGCGTGGTGATCTTGTGAGGCGCATGCGTTAGGCTTCTCCAATGTCTTCCCAAACCCGTGTTCTGGCGCAACAAGTTGCTGACGCTTTACTGGCTCGCGGTTGGTTGTTGGCTGCTGCTGAGTCTTGCACAGGAGGTGGTATTGCGGTCGCGCTCACTGATATTTCTGGCAGTTCACAATGGTTCGAGCGGGGATTTATCACCTATTCGAATCAGGCCAAGCAGGAGATGCTCGGAGTGTGCGGGGAAACGCTGGCAAAGTACGGTGCAGTGAGTGAGGTGACGGTGACTGAGATGGTGGTGGGTGCGCTGAGCCACAGTAATGCGCAGATCGCGGTAGCGGTGAGCGGCATTGCCGGGCCTACAGGTGGTACACCGGACAAGCCTGTGGGCATGGTGTGTCTGGCCTGGCAGGTGAAGGGGGCAATGCCGGTGGTGCGTACTGAATATTTTAGTGGTGATCGTGCTGTAGTGCGGACAAAAACGGTAGAACATGCCTTGCGGGGTGTGTTGGCGTTGTGCAAAGACTAAAATGTGAATTAAGGGCTAAATTACTCCGTTAACACTTTTTGCTGAAAACACCGTCATTTCGTCTGTTTTTAGCCGGAACCCAGAAGCTTTAAGCCCCCGATATATTGCAGTGGTACTGATAAGTGGTGAGTGATAAACGCAGAGGTCGCAGAGACGCAAAGGACGCAGAGAAAAACACGAAAAACTTTGCGTTCTTTGCGCCTTTGCGATCTTTGCGTTAAAGGCTTATTATTTTTTTGGATGAAGGTGTTTTAGCGCTTAATTCACATTAAAATCATTGCGTTACATTTGGTGGAACAAGCTGTTCCACGGCATTTGAGTTTTTTTATCTTTTTCCCGTTATTCTCATAACCCTTTGCGTTCTCTGTGTCTTCGCGCCTTCGCGTTGGATTTTCATTATTCAGGCCCAGTCAGCATATGCGTGAAAACAGAATGATTCAGTCCTTGGTTCACATTAAAAGCTAGAGTTAATGCTCCTTAGCTCTCAAGCAAATGCCCATCCCGCAAAAGGTTCGATTTCATCCCTGTTGAGCACAATTAGCTGATGGGCGTTGGGGTTCATGCTGTGGTCTGCTGTGGTGTCCACCACCAGGTGTTGCAGTAGGTAACCTATGAGGGCGCGGCGTACCGGCACTTCGATCAAGCCACCTTTATTTTGATAATCGATAAGCAGGCGAGCGCGTTTTTGCTCGTTGAGCTGTGGGTGAGGGCTGAGTAGCAGAGTCACAATTTCGCTCCAGTCGTCATCGTACTGGGCGCTGGATTCGGCCATTTCGGGCAGCATTTGCGCTGCCGTGAAACGTGACAGTACAAAATCCCGAAAATCATAAGTCTCCTCATTGTAGGCACGTAGATGCCAGCGTAGACCGGTGTTTGCCAATGCATGGGGTTCGAGCACGCGCTCCTGTGCGCTTTCCCGTTCTGAAAGTGAGTGGTAGCTCACCGCTAACTTGCGGCCCTGTTTGATGGCGCGCAGGATTTGTGCCAGCACGGTGCGTTCTGGCAAGCGAGCGGGCAATGGCAGGGATTCGGCAGGGATGCCGTACAACGGTTGCTCGCCATAAGGGCTACCGGCTGCGGCCAGATTGGCGGCGATTATTGGCAGCACCTCGGCCGGAGCCAGGTTGCTGAACTGTGGCTGGAAACTGTCGCTAGGCACAAAACCGAACACGCTATGGCGGTAAATCAGGTTATCCGGTGCCAGCTCGTTGTAAAGCTTGAGATCTTTGGTGGCAGCAGCATCGGAAATGGCAAAAGCGCGGGCGAGATCACTGCGGGTGATGATGCCAGTGTAATAAGCCATCAGCTCGATGTGCTGGAGCCGTTGTTGGGTGCCCCACTTGATGTCATTTAGCATCTTGGCCATTGAAACCACTGCCTTTTGTTGTACTTCAGTAAATTGTAGAGAGTATATCGAGGATTAAGCAGGTTGTCCCAGTAAAAATTATTACATGGTAAATATTGCTAAGGTGATAAAAAATATTGACAGTGAAAAATGTAGAGGCTAGAGTCTGCCCCAGTTTAGATGCAAAGTTTATTAACCTTACAAGCAGTTAACCGGGAGAAGAAGATCATGGCGGCAAATGACAAACAGAAGGCACTGAGCGCAGCGCTAGGGCAAATCGAAAAGCAGTTTGGCAAGGGTGCTGTCATGCGCATGGGCGATGCCAGTGCGAATCGTGACATTGAGGTCATATCTACGGGGTCGTTGGGATTGGATCTGGCGTTGGGCATCGGTGGTTTGCCCAAAGGTCGGGTAGTGGAAATCTACGGGCCAGAGTCTTCCGGTAAAACCACGCTGACCCTGCATGTGATAGCGGAAATCCAAAAACTGGGAGGCACAGCAGCCTTTGTGGATGCTGAGCATGCTTTGGACCCAAGCTACGCGGGCAAGCTGGGTGTGGATGTGGACGAATTGCTGGTTTCGCAGCCGGATACCGGCGAACAGGCGCTGGAAATTACCGATATGCTGGTGCGTTCCGGTGCAGTGGATGTGGTGGTGGTGGATTCCGTGGCCGCGTTGACACCGAAAGCCGAAATCGAAGGTGACATGGGTGATCATCACGTTGGCCTGCAAGCGCGACTGATGTCGCAAGCCTTGCGCAAGCTCACTGCCAACATCAAACGATCCAACACGCTGGTGATTTTTATTAACCAGATTCGCATGAAAATCGGTGTGATGTTTGGTAATCCCGAAACCACGACTGGCGGTAATGCACTGAAATTTTATGCCTCGGTGCGTCTGGATATTCGTCGTATTGGCGCAGTGAAAAAAGGCGATGAGATTCTGGGTAACGAGACCCGTGTCAAAGTGGTGAAAAACAAAGTGGCACCCCCGTTTAAAAAGGTCGAGTTTGATATTCTCTACGGTGAAGGTATTTCCCGTGAGGGCGAAATTATTACTCTGGGTGTGCAGGAAGGCATCATCGATAAAAGCGGCGCATGGTATAGCTACAATGGTGATCGTATTGGCCAGGGAAAAGACAACGTACGCGGCTATTTGAAAGAAAACCCGCATATTGCTGAGGAAATAGAAGCCCAGGTACGCGCCAAATTATTGCCGGATGTTACGGATAAACCCACAAAAAAACCTGCTGGCAAGGCCGCCGATGAAAGTGCTGAGACCGAGGCCTGAGAATCATGAGCCGGGCACAGGAAGAGGCAACAGGAGTCGATGATTCGCTGTTATCGTCGGAACCACAGTGCCTCAAAGTTCATAACAAGATACGCAAAAAGGCCATGGATTTACTGATGCGGCGTGAACACGCTGTGGCTGAATTGCAGAAAAAGCTGGAGGCCAGGGACTACGATACGAATATTGTGGCCGAAGTGGTTGCACAGTTAGCGGACGAAGGGCTGGTGAGTGATGCACGTTTCACCGAAGCCTTCGTGCGTTATCGCTGCAATAATGGTCGTGGTCCACAGCGTATTCAGTCAGAATTGCGCGAACGCGGCGTGAGTGAGAAAATACAGGCCGCTTACCTCAATATTGGGGATCCTCAGTGGTTTGAGCGTGCCGCACAGGTGCGTAACAAACGCTTTGGGGATGCGCTGCCGGAGGATTTCAAAGAGCGGGCCCGTCAGGCCCGTTTTCTTCAGTATCGGGGATTTACCTCTGAGCAGATTCGGGAGGTGCTGGATGATGTTTAATGCAGCGGCATAACTATAATTAGATGGCGCAATAATAACCCTGCGCTGGTGGAACAGGTTAGTAAACACAATGAAAAGCGCAGATATTCGTAAACTGTTTTTAGATTATTTTCACCAGCATGGCCATGAGCTAGTGCCCAGCAGCCCGCTGGTGCCCGCCAATGACGCCACCCTGTTGTTCACCAATGCAGGCATGGTGCAATTTAAGGAAGTCTTTACCGGGCAGGACACTCGCAGTTATAAACGCGCCGTCAGTTCGCAGCGTTGTGTACGTGCCGGTGGCAAACACAATGATCTGGAAAATGTTGGCTACACCGCCCGTCACCACACCTTTTTCGAGATGCTGGGAAATTTCAGTTTTGGTGACTATTTCAAACGCGAAGCCATTCAATTTGCCTGGGAATTTTTGACCGAAGTTGTCAAACTGCCAGCAGATCGTCTGTGGATTACCATTTATTCTGAAGACGACGAAGCGGCTGATATCTGGCTGAATGAAATCGGTGTTGACCCTGCGCGTTTCTCGCGTATCGGCGACAAACCCGGCGGCAAAAAACACGAAAGCGATAACTTCTGGTCCATGGGCGATACCGGTCCCTGTGGCCCCTGCTCGGAAATTTTTTACGATCACGGAGCGGATGTAGCCGGAGGCCCGCCGGGTACGCCGGAAGAAGACGGTGACCGTTACATCGAAATTTGGAACCTTGTGTTCATGCAGTTTGACCGTGATAGTGCAGGTCACATGAATTTATTGCCGCATCCCTCTGTGGATACCGGTATGGGGCTGGAGCGTCTTGCCGCCGTGTTGCAAGGTGTGCATAACAATTATGATATTGACCTGTTTCAGCACCTTATCACGGCCATTGCCAAACTGGCCGGAGAGAAAAATCTTAGCAATACCTCCTTGCGAGTCATCGCCGACCACATCCGTGCCTGTGCCTTTTTGGTGGTGGACGGTGTGGTGCCTTCCAACGAAGGCCGTGGTTATGTGTTGCGGCGGATTATTCGTCGTGCCATTCGTCACGGTCACAAACTGGGCCTGCGCGAGCCATTTTTCTTCCAGTTAGTTGCCGCGTTAAGCGAAGTCATGGGCGAAGCCTACCCGGAATTAGTCAAAGCCCAACCACAAGTAGAACGTGTGCTGAAACAGGAAGAGGAACGTTTTGCAGAAACGCTGGACCACGGTATGAGCATCCTCGAAGAAGCTGTGGCGACTCTTTCCGGTAAAGAGATCGCTGGAAAGACGGTGTTCAAGCTTTATGATACTTATGGTTTTCCTGTTGATCTTACCGCCGACATTGCCCGCGAGCGTGGTTTGACCCTGGATATGAAAGGCTTTGAGCAGGAAATGGAAGCACAGCGTGAGCGTGCCCGTGCAGCCAGTAATTTTGGTATTGCAGCGGGTGAAGGGCTAACCATCAATGGGCAGACGGAATTCACCGGCTACGATCACTTGCAGGACAACGGCAAGGTAGTGGCACTGTTTCGTGATGGTGCCGAAACCGAACAATTAGCTGCGGGTGATGAAGGTCTGTTAGTGCTGGACCGCACACCTTTTTATGCAGAGTCAGGCGGTCAGACAGGTGATTGTGGTGTGCTGACAGTCGGCAGTGCGCAGCTTACGGTGCAGGATACGCAAAAACAGGGTGATGCTTTTTTACACCGAGTGACCGTGCAATCCGGCAGTGTGACGGTAGGCGCGGATAGCAACGCGAAGGTGGATGAGCAAAGTCGGCAGGACATTGCCTGCAACCATTCAGCAACGCATTTGTTGCATGCTGCGCTACGCCAGATACTGGGCGAGCATGTACAGCAAAAAGGCTCGCTGGTGGAAGCTGAGCGGCTGCGTTTTGACTTTTCCCACTTTGAGGCGATTGCCCCTGAGCAGTTGATGGAAATCGAAGCACGGGTCAATCGTGAAATTCGTGCCAATTTACGGGTGGAAACAAAATTGATGTCGCAGGAAGAGGCCCAGGCCTCCGGTGCCACGGCACTGTTTGGTGAAAAATATGGCGATGTGGTGCGCGTACTGAGTATGGGTGATTTTTCCGTGGAGTTGTGCGGTGGCACACATGTTAAACGTACGGGCGATATTGGCGTGTTCAAAATTACCTCGGAAGGTGGTGTGGCCGCAGGTGTGCGGCGTATCGAAGCGGTAGCGGGAGAGGGTGCGTTGCGCTACATCGGTGAAACGGAAAAAAATCTGGCGCAAATTGCTGCTTTGTTAAAAGCCGACAGCGGCACAGTACAAGCCAAAACGCAGCAACTCATTGAGCGTAGCCGTCATCTGGAAAAAGAGCTGGAGCAATTAAAAGCCAAGCTGGCTAGCAATCAGGGCGGTGATCTGGCTGCACAGGCAGTGGAGATCGATGGCATCAAAGTGCTGGCAGCGAAGCTGGAAGGTGGTGATGCCAAGTCTTTGCGCGACACCGTGGATCAGTTGAAAAACAAACTGGGCACGGCAGTGGTGGTACTGGCAGCGGTGGACGGTGACAAGGTCAGTCTCGTTGCCGGCGTCACCAAAGCAGAAACTGCACGCGTACGTGCAGGTGATCTGGTCAATAATGTTGCACAACAGGTGGGTGGGAAAGGAGGTGGTCGCCCTGATCTGGCGATGGCGGGAGGCAAAGACCCATCAGGCCTGGATGCAGCATTACAGGCTGTGCCTGATTGGGTGAAGTCACAGTTAGCGGCAAATTGACGGAGTGTGCCTGCACCATAAAACCCCAAAAATCGCACCAATGCTGTGCGTGGAAATGAATTTCTTGTCTATTGTGTAAGAATTGTCCTACAATGTCCTTCAAACGAGTATAAAGTAGTGTTGAATTTACATCTTTGTAATGGGCCATCGGCATGGCGCTGATTGTTCAAAAATACGGCGGCACGTCAGTGGGCTCAGTGGAACGCATTGAGCATGTTGCTGAAAAAATTGCGGCTTTTGGTGCGCAGGGTCATAAAGTAGTGGTCGTTGTTTCCGCTATGAGTGGTGAAACAAACCGGCTAATGGAACTCGCAGCAGCGATTCAACCGCAACCGGATTGCCGCGAACTGGATGTGTTGTTGTCCACGGGTGAGCAGGTGACGATTGCCTTGTTAGCCATGGCGCTGAAGAAACAGGGTGTTGCCGCACGATCGTTTACGGGGGGGCAGGTATGTATCCTCACCGATGCTGCGCACAACAAAGCGCGCATCGTTAGTATCGACCAGCAGCGAGTAAATGAGGCGCTGGACGCGGATGAAGTGGTGGTAGTAGCCGGTTTTCAGGGTATTGATGAGCACGGCAATATCACGACCTTGGGACGTGGCGGCTCGGATACTACTGCGGTGGCTCTAGCTGCTGCGCTAAAGGCTGATGAATGCCAAATTTACACCGACGTGGACGGGGTTTACACCACTGATCCGCGAATAGAACCAAAGGCGCGACGGCTGGACCGCATTACCTTTGAAGAAATGTTGGAAATGGCCAGTCTGGGTTCCAAAGTGTTACAGATTCGTGCCGTGGAGTTTGCCGGTAAATACAACGTACCACTGCGGGTGCTATCCAGTTTTGAGGATGCAGGCGTTGAGCAAACAGGAACGCTGATCAGTTACGAGGGAGAAAGCATGGAGCAGGCGTTGATTTCGGGAATCGCGTTTAATAAAGATGAAGCCAAGTTGACGGTGCAGGGTGTGCCGGATCATCCCGGAGTTGCACACCAGATTCTGGGCCCAGTGGGCGCAGCAAATATCGAAGTGGATATGATTATCCAGAATGTGGGTGCCGATGGCACGACGGATTTCACTTTCACAGTGCATCGCAATGATTTTCAACGGACGCAGACCGTATTGGAACAGGTCACCAAAGACCTGGGAGCCCGTGAAGTGAATGCTGACGACAAGATCGTCAAAATTTCACTGGTCGGTGTGGGGATGCGTTCACACGCAGGTATTGCCAGCCAGATGTTTGAAATTCTGGCCAATGAAGGCATTAATATTCGTATGATATCTACCTCCGAGATCAAAATTTCAGTGGTGGTAGATGAAAAGTATCTAGAATTGGGTGTGCGAGCATTGCACAGCGGTTTTGGGTTGGAGCAGTCAATCGAAGTCTCGCAGTAATGAATGCGCATGCAGTTTCGCACAAGGACAGTGTGGGTTGGTGTACGCAAGTGCGAATCGAGTCTGTAGTTTAGGCAAAAAATGCCGATGGTTTCTTCAGTGCGGGCCAGCAGGGACGTGATGGAGAGTTTGAAGTAAACAAGGAGATAAGCATGTTAATTTTGACGCGACGCGTGGGTGAATCCCTAATTATTGGAGATGACGTCACCGTAACTGTCCTGGGCGTCAAAGGCAACCAGGTCCGTATCGGGGTCAACGCCCCCAAAGAAGTATCCGTACATCGTGAAGAAATTTACGAACGTATCCAAAATGAAAAGGTGTCGAAAGAATCCGCATCGTAACGCGGATTTTCGGGGGATTCTATAGCAGCGGTTGCCCGCTTGCTGTTCGTCAGGTGTGTTAGCAGTATTTGTGGATGTAATTGCGATGCCTCCCCTGTCGTTTTTGCCGTTTATTTGACGAAACACCACTCCATGCTTGCCAACCTGTTGGCGAAGTTATTGCGGAAGGTTGAATAGTTGACTATTTCATCAGAAAGAGTCGCCGGAGTGGGTTTTCTATTGCGCTTAATTCTGGGAGAATAGCGCCCCTGTCGTATTCGCAGATAATTGCGTTGTTTGACTGGGAGAGCTGGCCGAGTGGCTGAAGGCGCGCCCCTGCTAAGGGCGTATACGGCAACGTATCGAGGGTTCGAATCCCTCGCTCTCCGCCATTTTTTTAAATGAGTGGCAAGGAATTGTTTTAGAGGAAGGACAACAAGTTCAGCCGTTCTCTTGCAACTGGATGACGGAGCCGGTATATTCCCCCGCTCTTTTGGTCTTGCCATTTGACGTTAGTCATCGTTTTTACGCGCCCGTAGCTCAGTTGGATAGAGTACCTGGCTACGAACCAGGCGGTCGGAGGTTCGAATCCTTCCGGGCGCGCCAT
>VAPM010248354.1_pt1 | contig 13116 bp, 8 predicted proteins | sample 3395091 | NCBI WGS metagenome assembly VAPM01 (sample SAMN08290445, study PRJNA428436) | hydrothermal vent metagenome | isolation source: Deep-sea hydrothermal vent chimney 3 | place: Pacific Ocean: Juan De Fuca Ridge | reverse complement strand
TGACTTTATAGTATCTATTTTAAAAAACAATCCGGGGGTACAAAAAATATTAGCTGAAAAAGAAGTTGCTTCAGGATTACGAGATGCAAGTCTGGGTATCAATGATGGTGTAATTGGTTCAAGTTTAAGCATGTCACAGGCACAGCCGGATAATATTTTTGGTTATGAACCAAACATAAGTAAAAATAAAAATTTGAACTTATCATATAACAGGGTGTTTTCTGATACAGGTGCGCGTTTATCCCTGGATTATAACAATCTTTATACTGACAGAAATACACCAAGTGCTGCTGGAACACAATATTACCAACCTAGTTTCACCGTAAGGTTAACTCAACCATTATTAAAAAATGCAGGAGGCATACAAGATAGCCTCAACATTAAAACAAGTGAACTTAATTACAAACTTTCAGAATTAAGTAGTAAGGAAAATCTTGAAAGTTACATAACTCAACTCGCTTCCCTCTATATTGATTGGTATTTAGCCTCTAGAGAATTAAGTATTTCTAAAGAAGTTCACCAGCAATCCATTGAACAAGAAAAGTTAACCCGTACGAAAGTAAAACGTCAGGTTATAGAACCTTATGAGTTGCTTCGTTCACAAGAGATTCGTGAAGATTATTTTTCACGTTTACAACAAGCAAAGGGACGTTATATTGGTCTAACACGTCAAATTCAGCATCAAATGAATTCAAATGAATCAGGGACTACACTAAACCCTATTAATCCTAATGATTCAAAATTATTATCCGCTGCACAAAACACAATAAGAGAAGATAATTATTTAGCAACTTCATCACGTCTAAAAGATATTCTTGAGACACTGCAAAAACAACAAGACATACTTTTAGACGCTAAAGATAATGCTAGATCATCCGATCTAAATTTAAGCACCAGATACACTCGCCACGGTATTGATAGCAACTTAAGTGATGCACATGATTCCAGCTTCAACAAAGATGACTATTCAATCATGTTGGAATATAAATACACATTAGGGAATCAACAAGCCAGCGGTAACTATCAGTCACAACTTGCTAAAAAACGTCAAATAGAATCTGATACTCAACAGCGCTTAATTGATGCGAAAGCAACCCTCGCAAATTTAGAAATACAATCATCACAGTTAAAAATTGCACTACAATCTACTGACCGTAAAATAAGCCTGGGAAAAAAGAAACTTAAAAAAGAACAGCGTTTATACAGGATTGGTAAATTAGACCTCTTTGAGTTATTGAGAGATCAAACATTACATTTAGAAAGTAGATTGAATCGTGAACTATTATTTACTCAACAATTAACACTTCAGTTAAAAATTGGTGAATTACTTGATAAAAATCTTGACGTTTACAGTAGTAGTATGACTAAAGTTGCAGGAGAACAATAATCATGAATAATCTTATCGAGTATTTCCTACAACGCTCAATGTTAGTTAAGTTAATATTTCTGGCTGTAATGGTATTTGGAATCAATCAAATGTTTACCATTAAAAAAGAAGGGTTTCCTGCTGTTGAACTTAACAAAATAACTGTAAGCACCATTTATCGTGGCGCATCTGCTGAAGATGTTGAGCTGAATGTAACAACAAAGCTGGAAGAAGAACTTCGTGAAGTTAGTGGCCTTTATGAAGTTACATCAACATCAAGAGAAAATTTTTCATCCATTATTATTCAGGCAGATGAAGATGCTAATCCCAGAGCACTAACTATTATCGTAAATGACATTAAACAAGCTATCGATCAAACACGTGATTTACCTCTCGACCTTGATGAGCTTCCTGTTGTTGATGTTATTTCAACGGCTGACACACCCATTATTTCAATAAACTTGTTTGGTGAACATAGCAAATTAAGACATATCCTACCTATTATTGAACGTTCTATCGAATCTCTTCCTGGTGTTTCCGGTGCTGATAAAATTGGTTATTTTGATCGAGAAATCCATATTGAAATTGATCCGATTAAAGCTAAAAAATTACGTATTAGTTTATCTGAAGTTCTTGCTGCAATTCAGTCTCGTAACTTGCGTACAACTGGTGGTACCCTTGAATCTTATATGAATGAACAAACTGTTATCAGTTTAAACAAATTCAATAATCCTGAAGAAGTTGAAAACGTTATTCTACGAGCAAATATTTCAGGTCAAATTGTTAAAATTAAAGATATCGCATCAGTTACTCTTCGTGAAAAAGATGAGAACTTTATTGTCCGTAATGAAGGTAAGCCAGGCATGAACCTGGTTATCCGTAAAAATAGAGATGCGGATATAATAAAAACATTAGAAAGGGTCAAGGAACATATGGCCGGGAAAACATTACCCGAAGGTGTTGGCTTTTCTTATTCAAATGACCAATCAACAAAAACTCGATTACGACTTCAGGTTCTTGGCGGCAATGCCATACTTGGTTTCACCTTAGTAACTATTATCCTTATGCTGGCATTAAGTCGTCAAGCTGCATTCTGGACAGCAATGAGTGTACCTTTCTCCCTGTTGGGTAGCTTTATTATACTTCCCTACTTTGGAGTCAGCATTAATGCTATTTCACTTGCAGGTTTTGTTCTGGTATTAGGCTTACTGGTTGATGATGCCATTGTTATTGCTGAAAAAATCACACTCTACCAGGAACAAGGATTATCACCTAAAGAAGCAGCTCTAAAAGGTGCAAGAGCAATGTGGCGTCCTGTTATGGTTGCAAGTGTAACGACCATACTTGCATTTAGTCCTATGTTTTACATTGGCGGCATGCCCGGAAAATTTGCCTGGGCAATTCCTGCTGTTGTAATTGTCGCTCTAATAGTCAGCTTATTTGAATGTTTCTTTTTACTTCCTCACCATTTAACATCAGGAAAGAATTTAAAAACAAAAAGTAAACCAGAGTGGATATTAAAAGTTGAAAACTTTTATCAGAATTTACTCGAAAAACTACTTCACCGTCGTTATCTTGTTTTATTAACAATGCTATTGATACTTTCATCAAGCATATTTCTCGTAAAGAGTTCAATGAAGTTTCAGATTTTTCCACAAGATGGGGTTGAACGTTTCTATCTAAAACTGGAAATGCAACGCGGTGCATCACTCAAAGCAACTGAAAAACGTTTAACAGAGCTTGAACATCATATTGGTGAACTGCCAAAGAGTGAACTCGAATCTTATTCCACTCGTGTTGGTACCTTATCAACAACATTATCTCAAAACCGTGGAGATCACAGCCACTGGGGAATAATTAGTGTTTTCCTGACAGGTGAAGCTAATCGTTCTCGAACTGCAGATGACATTATCGAGTCATTAAGAAAAACCGTGCCGACGAACAAAGGTGAAATTTTAATTTTTGAGAAAAAGCGTGTCGGGCCAGCCATAGGCAAACCGGCAGAAATTCGTATTAGCGCAAATAATGATAGCTTAAGAAAAAAAACGGCAACAGAAATCAAGGATTTTATAAGCTCATTGCCTGGCGTTGTTGATGTTGAAACAGATAACAAACCAGGTAAGGATCAACTTATAGTAAATATTGATTATACAAAATTAGCCGAAGTTGGTTTAAAAGTTAAAGATGTCGCAGATGCATTACGTGTAACTTATGATGGCATGCTGGTAAGTTCAACAACAAGCGTTGATGAAACCATTGAATACCGCGTTATTGTCGATCCAAAATACCGCAACAACCAGGATATGCTATTTAAAATTCCGGTTAAAAACAATCGTGGCCAGGTGATGAACTTGAGTGATCTATTATCATTATCACATGGTCAGGGACCACTGGAATTCCAGCATATAAATGGTATTAGAACTGAAACGATTAGTGCTGATTTAGATCCTGTGATCACAAGTCCTAAAATAATTCAGAAAAAACTAGTTGATAAATTTAAAAGTGAATGGCTAAAACATCCTGAATTAAAAGTTGCCTTTGCAGGCGAAGCACGAGAACAAAATAAAATTTTTGGTGGTTTCCTCAGAGCTGGTATTGTTGCTCTTGTATCTATTTATCTGGTTGTTGCCTTATTACTTAATTCGTTTGGCCAATCCTTTATTGTTATGTCGGTTATTCCTTTTGCCGTTATTGGCGTTATTTGGGCCTTTTATTTTCATAACATGCCATTATCCTTTTTCTCCACTATGGGAACATTAGGTTTAGTCGGGGTTGTTGTTAATGGCACGATTATAATGGTTACCGAGGTTAACAGGGGATTAGCGCATAAACCTGAATCAAACCTTGTGCAAACTATTGTATCTGCGGCTAAAAACAGACTTCGTCCTGTCTTATTAACCACATTAACAACAGTAGCAGGCTTATTACCAACAGCATATGGTATTGGTGGAAAAGATGGCTTGATCATGCCTCTCACTATGGCAATGGCTTATGGTTTGATGTTTGCAACACTCATCACATTAATATTAACGCCTACCCTCTTAGTTATTGGTCATGATATTGCGCATTTGTTAGGCCGTGGTTCAAAACATGAAAGAGGACATGCACCAGCATAACTTTAGCTATACTATTAACGCGTATAATGGTTGGACTTGCGATAGTGCCTCGTGACGAAGTTAAGTTGATTTTTTCAGAATTAGCAAGGATGAGAAACATATTTAATAATGAAATCTATGCAGGAATGATCATTGTTATCGCACTGACTACCATTTTGCCACCTCTTATAATGAAGTGAAGTTATAACCGTTATAATACTTCTTGTATTTTCATTGTAATAACATTGAAATTAAATAATAAGGTTATTTATTTTTAATTAGACAAATAAAAAAGAGACTTCACCATATCCACTGTGAAGTCTCTTTTTAAGCATTATCAGTTTATATAACTTATGCGCTATTACATGAGCCCACATCCCATAAGAAATATTTTGCATGCATTTTACGATAAAGTAACACACCCAGATAAATACCAAACAATGTTATGACAGCAGGTAATTTTCCCTGCCCCAGTTGAACAAAAACAAGACTCGGACATGCACCTGTCACAGCCCAGCCAAAACCAAATAACATGCTACCCGGTAATGTTCCCGGCTGAATAAATTTATTCTGGCGTTGAAGGCGATTTTTAAATATCAAACCGGCTACCATGAGTAATCCGACTGAACCGGCAAAGGTTAAAAACATTCTTAAATCAACAAATGAAAACATTTTGTTAATTTCATTATAGTCTGCAAAGCCAATACGCGCGAGAATAAAGCCCATTGCTGTACCTAAAACACCGTAAATTAAATATTTTTTAAACATAGACAGCCTTCCCTTACATCATCGAATTCATCAAAATTGTAAGTGCTGTTGCACTACCAAAAAATATCACTGTTGATAACAGGCTGGCAGGAATAAGTTGTGCACATCCACTTAAGCCGTGACCCGATGTACAACCACCTGCCATCTGTGTACCAAATCCAACCATCATTCCACCAAATAATAAAGCCAGCCAGGCTTCACCTGTATTTTCAAAAATTTTAGTATGTAATGCACTCAATTCGGTACTTAAAGAAAAATCGCCCGTTGTAATACTGGCTATGTATGAACCTAAAAACATCGTAACTAAAAATAATACATGCACCGTCCAGGGGGTATAGTCTTGCTTCAATTTAAGTTCATCTGTAACCTCAGCATTAGCTTCGCCCTCTCTGCGTTGAGGCATATCGTCAAGAGCACCCTCTCCAAATTCTGCCATGGTCATTGCCATAAGATCATCTTTAACCTGCTCTTGATTTCCATCAAGAACCTCAGCAGATGCTTTTAATATTGCATCATCTTTACGTCGAGCGATACTTAACCAGCTACCGGATACACCTAATGGTTTTCCTGTTAATAAACTAAAAATAACAGAAAATAATCCAAGGGCTAAAGCCCCTATCCACCATGACCAGTATTCCATAATCAAATCCTCTTTTTTAACGACTAAATGGATTTAGTTTTTTCAATAAACTTACTATACCTTTGATTTCTAATTCTTCATCATCGGTGTTGGTATTCACAGTATTTTTACTTGCTGTGATTTTGCTTTCTAAATGAGGATGTGTATCCATAAAGGCTTTAATTACTTGCGCGCATTCTGTGAAGTTTTTATGTTTGGCAACAAATAGTGCATTAGCCCCTTTATTATTTGTATTGAAAGGGTTACAGCCTTCTTCTAGTAAAATATTTACAATTTCTAGATTTCCAACACTTGCAGCCGCCATTAAAGGTGTTGAACCATCAGATGAATTAACCTGTGCTGTTGCCATTTTTGAAGCAAACATGGATTTAACCATTGAGACCCGCCCTTTTAAAATTGCATTAAAAAGTGCGGTTCCACCCATCTCTTCCTTACTTTTGGTTTTCTTCTCGATCATTTTGCCATTTGGCAATAATGTAATTGGAACAGTAGCCCCTTTTACACTCAGTTGATAACGTGCACATTTTGTAAAGTCACCATCACAAAAATGTTTTTTCCAGATAGCTAAAGCAGGTTCCATTGCAAACTGTGCAAATAATGGACAATCCGTAGAATGTGAACAAGCCATAATTCATTTCCCCAAAATAGTATTTAGTAATATATATTACTTCTATAATATTATCGGCACGATTCAGACAAATATTAGCAATTATTAAATATATTCATCAAACAATGTCTTTTAAAAACAATAACTTATAAGGTTTAATATTTAAATATAATAAGCTCTTAACTTTTTAGTCTAATATTACTCATAGTAGGGTAAATACTTAGAAATTATGCGAACGATAGTAAATTAGAGTGATAATCTGGATATTATGCAAAAGATGGCAAATTGAGTGTTTTCGGCAAAATAAATTCTTCAGGATAATCCACCCTTACAAGATACAAACCATAAGGTGCAGCGGTAATTCCACCTAATGTACGATCTTTTAACTCCAGAACTTCTTTAGCCCAGTCGGGTTCTTGCTCACCAGCACCAATGGTCATTAATACACCCGCCATATTTCTCACCATATGATGTAAAAATGCATTTGCTTCAATATCCAGAAAAATAAAGTTTCCCTGCCGTGTGATATCAAACTGATGAAGTGTTCGAACAGGTGATTTTGCCTGACAGCCTAATGCACGATAAGAAGAAAAGTCATGCTCACCTATTAAATAATTAGCTGCTTGTTGCATACGCTGTTCATCAAACTCACGGTAATCCCATGTTACTAATCCATTTAAATAAGAAGGTCGAACATTTCGTGAAAAAATAACATAGCGATATGCTCGTCGGAAGGCTTTAAAGCGTGCATGGAATTCATCACTGATTTCCTGTGCCCACAATATAGTGACACCATCAGGCAGGTTTGCATTGACCCCCTTCACCCATTGATAAGGTTCACGTGTTACATCGGTATCAAAATGGATAATTTGTTCGGTAGCATGCACACCAGTATCGGTTCGCCCGGCACATACAACGCGCACAAAATGATTCGCAACTTTGCTTAATGCTTTTTCAACGGCTTCCTGAACAGAAGGCGAATGGTCTTGAAATTGCCATCCACAAAAAGGGCGTCCATCGTATTCTATGCCAAGTGCGATTCTCATGCTGTTATACTTTACTTATATCCTAAGTTTATAAACAAGAAAGCCACACCAAATATGGTGTGGCCTTAATAAAGTTGCAAGTTTTTATTGTAAAAACTTAATCAACTTAATGGAGCTTTACGCAATTTGTCCCAATAACGATTGCGCTTCTTCTTTTTGTGTACTGCTTCCCTCATCCATTACCTCGTCCAGAATACTACGTGCGCCTTCTGGATCACCCATATCAATATAGGCTTTGGCAAGATCTAATTTTGTTCCAACTTCATCACTACCACCCAGATCTTCATCCGCGGTATCTGCAGCATCAAGGTTTAAATCTAATGAACTTTCATCTGTACTTCCGGTATCAAAATCTAAACTGACATCAGCCGTTTCATCTCCACCAATATCAAGATTAAAGTCTAAGCCACTGTCATCTGTAGAATCTGCTGTATCCATATCAAGATTCAAATCTAAATCTGCGGCGGGTTCTTCTGCTACAACTTCATCTCCAACATCTAAATTAAAATCAAGACCGGCATCTTCTGTAACAAGATCTTCTGTTCCCATATCCAGATTAAAATCAAGATCAGCTGCAGCTTCTTCAGTAGAAGAAGCATCTCCACCAATATCAAGATTGAAATCCATCTCAGCAGCATCGCTTTCACCTAAATCAAGGTTAAAGTCCACATCATCACTTGATAATTCTGCAGAAGCACTTAAATCAGCGGCAGCAAAAACACCTGTTTCTAAACCAATATCCATCACCTGACTATCTGTCATGCCCATACCAATATCATCAATAGCAGGAACTTCACCTGTTGCAGCAATGTCCGCGACGGCTCCACCAGCTTGATTAAATAAAGGATTCTCTGGAGCAATCTCTGTTCCCATAGCAACAACTTTTGCCCACAATGGATTTTCTGCTTCTGCACCACCTAGACTTGCATAAAAATCTTCTGCTGATGATTCAAATGCATCTTTATTTTGTGTTGCGTGATATAGCTCAAGTAACTTGGCACGAAGTTCCATACGATCAGGTTCATTTTGAATAGCTTCATTTAGTCTTTCTTCTGCAGCTTCATAGCGACCATATGCCATAAAGACATCGGCTTCAGTTAAAGGATCAACTTCACTATCATCTGCTTCAATCGCACTTGCGCCACTCATAGCAAAGTCACTCAAGAATGAAGACTCTTCTGAGAATGTTGTTGAGTCTCCACTTGGAGTACCCACCGCATCAGTTGCTACCGTTGCAGCACCCGTGAGTATGCTTTCCTGAAAATTATCACCCTGGCGACGACGTTTAATCACAATCACAACTATAATCAATAAGACTAATAGAATCGGTGCAGCAATAAAGAGTATGCTATCACTGCCTAAATTTAAGCCCGCAAAAACAGCTCCAATTGAAGCAACAACTCCCATCACAGTATCCATAATGCCTTGTTCTGCATCAGCAGGAGTCTTTGCTTTTTCTTGCTCAGCAATTTCTGCTGCGAGTTCAACAGGCGATTTTTCAGGTTTAACTTGAGGTTCTGTTACTTCAGCTTTTTCAGGCTCTTCTGTTACAACTGGTTCTTCAACAAGCTCGGGAGTAGCTCCTGCTACTACAGATGTTTCTGCTGGCATCGTTTCTTGCTGAACAGGTACTTTTACGGGTTGTTGATCTAAACTGGATAATTGTTGTTGTAACACAGCCAGCTCATCATCTTTAACAGAGATAGAACGTTGTAAACGATTAAGTTCATCTTCAAGTGATTGAAGCTTATTGTTTAATGCAACATTACGTGTACGCATAGTACCCGCATCTGTTTTAGTCTGGCGCAATTGATCTTGCATTGTCGCCAAATCATTATTTAAACTTTCTTCATTAGCACCACCACCAGCAGTTAAACTTTCACCATCGGGAGATGATAAAGTTAATTCACCGGAAGTATCCGCAATTTCAGTATCAGTTGCAGCAATATCATCACCCACCATAATAGGCTGGATACCTGCTGCTTCTGCAACTTGTTGGCGATAATTATTCCAGACACCAGTTTGCTCAACATAAGCGTTTGCTGCTTCTTTACGTGACATAGCGTTCAATGCGGAAGGATCATCAATTCGTAAAACATGTCCTACTTTTAAACGATGAACATTGTTATCTATAAAGGCATCTGGATTATTTTGTAATAATGCCATCATGACCTGATGAACACTAACACTCTCATCTCCCTGGCGAAGCTTCTCAGCAATATTCCAAAGATTATCACCCGCTTTAATAATACCGTAATCTAAGTCACCCATTTCTCCGGATAATTCAGCATCAGCATAAACGGGTTCTTCCTCCCTAATATAGTCATCAGATTCGTTATAAGCCGTTAAAGGAATACGCGGCCATAATTCACCCGGGGTATCCCCATCAACAAATGCCGATTCAGGATCAAATTCTTCAACTGCCGGTTCTTCGACTTCGACAACTACCGCTTCAACAGGAGGAGGAATATCAGCAGAAAGTTCTGGCTCAACCATTTCAACAACTGGCTCAACTTCTTCAACAACAATAGCTTCTACTGGTTCCGGTATTAATTCAGGCATCGGTGCAGGTTCTGCAACAGGCTCTACAAATGGAGAAGGTTCTTCAACCACTGCAACAACAGGCTCTTCAATTACAGGTTCTGGAACAACTTCAGCTTTCACTTCCGGAGCCATTGTTTCGGCCATAACAGGAGCAGGAGCTGCAACAACTTGCTTTGGAGCACGACCAGGAGGATCAATTAACATGGTGTATTCACGAAGCATACGACCATTTTTCCAGTTCAATTCTAAAAGGAAATTCATGAACGGTTCACGTACAGTTTCTGTCGTGGTTACTTTTATATAGTAATCACCGTTTGCACGTTGTTTAACTTTAAACTTGAGTTTATTTAGAAGAGCAGTGCGATCAATACCTGAACGGAGAAAGGCTTCTTCCGTTGCAAGATTAATTGTCAAACTCTGAATATCGTTTGCGCTTGCCGATAATAAGGCAACTTCCGCATTCAATTTTTCATTCAAAGAGGACTTTAACTTTATTCCACCAAACCCCAGTGCCTGTACAGACAAAGGTGACATCGTTAAACCCGCTGATATTACTAAAATGGCTACCTTACGCAGCATAACAACTCTCCACTTCATTTAGCGTCCCTCAACGCAACAGCCATATTTAGGTGTATTTTCTTATTTTTCAATAACTTACCTGAATATAGCTCGAAAATTCTTTACAAATATGCAGTAACTATAGCTTATTTCTACATAAATTAAAATAAAACGCAAGTTTATGCGGTATATAATAGATTACTAATGTAGCAGAACGAAAATTAGTACCGCTGAACAGAGGCAAGCAGTCCGATACCCTTCTCTGAATTATATTTAGCATTAATTTGATAATGAGCAGCATAAATTATGAAATACATTTTAATACAATATAACTAATGCATTAGCTTATAGATAAATTTTTAGCAAAATTTCTGCTATTTGAACAGCATTTGTTGCTGCTCCTTTACGCATATTGTCCGTCACAACCCACAGGTTTATCCCCTTTTCTGATGAGATATCTTCACGAACCCGCCCTACAAAGACAGAATCTTTACCTGCCGCTTCGGTTACTGGTGTCGGCCATTCTGCTTCACTTAATAATTCAATACCGGCAGCTTGTTGTAATAACTCATTAACTTTAGTCGCAGAAATTTTTTCTTTTGTTTCAATATGAATAGATGCTGCATGACCAATAAAAACAGGTACACGTACCGCAGTTGCATTTACTGTAATCGAATCATCATCTAAAACTTTTTGTGTTTCCCAAACCAGTTTCATTTCTTCACTGGTATAACCGTTATCAAGAAGTTCACCGACTTGAGGTAAAACGTTAAAGGCAATTTGTTTTACATAGGTTTTACATTTCACATCACGAAAATTTAGCAAAGCTGCTGTTTGTGAGGCTAGCTCTTCTGCTGCATCTTTACCTGAACCTGAAACAGACTGGTAAGTTGAAATATTAATGCGGTTAATGCCAACAGCATCATGAATAGGCTTTAATGCCAATAACATTTGAATGCTTGTACAACCCGGACTTGAAACAATCTTACGTTTAGTAACACCTTCTAGAGCATCTTCATTCACTTCAGGAATAATAAGCGGTACATCTTTATCCTTTCTAAAGGCTGGAGTGCGATCAATCACAATACAACCTGCAGATGATGCTTTTTCTACAAACTCTTTTGATATGGCTTCAGTTGAAACAAAAAAGGCAAGCTGCACTCTTGAAAAATCAAAAGAACCAATATCACCTATTTTTAAAGCATAACCACTAAATTCCAGGCGAGCACCTGATGATGCTTCACTGTCTAACAAATAAATTTGTCCAACAGGAAATTTTCGTTCTTCTAAAATTTCAAGCAAGGTTTCTGCAACCTGGGTGGTTGCACCAACGATGGCAATGTCTACTTCTTTAATCATTTATATTTCCCCGAACAATTACTTCTTTACATAACTTCCTCGTCATTGCACTTAATGAACCGCTGCGCATTTCGTTCAGTATTACCCTAACGTGTTCCACACGTTCTGGCATCAAAGAACAAAGTAACTGTGGCAATCTCATAGTAAATCATACTTTTCTAGAGATTGCCGCGCCGTAAAAAGCATGGCTCGCAATGACTGAGGAGAAACAGTTTAACTTTCTAAAATAATCCGCAACATACGACGTAATGGTTCTGCTGCACCCCATAACAACTGATCGCCAACAGTGAATGCTGATAAATAATCATCACCCATAGAAAGTTTACGCAGTCGTCCTACTGGTACAGTTAAAGTACCTGTAACGGCAGCCGGAGTAAGCTCTTTAATAGTCACTTCAGGTTCATTCGCAACAACTTTAACCCAGTCATTATGACCTGCCAGGATATCGCTGATTTCATCCATCGGTACGTTCTGTTTCATTTTGATTGTGAGCGCTTGTGAATGACAACGCATTGCACCAATACGAACACATAAACCATCAATCGGTACAGGGTTACTTGAACGACCTAAAATTTTATTTGTTTCAACCTGAGCTTTCCATTCTTCTTTAGTTTGACCGCTATCACGAGGTACATCGATCCAGGGAATTAAACTTGCTGCAAGAGGCGCAGGCCATTGTTCAGCTGGATAAGCATCACTACGAATAAAGTCTGTTACATTTCTATCAATATCAAGGATTGCGGTTGCAGGATCGTCATTCATGACTTTAACGTTATCGTTAATCGCACCCATTTGACGAATCAACTCACGCATATTTTTTGCGCCCGCACCTGATGCGGCTTGATAAGTCATTGGAGTAATCCATTCAACTAAATCTTTTTCAAATAAACCACCCACGGCCATCAGCATTAAACTTACTGTGCAGTTACCACCAACAAATGTTTTAACACCATTAGTCAAACCATCTTTAATGACATCGTTATTAACGGGGTCAAGTACGATGATACTTTCATCAACCATACGTAAAGATGATGCGGCATCAATCCAGTAACCATCCCAACCCGCTTGACGTAAATCTTTGTAAACCGCGTTAGTATAATCACCACCCTGGCAAGTCACAATGACATCCATGA
>VAPM010096262.1_pt1 | contig 13155 bp, 8 predicted proteins | sample 3395091 | NCBI WGS metagenome assembly VAPM01 (sample SAMN08290445, study PRJNA428436) | hydrothermal vent metagenome | isolation source: Deep-sea hydrothermal vent chimney 3 | place: Pacific Ocean: Juan De Fuca Ridge | reverse complement strand
TTTTCAAGATTCTTAGGGTAAAAGTTTGAAATTACGCGAGCCTTTTTTTGATTTTTTTTATTGAGAAGTTCAAATAGATATTTTGAGTTTGATATTAAATTACTTGATTTCTTTAGTACAATAGCATTCATTAAGAATCGAGCAAAGCGAAAAAAATCAGACTGGAATTTCAATATAGTAAATGCGTGGTCCTGTAAAGTAATTACATGGGGTACTTGTGAGTTTGTTGCAGCCCAACCAAATTCATAGGACCAAAGTGCATGGACAATATCAATATCTGAGTCATCAATAACTTTAGTTATTTCTTTAATTTCATATCTAAAAAGTCTTCTGCCGGCTTTCCCCTTTCTTGGAATAATAATTAATTTGATATTATCATCAGTAATAATTTTTATGGTATTTATCTCTCGAGATAATGTTATAGCTGTGACTGTATGTCCTTGGTCAATCAAACTATTTATAAACAAGGAATACATCGGGAATTCATGGCAAACAGGTAGCTCTTCTTTATTGTGTTTTAAATTAAGGGTTTGAACATTCAATGGTCCTGCAATTCCTATTTTCATATGATAGTTATATCTAAAGTATTTTTAATGATGCATCAATTAATTTTGCTACTCTCTTCACAAGTTTGTTAAACTAATTTTGTGATTAGTAATAAGCAATATAAAATAATAAAAATCAATTTACTCAGGAGTAGTAATATTTGCTTTTCTATACCAACCAATATATAAAAGCACATTTTTTCCTTTAAAATTAATTGCAGGAAAATCCTTTGATCTCTCAATCAAAACTTTTTTTAATGGACCAATTGGTCTTATAAATCCAAATGTTATCAATAATATAAGTCCGATTAAAAATTGAAATGTAAATTTTATTATTAGTGAAGCATTAAGTATGTCAAGCATTGTAGTTATTCCATAAATACCCAAATACACCAAGGCTCCAATAATCAAACCAGATGTATAAGTTTTCAGAATGTAAATTATTGATACGTTTATAATATTTTTTGTTATAAAAATATAAAGGATATTTCTGAAAATTTCACCAATCAAAATGATAATTGGAAATGCAATTAATCCATAGCCTTTAAATAAATAGAATAAAGTACCTATCAGTATTAAATGAAAAACCTGAAATACGAATTTTTTATTTAAGTTGGCAGTAGCATCGCAGAGGATGCCTCCAAAATGAGAAAGTAAATTAAATGGTGCCGCAAAAGAAAGTATTGCCAGTAAGGGAATTGATTCAACCCATTTATCACCAAGCAATACGAGTACTATTTCCTCTGATGCAGCAAAAATTCCAAAGCAAATTGGGAATAAAAAAGCTGCGACTATTGTAATGGAAGAAGTGTATGCTTTCCGTAACTTACCTATGTTATCCTGAAGATGACTTAATGCAGGAAAAATTACTTTTGATAAACTTACTGTTAAATTATAAGTCGGTAGCATTACAATAATTCGGGCTTTGGAATACAAACCTGTTTGTGTAGCGCCAAAAAAGCGCGCAATTAAGAATGTGTCAATTTGTTGGGCTATAAATTCTAACAATCCAATAGCTGATACCTTCCCGCCATAAGATAAAAGTGGTTTATAAACTTTCCAATTGTAGAAAGGAATGATGTTATGCCTGACATTGAAATAAGCCAAAAAAAGAAAAAACAATTGTTGACTTATCCCTGCAATAATTAAACTATAAACGCCATATCCGTTTAATGCTAAAGTTATTCCAATTCCCATATTGCATAATACATATGAGGTGACATCAAAAATTGCCAGCTTTTTAAACTCTAGGTTTTTCCCCAGCATGCTCAGAGAAGTAACTGATAACCCTCTGATAATAAACGTAACCGACATTAGCTGGATTAGTGGTACTATTTCTTCAGTATTATAAAGGTGATTGAAAAATGGTGCAGTAAAATAGAAGCCAAGAAAAAACAGCAACCCTAACATTGTTGAAGTAGTAAAAACAGATCGAATATCGACAGGTCTCAAATTTTTCTTTTGCACAATTACCTGGGCCATGCCCATTTTGGAAAATTGGTTTCCAAAGTTTAGTGTAATGGCAGCCATAGCTAATAGCCCAAATGCAGAAGGATCCAATAACCGAGCCATAAATGCAGTATAGATTATCTGTAAGAGTGCATTAGAAATTGTTGTAAGGGTATTCCAGGAAATGCCAGTAATTGTCTTGGCTGCTAAATTTTTCACCTACTAATTAAAAAAGAAATTGTGCGATTAATGGAAAATTGATGAATAGAGTATTCGAAGTGTCAAATATATTATTTAATTTTTTAACAAATATAATATTTGGTAATATGAATTTGAATCGAATTACAATTAGAAATTTTAGGTAGGAGGGGGTCTTATACTTTCAACCTGATAGATCAAATGAAGAATTCAATATTGGTGAGAAAAGAAGATAAGTTATTATTCGTCGAACATTTTGACGTTTTAAATATTGCAGGTTTATTATTAATTTTTATGCGGCAATTAATTTAAAACTTTTTGATAAAAATCAATATTTGATTGCGCAATTGTTGCGGGGCTGTACTCATTTTTTGCAAAGGCAATGTTGCTTTTTGATATTTTTTGTAGATTTTCAAAATCTGATAAATAGTCAATTATCACCTGGGCAGATTTTTGGAGGTCTTCTGTTATTACAATGCCCAGATTATTTTTCTCTACAATATCCTTGAGATTAAATCCCTTAGAAATAATTACTGGCAACCCTTGCGAAATTGCCTCTACAATTGATCTGCCAAAAGCTTCCCATCTCGAAACCTGTATATATGCCATACAATCATCCATAATTTCATTCTTTTCCGCTTCATATATGGGCTTATTTATGGTCACCTCTTTTAAATCAAGTGAGTTTTTTAACTCAATCAGATCAGACTCATGAGGTCCACTGCCATAAAGGTCTAATTTATATTCGGGGTCTATTTTCGTTATTTCCTTAAATAGGTAAAGCAGTTTGTCCAGCCCTTTATGGTCTTTATCATATCTTCCCAGGTAGAGTAGTTTTTTATTGTTCTTTGGCGAGAAAACTATATCATTATATACTGGGTCCCAGATGATTTCAATGTGGCCTTTATAATTAAATCTTTTTGCATCTTCAACTTCACTGTCACCAGAACAAGATATTACACCTTTGGCGTTGTGAAGATATTTTTTTTCAAATAGATTGAAGTAAATTTTTTTCAATAAAGCTCCCCTATTCAATATGTTTTTGTCATAGCCGCCATGTGGAGTAATTACATATGGAATATCAATCTTTTTTAAAAATTGAGAAAAAAGATAGTTATTAAGTATGAATACACTTCGTAAATGATATATCTCAATTTTATCAGTATTACTTTTTACATATTCCTTAAATGCTTTTGGTAGAGAAAATTTCCCTGCCTTTTTAAATATCCTTATGTTAATGCCATCTTCTACGTAAGATTTATTTTCATCCCCAAATCCATAGCAATATACATTGTGCCCCAAGAGTGCAATTTCTTTTGCAACTATATATCCTGTCACGTCAACACCATTAACGGCATTTTTAGTATAAACTCCAAAATATGCAATGTTCATGTTACTATCTGTTTTAACTTTTCACTAAATTTTAAATACTATTTGTAATCAATTTCATTACTGCATTATAATTTATTTAAAAGGCCTTTCGCTTTATTAAAAAGTCTTTTTGAAATATTACTCGGCCTGAGAATTAAAGATAATATTGTCAAATAAATAAATTTCAATCTATTTTTATTACTGAATTCTATGCCGGCATTTCTAAAATAATTGTTACCATAAATCACCCTATGCCGCCTGAATCTTTTTAGTATTGGCTCTGCTTCAAGTTTGCTTACATATTCTTCATAGGCCAATTCTTCCTTTCCTTTTCGCCTCCTGAGAATACTGTCTTCAACCCAGTGCGATTTTATAACAGATTTATAAAATTCTGAAGCCATAATTGATGATTCATGCAATCGATATTTCATCAATATTTTTGGAAGAACAACTACTCCATAATCTTTGTCAGCTACTTTATTAAATAATTCAATGTCATCAGACGGCCAAAACTTTCCTGAATAACCACCAACATCCATAAAGGCCTTCTTTGTGCACATCATTCCCGTATGCGCAAAATGTATGCATTTTTTTTGAGAAACATATCGCCTGGTATCATCTATCGTTAAAAGATCATTTGTTTGCGAGAAATCTTGAATACCAATTGTTTGACTTTTATTGCCAATAAATTCTGTAAGACAACCTACAATTCCAATTTCATGGTGTTCCGACATAAAATTCACTTGTTCCTCAAGTCGATTCTTTATCATGATATCATCAGCATCCATGCGAGCTATCAACTCTGAGTTAACTAGTTTTATGGACCGATTTACGGATTCACCCATACCAATATTTTCATGGCTGTCAATAATGATGCGATTGTCTGCTTCTTTATACTTATTATATATGCTCAAAGTAGAATCAGTCGATCCGTCGTCAATTAATATTAATTCAAAATTTTGCAGAGTTTGATTTAGTACGCTTTCAATAGCTTCACTTATATACTTTTCAGCGTTTAATCCAGAAATGATAACAGTTACGTCAGGAGAATTCTTCATCATTTTATTATAGAAATATCAATCTGTTAAACATTAGATTATTTAAAATGTGTAAACTCTAATTCTCTGATATGCTTTGAATAATTCCCTGTGAAAAATTATTGACCATTTTCTCAACAGTATATTGAGAAGTTGATGATTTACACCCTTCAACAAGTTTAGCATACTTTTCATCACTATTTAAAATTTCCAATACCTTTGAAGTATAATCTTCTAAATTATCCATAGTCACAAGGCCGTTTACTGAATTTATAATGTATTCTACCTCTGGACCATGAAAAGGATATTCAGTTGTAATCATAGGCGTTTGCATTGAAAATGCATCAAGCACAGCTAACCCAACTGCTCCGGGCAAAAGGAAAAGCTTTGACATTTTGAAATAGACTACCCGTTCCTCTCCAAACTTAGTACCTAAATAATGTACCCAATCATATTTATTTACTGCTTCATCAACGATATTCAAATCAGGACCTGCTCCTATTATTAGTAAATGAAAATCACTAACTTTTTTCTTTATCTCAACAGCTGATTCAATGAGAAAATCAATTCGCTTTTCTTTGTAAAGGGCCCCGCAATAAATTCCAATATTGTCAGAATCAATACCTAAAATATTTTTTTCTTTTTCAGTATCTTCCTTAGAAATTTTGTCATAAGTCAGCTGTAAAACAGTCGTATCAATTGCATTTTGAACTACTGTGATCTTTCTTTCCGGAAAGCCACAATCTGTTACAATTTTTTTTACACCATCTGTATAAGTAAACCACCAATCTGTCTGTTTTATAATCAATTTTTTGAACCTATTTGCAAAGCTTCCCGGAAGAGCTTGTGAGTCTAAACCATGACCCCAAAATGCTACTTTGGTATGGGAATATTTTCTCTTAAACATCAAATAATAATTGATAATTAACTTGTTTGCTTGTTCGACAATGATCAGATCCTTTCCTTTAATTTGTTGTAAACAAGGCTGCCAAAGAAGTTCAATGCCCGCAATTTTAAATTTTCTACTATTAATGTACTCGGCCCAATCTATGTTAACCTCATCTCCCTTGCTTGAATTAGCATTATTCAATTTCCCATAAACCAATGAAAGTTCAATGTTGCTTTCTTCTAATTTCTCTCTTAATTGATTATAAAAATCAACTCGATATTGTGGTAGAAAACGATAAATAATTAGGACTTTTTTCACCTTTCTGTTTCTCTTATGGTCTTATTAAATGATTTACTTTTCGATAATCTCTTGATAGTATTTATTTACAATTCCCGTTTTGATTTTCCAAGTTTGCGTTTTGGCAAAATTAAATCCGCATTTACCAAGTTCATTTCTTCTTAGAGGATTACTATATAAATCTTCAACCGCTTGCGCTAAATCAGAAGATGTTCTTTCAGGATCGATGGCTTCAATTTTTATTCCTGCCTCGTCGGGTACAAGGTTTTTTGCACCATGTAGATTTAATGTAATTATTGGCAAACCAAAAGCCATGGCTTCAAGCAATTGAGCTGCAGATGAATCTCTAAGACTACAAAACATGAAAACATCATGAGATTCATATGCATTTTTTACTTCCTCCCAGGAGACTTTACCTAACCAATTAATTTTTCCCTCTAATTTATATTCCCTATTCCAATGATCAATATATTTATCCATCGGTCCTTCACCCAAAACGGTCAATTCAAAGGGAATGTCCTTATCAACCTTAGATAGTGCATCCAACACCAAAGGCAAACCTTTTCGAGCAAATAGCCTTCCTACCCATAATATTTTTATTTTACTTTTGACATTTCTAACCGGAATTTCTATGGGGAAAAACTCTTCCGGAAGGCTTGTGTCCAAAAACAGTTTCACATTTTTAGCACCATTAGATTGAGCCATTTCCAATGTTTCACTGTTAGTCGTCAATACAAGTTTTGCGTTCTTTAATGTTTTTTTAACATTTGGATTAATCTTAAGCAATATTTGGCTAACCCATTTTCTTGAGACTTCAGTTTTCCAAAACTCAAAAAAATATTTTTTAAATGATTTTGGAGGAAATTGTCCCCCACCACAAGGTCCAAAAACCATAGGTACTTCTAATTTCCAAAGTGCGGATCCTAATTGCAGACTTCCCCAAGTAGTATGGTGAATAATGTCGAAACTAGTTTCTTTATGAAGTTGCTTGGCTTTTAAGTAAGCTCGCTGTTGCCAAAATAAATAACTGAAATATATAAAAGGTCCATATCTATAAATTTGATCTACCCAATTGGGTACCTCAACAAAAACAATATGCAATTTTGGATTATCAAGGGATTCTAGTTTTTTTTCTATAGATGCAAAACTTTTCATGGAAGTCAGGCACCATACTTCATGACCAAGAAGTACATTGTTGTATGCCCAGTTCCAACCATTGCCAAACTCAGATCCTCTGTTTGGATCACATGCATATGCAGAATACAAAATTTTCATAAATTCCTGTGCAATAGAATCAAAAATATTTACTTAATCCAAAAACCAATTAACCTGCGCAAATAACCATTTAGAAGGTAGGTTGGAACATATATTGGAGGGCAATTTCTAATGGTATAAATTGTGAAATTCCTAAGATTACCTCCACCTTTTCTATCAAAAAGATGGTTAAAATATCTTTTTAATGTTTTCTTTTTGCGGTTATGTCTATCTCCACTTTCATTAGGGTAGGTAAATAATTTTGCGTCATGATTGCAATATACCTCATACCCATTTCTAATTGCTTTGTGAGTAAAATCATAATCGGCAGCGTAGTGCGGAAATGTAATTTCGTCGTAATAACCAATATCTTCAAAGCATTTTTTTGGAATTAAAAGGCCTCTACCCGGGAAATGGGATACTTTGTGAAGTCCCTTGTATTCATTTTCCGGCAATACATCTAACCATGATTTTGATTTAATTCTTTTCCAATCAATAATTTCTCCCCCATAAATTGGCTTTTTTGAATCTGCATCAACGGCAAAAGCCCCAAGAAGCGCATTGGGAAACTTTTCAGACCAAACAAGCATTTTTTCCATATAATTTTCGCTTGCAATTGTGTCATTGTTAAGTGCCATCACATAGCTGGCATGGTTATCCATAGCATACTTAATACCAACATTTATAGTTGCAGTCCAATAAAGATCTCCAGTTGTCTCCAAAAGTACAACCTCGGGATAATCATTTTTAATCATTTCTTGTGTACCATCACTTGATCCATCATCAATGACTACCACTTTAAAATCTTTAAATGTTTGTCTATTCAAAGAATCCAAACAATCCTTGGTGAATTCTTTTCTATTAAATACAGGGATTACAATGTAAATCATTTTTGATTCAATAACTCAAGTGATTTGGATACCTATAATACAAGATAAAATTAAATGTCTCAAAATGCATTAGGAATTTAAACATCCATTTCAACTGCGGTGTGCTTACTTTTATTGGTATTGGCGGATGGTTTTTTTGATTTATTGAAATTCCCATAGCCTTGACCATAAATTTTTTGATATCCGGAATTATCACTTTTAACTTCATTAAATATCAAATAAATATTTTCTATCTTTTTTTGAATTTTCAACTGATTGATCATTTTTAAATTCTCTTTATATGTAACACCCTGCCTCATTACAAATAAATTGATATCTGAAAGGTTTCCGACAATTATTGAATCAGTAACAATAAAGGCTGGTGCATTATCGAATATAATGTAATCATACCGCTCTCTAGCAGTTTTAACAAAAGCCTTAAATTTGTCTGTCCCAAGTAATTCAGATGGGTTTGGTGGAATAGGTCCAGAGGGAACAAAAAACAAATTCTTTGTGGCAGTTTCACAAATTACTTCTTCAAATGTGTTTTTTCTAATCAAAAAATTACTTAAACCCAAATTATTCTGTGTTTCAAATATTTTATGAATCCTTGGCTTTCTCAAATCAGTACATATTACAAGCACCTTTTTATTATTTAATGCAATACTGGTGGCCAAATTGGCTGCAACAAATGTTTTACCCTCTCCAGGAATACTTGAGTGAATGGAAATCACATTACCGCTGTCTTTCGACAATAAAAAATGTAGGTTGGTCCTTAAAGCTCTAAATGATTCTGAAATCCCAGAGTGTGGAATATTAATTATAGGGAGCTCATATTTCTGATTATTTTTTATTATTTCACCGACCAAAGAAATATCACTGTTCTTCTCTATTTCTTCTTTACTATTAATTTTGTTGTTAAAGTAATCTTTAATAATTATAATAATAAGGGGGAACAATAAGCCGAAAAAAAGCCCAAATGTTAAATTCACTTTTTTCATTGGTCCCAACAGAATTGCTGTATTTATACTCGCACGGTCAAGTACCTGGATATCTGATACATTTGACGCTTTAGTTATAGCAGCTTCTGCACTTTTTTGCATCAGGAAGGTGTAGAGTTCATTGTTTATATCAAACTTACGTTTATAATTAATTAAATTTTGTTCTGTTTTAGGCAAAACAGTTAATCTGGAATTAAGTGTATTTTTCCTTTGCGAAAAATTTTGTAGTTCAATATTTACATTGCTCAATAAACTTTTAAGGTTTTCATTCAAAATCTGCTTCGTGTAAGCAATTTCATTTTCTATTGCAATCCTAGCAGGATTAATTTTGGTAAGAGATCCTGATATAACACTTCGTTTACTATATAATTCACTCAACTTGATTACCAAACTATTTAATGAGGGATCTGTAATTCCAACAACTGAGGGTGCTACCATAAGCTCCATTTGTTTAGCATCTCCCAAATACTTTTGCAGGTTTTTATAGTAATCAAATCGCATGTTTGCCATTGATTCTTCATATTCAAGAGCTGTTAATTGTTCAACAACCAATCCAGCTTCCTGATTGAGATCAATAATTCTATTCTTTGATCGGAAATCCGTGAATTCATTTCCTGCATTTTGTAAAGAATCTACAATTCCTCCCAACTGTCTATCAATAAATTGTATTGTATTTTCTGATGTTAAGTTTTTTTTCCGTAATCCAAAATTGATATATACTTCAGCAAGTTGATTTAAAAAATCGGATTCACGCTCTGGCTGGTTTCCTATTAATTTTAACTGAATAAGATCAGATTTCTCATCATATGCAGAAATATCTAATCTATCCTGATAAGAAAGAGTCAACCAATTGAGGTCTTTAAAAATAAAAAAATATTTATTCCCAGGGTCTATTAATTGAAATCTGGCTTTGTGAATTTTAAAATTGAAATAACTATTTGAAAATACTTCACCATAGATTCCTTTTTGCTCGAACTCAATATTAATATTCTTGCCACGTATTTTAACTTTCTCATTAACATTTATTTGATATGTGGAGTCGGTTAAAGTAGTTATGATTAAGGGTATTTCTGATACATTTAAATAATCGGTAACCTCTTCAACTTTAAAAGGAGCACTATTGTATAAGTCTGTTTGTTTTAGATACTTTTCTTTATACCAGTAAACTCTCCATTTCAGATTAATAAGTGAGTTTTTGACAATATTGTAAGAGCTTAAAATACCAATGTGATTAACAATATTTGTTTTTGAACTCATTAATGGCGATGAAAACATTTCTTCAATTCCACCTTTATTTTTATTTTCTTCTGCAAATACTAAACTTTTTAGTTCATATTTTGCTGGTGAAACCCTGTTGAATATAAATCCAAGTCCTACTCCTATAAAGCCAAAGATTAAAAACCAATACCAGTTAGAAATGGCTTTGTTTATCAACCCTTTCACATCAATTCCTTCTTCCTCTTTATCATTATATTCCATATCCTTAATCATTAATAAAATTTTCTTATTTATCTATCCCCTATTGTAGTCTTAGTAGTTTGATTTTAAATAGGAAATCTAATATTGTATATAGTCAATCAATTTTAAAAAAATATCAATGGATGCAAGTTAAAAAACACAGCCTATAATTAAAATGCATTTTTTCGTACTTTCTTACCAAAAATAGTTAAATAGATAATATAAATATCGAGTGCAAAACTCCAGTTTTCAATATACCATATGTCATGTAGTGCCCTTCCGTAATAATCTAATTTATTAACCGTTGGTCCCCTCCAGCCATTTACCTGAGCCCAACCGGTAATACCAGGTCTTATATATTGCCTGACATTATAAGTATAAATATGTTTTTTAAATTCGACATTCAATTTAATTCTATGAGGTCTAGGGCCAACTATTGACATACTATTAAACAATACATTAAACAATTGAGGCAATTCATCTATACTATATTTTCGTAGTACTTTGCCAACCTTAGTAATTCTTGAATCGTTTACAACGGTAGATTTATTAGTGTCTACTTCCTTATTTGAATGTATCATAGAACGAAATTTATACACATGAATTTTTTTTCCATCTTTACCTTCACGTAACGGCTTATACAAAATCGGCCCTTTACTATCAAATTTGATAATTATGCCAACTAAAATAAATAATGGCATACATAGTATGATAGCTATAATGGAGAATCCTAAATCAAAGGCTCTTTTCCAAAAACGATTGCTATAGTAATCTAACTTGACTTCACGTATATTAACTAAGGGAATATTTCCGAGCTTCCTGATTTCCAAATTTCTATTAAACGCAGCATAATAATCAGGGATGACTCTTGGTCTTACACCATGATACTCTGCAAGTTTAATAATATTTGAAATTTTTATTTTCTCAATTGAATTAAGCGCTATAATTACATCATTAATTTGATGGTTTTTAATAATAAGCTCAAAATCCTTCAATTTACCCAAGACATTGATTTTAATTGATTTGCGTTTGAAATCATCTAAATAACCAATCACCTGTCCTCTATCAGGGTTTTTCTTATAATACTCAAGTATAGATTTGCCAATAACCCCTGCTCCAATTACAAGTACATTTTTGTAGTGCTCTCCTCTTTGCTTATTCCTAATTAAGTGTGAGTAGAAATAGGAAATAAAATATTTAAAAAAGAAAAATAACAAAAACGATCCTATGTATACTACTCTTGAAATGTTATCTAAATTAAAAAAAACAATAAGAATTGATGAAATCGAAAGATAGATTAAGGCTTTTATTAAAAGATCTTTAACCCTACTTACTAGTGAATGTTGGATAAATAGTTTTTCGTTTATAAAAGGCAAAAAAGTAAAAAGCCAGCTAAGATTGAAAATTATTCCACTGTACGGGTAAATCCATAAATTATTATTGTGCCAAAAACTTATGATAAGTATAGCTGCATTTAATAAAAATAGATCAACAAGTAAAAATATAAGGATTAAAATACGGTCTCTAATTTTCATTATTAATGTAAAAATTGGTTATTATCTGCAATTTTCTGGTAATCATTTTTGCAAGAACTTAAACATACTCAAATTAATTAAACTTGTATCAGTTGGAAACTTACAAAGGAGATTTTTAATCTAATAAACTAATAACATGGAATCTACTCATCAATCCCTGTATCAAATTTGTTCTCATCTTATAATAATCTAGTAAAGGTTGTTTTCATTTTAAGGTTGAGCGCAAATTATAATTGAGGTTAAGACTATCTATATCTTGCTGTTTTAAAAGAGCGTAAAGGATATTAAATTTCCTAAGATACTCAACTGTGACAACTGAATTGAAAAAAATATCCTATTAGGGTGTGCAATTATGGTGCTCAATTAACTGAATAAGCTATAGATCGTATACAAACAAAGTGTAAAATTTAATAATAAGTATTTAATATTGATGTATTATCTAATAATCAATTGAAGAATTTGAAATGCTACTCTAATGAAATATTATACTTTTCAAAGATTATATTTTATTTTTCTCAGACTCAATTGTATTCCGGCATGACAAAATATGTTTTTTTTGATATAACCAAATAACTGTCTTAATGCAATTATTTTTATTCTCTTGAATAATTTGTTCATTTTTTATTCAAACAAATATACTCTTACTCATTATAAATGGTTTAAATAATTATTCCAACCTTTGTCCTGTTGACTTCATAAATATTTATTTTGTTATCGGTCAATACCCTACGTTATAAATAATTTTTTAGCGTTTAGTACATTTACAATTTTTTATTTGTTGACTTCATCTCAGATAGATCCCTAATTTTTTAATTCAAGAAAGTGAAAATTTAGGGTAGGGTAAAAACACTCAACCCCTGAAAATAAGCAATTTTTATTGTGTGATCAAAGACCATAAGAATAGGTAGATAAAAAAAAATATGAAAAATATTTTGATAGGTTTAGTAGTGTTATTTTCTTTTCAACATTGTACAAGTGAATTAAGCGAAATTGATGGTGTAGTTGGCGGCTATATTGATTCAAATCCTATTGATATAAACGGAGAAGACAATAATATTTCAATCCCAGCGGAATCATTTTTAAGCCAATATTTCTCAACAGAAATATTGACACCTATTTCAACAAGAATTGAAAATCAAATCAGACATGATTTCAACAGTCCTGTGACGTCTGAAACGATTTCAAAGGAATTAAGTGCCAAATGGACAGGAGATTTTTATTTTGAAGCTGGAGAGTATGTTTTTTCGGTTAG
>VAPM010311105.1_pt1 | contig 13163 bp, 16 predicted proteins | sample 3395091 | NCBI WGS metagenome assembly VAPM01 (sample SAMN08290445, study PRJNA428436) | hydrothermal vent metagenome | isolation source: Deep-sea hydrothermal vent chimney 3 | place: Pacific Ocean: Juan De Fuca Ridge | reverse complement strand
GTCTGAAATTTGTATTAGAGCCAGTTCTGGATAATATGTGGTTTCGCGGTGAAATTCTGTATCAATGCAGATGACTTTACTCAGGCGGATGGTGTCACATGAAAGCGCCAGAGCTTCATTGGTGTCAATATATACTATATCCATAGAAGGCTTACTTGTTAGCTAAAAACAGTCTATATTGTACATATAATACAAAATAAAAATTTAAAATTTTAATGAGTCAACTGTCCAAGTTTCTAAAATCTAAAACAACCTTATTGGGTTTTGCTGTCGTCATACTTCTGAGCGCTGCGGTGGTTATGGCTCTGCTTATTCAGGTGGATGTGTGGAGTAAAGCCGCATTTGATCTGGTTAAAAATAATAGTCAGCAGGTGCGCTTAATTATGATTATGCGCGATGTTGTGCAAAAGCGTGAGATTTCCATTCAGCGCATGCTGCATATGAAGGGGATATTCGAGCGGGATGCGGAGTCTATACGCTTTCGAAGTTTTGCCGGCATTTATGCACATGCCCGTCAGGAATTGATGGAAACGTCCACCAATACTGATTTGCATGATATGTTGCTGAGTGTCGATGAGGCGGTCGCCCATGCTTACCCCTTCCATGAAAATCTGATTGAAAGACTGGTGTCGGCAAATGCCAGTGAAGAGGAGTTGCGTTCTATTGTTGTGCAGGGACGTATAGCCAGTAGTACGGTATTGAGCTTGCTGGATAAAATTGTAGATAGCCAGTCCAACGTTTATGAGGGGGTGGTTGCTGATTATGAAAAATCGCGACAACTCACACTTTCCGTTATCGCTATTATTTTTGCGGTGATTGCATTGGTTGTGACTTATGTGCTGCGTCTTTCTGGTCGGCAGTTTAAGCAAATTTCGCGTTTAACCATTATAGATGATGTATCCGGTACCTATAACCGTCGTTATTTCGATATGGTGCTTGAAGAAGAGTGGAAACGAAGTATGCGTGAATATACGCCATTGAGTTTGTTGATGGTGGATATTGATTATTTCAAAGCATATAACGACAGTTATGGGCATCAAATGGGGGATGTCTGCTTATATGCGATTGGTAAAATATTGTCCGGACAATTAAATCGGAGTGCTGATTTTACCGCACGTTATGGCGGTGAAGAGTTTGCCATTGTGTTACCTAATACGCGTGCTGAGTATGCACGATTATTGGCAGAACGTATCCGCCGTTCAGTAGAAGAAGCTAGAATTAAAGCCGGTAATGAACAGGTTAGTCCATGGGTAACGGTGAGTATTGGTCTGGCAACCACCACAGCTGAGTATGAGCAGTCCAGTGCACTATTAGTGAAAGCCGCCGACCGGTGTTTGTATGAAAGTAAGCATGACGGGCGTAATCGTGTATCCGAGACGATGCTCGATGACCTCAGCTAGGTGATTATTTAGGCGCAAGTAACTCTATCTGATAGCCATCAGGGTCTTCAACAAACGCGATAATAGTTGAGCCGGCATTCATCGGGCCAGCTTCCCGGAGTACTTTCCCCCCCTGCTTTTTAATCGCATCTACAGCACGATAAACATCATCTACCTCCAGAGCAATGTGTCCATAACCATTACCCTGATCATAGCTATCGGTGTCCCAATTGTGGGTGAGCTCAATGGCCGTGTTACTGGCTTCATCACCATAGCCTAAAAAAGCCAGGGTAAACTTACCTTCCGGATAGTCTTTTTTACGGAGTAATTGCATTTCAAAAATCTCAGTATAGAAGCGAATAGATTTTTCTAAATTTCCTACGCGAAGCATAGTGTGTAAAATACGCATAAATTACTCTACATTAACGGTTTGGGCTCGTCAGTATAGCCCAAATAAGATCAGGACTAGAAGCAATGTTAGAAACCCGTGTTGGTGAATTAATTCAGACATTTGAATCAATCGTTGAGGGGCTAATTCTTAGCCTGCAATCGGCTGACAACGAAACGTCACAACAAACTTTGAAAATGATTGATGCGCTGCGCCAGAATTTCCAGATCATGCAACGCTTGAGCTCAGATGTGAGTCATAATAACTCGCCGAATATCAGTGCTGAAGAGGTTAGTAAAATTGGTGATTATGCGTTGAATTTGCTGGATGAAATTTCAGTAAGCTGTGCATCACGCGGTCTGCAAAAGCAGATGCTGGATTTACACCGTATGTCTTTGCCTGTAGCAAACTGGTTAAAAATGCATAGTGGCCAGATAAAGAAGCTCGATATTATCGTCAATGCGATTGCCAGTTATGCCAACACCATTCAGGAAACGAAGCAGCTGGAAGTGTTGTGTGAGCTTATTGGTCGTGTTATCGAAGTGACAGAGCCTTCGATTAAGCAGGATCTGGAAGCCACGAATCCGATGCGGCCCTGGCGGATTTTGAATTTAAACTGGGGCATAGTCGCAACCCGAACTCATAATACAGAAATAATGCAGCAGGTATTTGATCAACTCATTAAAAATCTTCCGCTAGACAGTCAGCAGTTTTTCAATGAGGGCATGCAGCAGATGGATGCGGTTGGCTATCCGCAGCCGGTTCGCGATGTGATGAAAAAATATGCAGGTGGTTTTGGTGTGGATGGGGTTCTGCATTAATAGAATAGGTTTCACGTTGTATTGTAAGTTAACAGGGTAATCATTAAAAATTTTGTTGACTCAGGTCACGGGTAAAAACGATGCACTTTAGCTTTGTGTTTAAAGAAATTTTCGATTAATAATAAAGATATAAAAATATCATCATTGCCATGTGCTTCTGGCGGGTGTCGAGTGAGCTAGTGTGGATGAAAGTCACTAGACGCCGGTTCAAAAGTATGCCGGGATGACGAAAATAGATGTTTATCAGTAAAACGTTTTTTTAGTCGTTGAGTCACTAATATAGAGAGCTAAAGCAGTATTACTAATGGTCGCTATAAAAATAATAAAGTCAAAGGTTCTTGATTTTATAAGCTCGATTCAATAACATAAAAGCTCAATTCCCGCATGCTTCATCATGGGAATATATGGATGTATTTAGTAGTATGCGCGGCTTAATTAAATAATTACGAAATGACCAGATCATAGGGTTGTCGTTAATTGTTTATTTCATTTCCGGCTTTTATTCTCACTAAATATTTTCAAATGCTATTTCAGAATATGTTTTTCCAGGTGTTGTCTGGTACATATTGCTGGACACCTGTGTTTTCAGGTGATCATTAAATGTTTTAAGGAGTCAGTTATGTCCTGGTTATCAGATATTTTTAGCAGTAATGTTTCAAATTTAGTGGATTCTTTTGGTAATACTATTGATAAGTTAGTGACGTCAGATGAAGAAAGGGGGCAACTTAAAATAGCAATGGAAGCCGAATTAAATAAGTTAAAAATAGTTCAGCTTGATGCCATACAAAAATATGACACTGAAATAAGTAGCCGACATGTCGCTGATATGAAATCAGATAGCTGGTTATCTAAGAATGTGCGGCCCATGTCGCTAATCTTTTTAACGGTATCCACGGTGCTGTTAGCCTACCTGAGTATTTTTATACTTGATGAGGATAAAGTGGCACTGATACAACCCTGGAAGGATTTATTACAGGTGCTACTGGTAACCGTTTACGCCTTTTATTTTGGTAGTCGAGGCTTTGAAAAAGTTAATAAAATTAAATTATCTAAAAATGATATACCACAGGCGAAAGGATAGTCAGATCATAGGTTCGGATCACAGTAAAAAAGCCTGACGTATAAAAAATTAGCGGATAATGTGTTATCCAGAAATGACTGGAGGTTTTCATGGAAATTAAAGATCATAAACTAGAAGCAGATAATGTTGATTGGCGAGAGTCGCCTAACCAGGGTGGTAAGCTGGAAAACTCTCAGCCTGACTCTATCATCATACATTATACGGCTGGTGCATCGGCTGAGTCTTCGGTTCGTAGTTTGAGTAATCCGAAACAGAAAGTATCAGCTCATCTGGTGGTTGGCGTAAAAGGTGAAATTTTTCAGCTGGTGCCTTTTGATACGGTTGCCTGGCATGCCGGTAGAAGTAGCTGGAAAGATCGAAGCAGTTATAATAAATATTCAATAGGTATTGAAATTGATAATGCCGGTATTTTAAAAGCCAACGGTAACGGGCATTTTTTATCGTGGTTTAATCGCATCTATAAAGAAGATGAGGTGGTTAAAGCCACTCATAGAAACGAATCTACACCCAAGTACTGGCACCGTTATGCTGAAGAGCAAATTGAATCAGTATTTGAAATTTGTGCCGTTCTCTGTGATAAATACCCGATCAAAGAAGTGCTGGGCCATGAAGAAATTTCGCCATCGAGAAAAACAGATCCGGGGCCGGCATTTCCATTAGATAAACTGCGCTTAAAGTTATTTGATAATGATCGTAATGAAAATATGGCGGCAGATTTGTTTCCACCATTAGATAAAACTGCATTTGTGACAACGTCGTTATTGAATATTCGAAATGGTCCCGATGCCTCTTTTGGTAAGGCGTCTGAGCCATTAAAACAGGGTGATCGTGTTGAAATTCTGGATAAAGACGGGGGTTGGGTGAAAGTCCGTCATGTAACTGAAGGCTGGGTAAGTGGTAAATATATCTCCAGCTGAAATGCCAGTTACTGATCGGTTTAACCATAAGATGCTTATCTTGTATAACGTGTAAATATTTTGGAATATCTATGTATGCGGTGATTTTTACGGCGGAACTGAATGATCCGGATGAAGACTATTATTTAACCGCAAAGAAAATGCGTGATCTGGCGATAAATGAATTTGGCTGTATGCAGATATCATCAGTCGAGCAGTCAGGCAAAGAACTGACGGTGTCCTACTGGAAAGATAAACAGAGCATAATTGCATGGAAGAACAATAAGGCGCACATTGATGCGCAAAGCAAAGGCAAACAAAAGTGGTATAAAAACTACAGTGTGGATGTTGTGCAAATCTTACAGCAGTACAAGGGCTAGTTTGTTACACGTATATATGTGGATAAAAGGTGACGATTAGTTTAAACCTAAAACGTGATGAGTCGCACGTTTTAGTAGATAATATTGAATTTCTCTTTTCAGACTTGATCTTGCACAATTCAAAGAATAAAAAACTGATCTATAAGTAACGTTATATCGTTTAATGTTGCAGGTAGTGTCATGAAGTTTAGATTAGTGGGTGTTTTATTTATTGGTGTTTTTATAAGTAGTTGTGGCGGTAGTGGCGGCGGTACAACGGATAGTGGCCCCACGATGCAGGAAAAGATGCAAGCGCTGGGTAAGAAGATATTTTTTGATGAAACCCTGTCCAGTAGCAGTAATCAGTCCTGTGGTAGTTGTCATGATCCGGCTACAGGCTTTGCCGATCCACGGGTAAGCTCAACGGCACCGGTTTCGCAAGGTTCAGAAAGCGCTAGTTTCGGTGATCGCAATGCGCCAACTGCAGCCTATGCTGCATTTGTCCCTGTGTTTGCTGCCAGTTCAGATACGACAATAGACGGTACAGTTGCCCGCTATCAGGGTGGTCAGTTTCTCGATGGCCGGCGTCCTAATTTAATGGAGCAGGCGAAAGATCCATTCTTAAATCCGGTTGAAATGAACAATGCGGATAAGGCAGAGGTAGTAACTAAAGTACAGAACGGCAGTTATGTGAGTGACTTCATTGCGGTTTTTGGCAGCGGTGCATTTGATAATACAGACACAGCTTACGATAATATTGCCAGGGCCATCGCCGCATTTGAAAGCTCAGATGAAGTGAGTCCATTCTCATCGAAGTTTGATGATGTGATGGCGGGTACGGCAAGCTTTACGGCTTCCGAGCAGCTCGGATTTACTTTATTTAAGGGCAGTAAAGCCAAATGTGCTAACTGTCACTCTGTTCCGGATAGCGGGCGTGTTTTATTTACTAACCATCGTTATTATAATATTGGTACGCCGTCAAATTCGAGTAACCCGGCGGTAATGGCAAACTCAGCTTTTGTTGATGTGGGAGTAGCAGGTAATACGGCGGTTATTACTGCGGGAGATACGTTAACGGAAGCGGGAAAGTTTCGCACGCCGACACTACGTAATATCGAATTAACGGCGCCTTATATGCATAATGGTTTTTATCAGACGCTGGATGATGTCATTCGTCATTATGATAACTTGATTGCAAGTGATTTTAGAACGCCTGAAGTAGCTGATAATATTGCAAATGAACTTTCTGTTAATCTTGACTTGCAGCCCGAAGAAACAGCAAATTTAATTGCATTTTTGAAAACATTAACTGATCGTTAAGCGATGTTAATATCAGCTTTTTTTCAATTGCGTTAATTGTACCCGGCTGTCATTCCGAATGTCTTATCGGCAATCCAGTGTCAGTAAATTGTTGTAAGTTTATAAAAGTCAGCGATAAATATTCGCTGACTTTTTATTTGGCCTAACCATTAATCCTTATCATCAAAAGATAAACCGCTCACGCCGGTTCCACGAAACCGCACAATAACAATTTTACCTTCATCATCTTTAAGTGATAATATGTTTTTACCTTCATTTTCATCACCAATGAAAGTCGATTTTTCCAGTACAGGTTTGCGATTTTTTAGTGATTCAGGTGCTGTCATGTTTTTAGTGCCCCAGCCATCCGCCTGTTTTGACTTTTCAAAAGCTGCGAGGGCTAAACCGAATTTCTGCTCAAGCTCTATCATTTCATTCAGCGAATCAAGATTAAATCCGTTAAGCAAGCTTTGAATAAACTCTTTGCTAAAGTTTTCTTTTATTTTTTTAGCCAGAGAGTAAGGCTGGTTAATGCTTGCGCTTAATCGTATTGGGGCACTGGCAACGGGTGTTCTGGGTTTGGGCCTAGAGCGTTGTTTGCCTTCAACATAGGCGGCGGCTTTTTCCAGATAAATTTCCTCCGGATTTTCCTGAATAGCCCGGGCCAGGCTGGCGCCCTTAACATCATTCCACTCTCTTTTAGCCACAACCGATGCGGACACACCTTCTTCTTTGGCCATTTCAAACAGGCAGTTTGCATGGCAATGCTGAAAGTAATCTTTGATAACCGGGCTCAGTGAAAGATAGGCTTCAATTTTTTCCATGCCGGTTTTTCCCGGATAGCCGGCACCATAAGGGGGTTCGGCTTCTATATAGTGGCGTAATGATTTAAACGGCTGGCCTTCGCTGTCATTGAGTTTCTTCCAGCCTTCAACTTTGCAAAACAGTGCCATGGCGTCAGCAAATTTTTCTATCTGACCACCCTGTTTAATCATTTCATGCTGGGTTTTAATGCTATCGTTATGTTCACTCATAAGGCTCTGGATGTATTTCTAAATTAATTAAAACGGGCGGCCATAATACTTGTTTCCAGAGTGTTTAGCCAGAGTTGCCCTGAGGTAAAAGGCGGCTGGCGAAGATAGTAGTGATGCAGCCTAATAAGGCGTGAAGATTAGCTTCATAACATATTTTCGCTGGCTTTCGCCATGCACCGAATCATTGGCCCTGACAACAACAGTGTCGATGCCCGACGGGATTTTTATGTTTCTAATAGACCGGGTAAAAGGTTGCTCATTTACATGTGGGTGGGCTAACGCGCGGTGGGCTAAAAGCTCTCCCGCCGGTGAAAATATTTTCCAGCCATTGGCAAAATGTGACCAGCCCTCATCCGCATGACGAATGGTGACACTGAATTTACAGATTCGTTTATAGTCGCATTCTGCGGTTACGTTTTCGATTTGTGCCTGGCCGGCCAGTGCTGTCGATAAGAATAATAAATGAAATAAGAAAAAGGTGCTGCTGATAATATTGTTCATGGTGATACCTCAGGTTTGCGGTGGGTATTCAGCAAATACCGGTAAATCGTCTTCACAGGACCATTTTGCTCTTGAATCCCAAAAAATATGTCCCTGTGGCGTAATGGGTGGTTCGGTGTCCAGTGAGCCAGCAGGAATGAGTACCGCATTCAGTTCTGCAACCGCTCTTGGCATCGGGCTGCCACAGTGCTGGCAGAAACAATTATAGAATCGTTCCGCTTGTGGGACTTTATATCGAGAGAGAGCCTTCTCTCCCTGCAACCAGCTAATAGCGCTTACCGGTGTAATTAATAAGTTACTGGCATGCCCCGTGCCAGTGGCTTTTCTGCAGCGTTGGCAGTGGCAATGATAAAAGCGTTTAGTGCTACCACTAACGGTGTATTTAACCGTTCCACATAAACATGATCCGCTGACGGAGGTTTGGGCGATATCGGTTGTTGGCTTATCAGACATGGCAGCTATACCTTCTTTTTGAGTCTTGCTATTATGCAGCAAAATATTTGAAGTTTATTTTCTTATCTTAAGTAATAAAATCGTGAATCACAAGGCATTAAAAATACCCGTTAATATGATGATATATTTTTCCTTATTTATTGCGTTAGTCGTCCGGGATTAACTAATTTGTTAAATTCTATTGCCAGATTTATAGAGTCGAAGTCATCTTCGTTAATAGCAAAAAATCAACGTAATGTGGTTGTTTTTCACTGTGATGAAAATACCGAAAATCTTAACGCGTTTATAAATAAGTTATGGCATCGCAGAAAACTGGTTATTTCAGACGATCTTGAAAAGGCTTTGTCTGCCGCGCAAGCGTCAACGAAACTGGGTGAAGAGTATGATCTGGTTGTGTTTGATATGCGTTATTCGTTTCTCCCCGATGCATTAGGCGTGGTCTCCGGTGTGCTCTGTGGCGGCGGTAGCTTAATTGTTTTATTGCCGGATTATAAAGTGTGGAGCCAAAGTCAGAGTGTATATAACAGATACATTGATAAGTGTCTGTTTAATCGGCCGGGTGTTTACTATTTCAAAGAGCAAGTATTAGCGATAGACGTCATATCGTCATCAGAAAAAAATCAGCAAATCAATCAACCCAATTTTAATGGTTACAGTCCACCGTATAAAACTCCTGATCAGCAGTCGGCGGTAGAATCAATTGTGAATTCAATACACAATAACGCTGAATATTGCTGCGTGTTAACGTCTGGCCGGGGGCGGGGCAAGTCATCATCATTGGGGCTAATTGCAGCAAACCTAATTAACCAGGGTGAATATAAGCTACTGATCAGTGCGCCAAGACTATCAGTATCAGACCCGGTATTTTCTCATTTGTATGATCAGTGTCAGCAAGGCGAAGCGCAACGCGGAAAATTTAAATACAAAAATTCATCGTTGCATTTTATCGCGCCAGATAGTTTGCTGGAAACCTTGCCCGCAGCAGATGTTTTATTTATTGATGAAGCAGCAGTAATTCCACTTTCTATGCTGGAAACACTGCTTGAGCATTATTCTAAAATTATTTTTTCAACTACCACACATGGCTACGAAGGTACGGGAAGAGGTTTTGTTTTAAAGTTTTATAAATTACTGGATAAAGCCAAACCCGGCTGGAAAAAAATTGAATTACATCAACCGGTTCGCTGGTCTGAAAATGATCCACTGGAAGCCTGGATTGAATCGGTTCTGTTTTTAAATATTAAAGTTGATAGTTCTCCTGTTGTAGCGGATGACCTGTCTAGTTGTGAATGTATTGAGCTTGACCGAAATAAGCTGATTAATGATAGCGCAAAACTGACATCGATATTTTCTTTACTGGTATCGGCACATTATCGTACCAGTCCCGCTGATTTTCAGTATTTACTCGATGATACAGCGGTAAGAATATATAGCCTCGAGTATAAAAAACATTGTCTGGCGGTGCTGGTCGTTAATCAGGAGGGTGGTTTTGATGCTGCGTTATCGACTGCGGTTTATCGTGGAGAACGACGCCCCAGAGGGCATTTGTTGGCCCAGACATTGTGTTTTCATAGCGGTTATGAAAGTGCAGCTGAATTTGAATATGCACGTGTTATGCGAATTGCTGTGCACCCGGAAATACAGCAACAGGGCCTGGGAAGTTATTTATTGCAACAGGTAATAAGCATTGAACAGGCCAGAGGTATCGATGTACTGGGATGTAGTTTTGCCGCAAATGTAGCACTGTTAAACTTCTGGGATAAAGCCGGGTTATCATTGTTGAGAGTGGGTTTTAGTCGTGATCATGTTAGTGCGTCTCATTCGGCGATTATGGCAATATCATTAACTTCCCGCGTAGATGAAATGTTTAATGAATTAGCGCTTAAGTTTTCATTGAACATATTTTTATGGCTGAAAGCGCCGTTGTCCGATTTATCAGAGGATATAAAAAAACATCATTTATTAAACGGTAGTACCGATAATCTAAGCATGAAAAATGTAAGTGTCGAAAATATAAAAAATGGCAGTTATAATATGACGCCATTCGATTTAGCTGATGTTGAGTCGTTTGCGAAATATAATCGTAATTATGAGGCCTGTATGCCTGCCATAATAAGATACATAAATAGCGATGTTTTACAGCAGAAATCACTTCTCGGCGAGCTGTCTGAGGCACAGGAAAAAATGCTTCATCTGAGTTTGCGTTATAAGCATGACTGGAAAAAAATAGTTCAGGAAATGTGTAAAATAAGTAAGGTTATGAGCAGGTCGAGTGCGATTAAATATTTACGTGAGTTGTTAGCGCTGCTTTTAAAGGTTAATAAGTAGATGCAAAGCAGTTACTCTGTTATAAAATATTTAGAAACTAATTTGATGATATAGAAGTGATGCTAATGATTGATATAAGGCGGTTCGACTCAGCTATTCCGCTTATTTGAAACATTAACGGGACAGCAGTGATTTTGTGTGTAATTTCCCGGTACTTTAATCACTGTAATTTTTAATTAACGATTTAAAAAATTGGAATACTTATGTATAAAAATATTATTGCTTTATGGCTATCCCTGTTGTTGCTGATTTCATGTGATTCAGAGCAGAGTGAAAAAGTAACCGACACAACTAAGAAGGTACCTTCTGTGGAACAGGCGCAGAAAGTGCAGGCTGGGTCGACAAAAAATACAGAACAACCAGTGGTTGATGCCGCCGAAAAAACCGTAGCAGTTGCTCCAGAAAAATCCCAATCTGAATCCCCCCGGCCGGTTACAGAGCAGGCCGCCGCTATGAGCGGTGAACAGGTTTATAAAACTACCTGTCAGAACTGTCATGCTAGTGGTGCCGCTGGATCTCCGAAGCTGAATGATAAGGCTAACTGGAAACCACGCATAGCAAAAGGTGTCGAGGCGTTATATTTGTCAGCTATTAAGGGTGTTCCATCAACCGCAATGATGCCAAAGGGAACCTGTAGTAAGTGCAGTGAACAAGAGCTGCGCAATGCGGTTGACTATATGCTGGCTAAAGTTAATAGTCATTAAAGTTAATTTTGTATTTAAAAATTTGTGGAGTTTAATCTTTAATGGCACTGGTATGGAGTAAACAGGTTGACGGTACCTGTTATGAAGTACGCTCAGCCGGTAGTAGTTTACGCCTATATACCGATAGTGTTTTTCATAGTCAATATAATCCCCGGCAATTATTAACCGGTCACGTTTGGGACCTGTTAATGCTTCCGGCATTCTTTTATCCCGCGCATTCTATTAAACGCGTGCTGGTGTTAGGTGTTGGCGGCGGTTCGGTTCTGCATCTGTTAAGGCATTTTGTGTCACCACAAAAAATTGTTGGTATAGAGCTGAATCCGGTTCATATACGAGTGGCGAAACGTTTTTTTAAGTTGAAACACAAATCAATTGAATTAATTCAGGATGATGCAATCTGCTGGCTGCATAATTATCAGGGCGAAAAATTTGATATGATTATTGATGATGTATTTACAGAAAAAGACGGTGAGCCAGCAGCTGTAGTTGCGGCGAATAAGAAATGGTTTTTGTGTATGTTGAAGCACCTGAGCGATGACGGTGTCGTTGTTCGAAACTTTCTTAGTAAAAATGAATTAAAAAGTTCTGCGGGTATTGCCAATAAATCGGTGAGCCGGTTATTCTCTTCCTGTTTTCAACTAACCAGTAGCTTGAATGAAAATTTTGTTGGTGTGTATTGCCGGCGTCTCGTTAGCTCAGGTATGCTGCGCAAAAATCTTATAAAAACGCCGGGTCTAAACCCGCAGCTAAAAACCTGTCGTCTCAGATATCGTATTAACCAGTTAACTTAGTGCTGATTTTGTTTTTATCTGTAGAGGTAATATAGCTACTGGCATTCAGGTCTTCGATTGCCCACTCCACATGCTGTTTAAACAAGTGGTACTCCTGTTTAAAACGCGGATCAGAGACATTTTTAGTGGTATTAATAAGCTCTTTAAAGTCAATAATCTGGTTCAGCAAGGTATCCATCTCATCAATGCATGAAGCCTTTTTTTGAGTGCTCTTTATGGATGGTGATTGTTGTTTCATGCCGCTTCACTCTTTAGTGATTGCAACTGATCGCAGAAATTGAGTAATTTATCCGGCCACTGGTAATTGTTTCTAGCAGGAGTAATGAGTTCGCTTAGCTTGCAAAGTTGGGCAGTTGTTTGTTCCATTTCAGGACGAATGTCCTGTAAACAAATACTGGAATTTATGGTCTTCAGCTCAAAACTCAGATGCTGGCTAAATAAATCGCAAGCATTGAGGAAATCTGAATTAGCCGGATTCTTAGTCTGGTTGACAATATCGCCAAAATTTAGAATTTCCAGTTGCAAGTCTTGAAGCTTATTTAATAGGTCCATTTTAGCTCTCATTTATTTATTATCTTTTGTTTGAGAGTATTTTACTGTGTTGGTATTGCCTCAGGTTGTTAATCTGGCTGAAACTAATGTCAGAAAAATCCTACACACGTTTGGGGGATGAATGGTGCGGTTATCTGCAAATACGCGGTTGCGTCAGGGTATCAGGCGATTTGATATGACGCGGGATGGTAGCGAGACCAAGTGGCGGTGTGATTTTGAGAAAAAATCAGTCGTTGAATTGGGTGCGAATAGTCAGGCCCTGAGCGATTAAGGTTTCAGCCATGCGTGCTAAATTGTCTTCATTCGCAAATACCGTGTCACCGTGGCCTTCAGCCTGTAGAATCGTTTTAAGTGTCTTCGGGTTAACAACCGTGAGCTGCCAGTTATTGTTATCGAGCTTATGGCGCTTCACTTTTAGTTTACTGCTGGCAAACCCCCAGGGAATGGCTTCACTCAACATATGAGTGGTATATTTTTGCAAGTCGGATAAGCCGGATGAATTAGCAATAGGTGTATAAACTTCCGGTTGTGCTGAAGGGGTATAGTGTGGGTGATTTGAGTTTTTCATATTCATCCT
>VAPM010411346.1_pt1 | contig 13169 bp, 15 predicted proteins | sample 3395091 | NCBI WGS metagenome assembly VAPM01 (sample SAMN08290445, study PRJNA428436) | hydrothermal vent metagenome | isolation source: Deep-sea hydrothermal vent chimney 3 | place: Pacific Ocean: Juan De Fuca Ridge | reverse complement strand
CTAGGTCACCGGTGGCGAGTTTGCGGAGGCGATATGCAACATTCCCTTTGAAGTGATATTCTGGACAGGTCTCTACAGCCCGCGTTGCCAGCCTTTCAGCGACGATCAGATCGTACCAGTGGTCAGGCAGTTCTTTTGTGTCTGATGCGGATGCAGGCATTGCAAAAATCAGGCCCAAAAGAAGTTTGATTTTCACTCGGCTGCCACAGCGCTTACTCTGCCGGTTTGTTTCGCCTTGATCCGGTCCTCAATCTCGCCCCTGAAATGCCGTACCAGCCCCTGAATGGGCCAGGCTGCCGCGTCGCCAAGGGCGCAGATGGTGTGGCCTTCCACCTGTTTGGTGACGTCCAGCAGCATGTCGATTTCCTCAACTTCTGCTTCACCTGTCACCAGCCGCTCCATGACCCGCATCATCCAGCCGGTGCCTTCGCGGCACGGCGTACACTGGCCGCAGCTTTCGTGTTTGTAGAACTTGGCCAGCCGCCAGATGGCTTTGATGACGTCGGTGTTTTGATCCATGACGATAACGGCAGCGGTGCCAAGGCCCGAGCGTTGATCCTTTAACCAGTCAAAATCCATGATGGCTTCTTCGTGCATCAGTTTGCCGGGGATCATGGGCACAGAAGAGCCGCCGGGGATCACGGCCTTAAGATTGTCCCAGCCGCCGCGGATGCCGCCGCAATGCTTTTCGATCAGTTCGACAAACGGGATCGACATGGCTTCTTCCACGACGCAGGGGTTGTTGACGTGACCGGAGATGGCGAACAGTTTGGTGCCGGCGTTATTGGGGCGGCCAAAGCCGGAAAACCATTCCGGGCCGCGGCGCAGGATGGTGGGCACAACGGCGATGCTTTCAACGTTGTTTACGGTGGTCGGGCAGCCATAGAGCCCGGCACCTGCGGGAAACGGTGGCTTCATGCGCGGCATGCCTTTTTTGCCCTCAAGGCTTTCCAGCAGCGCGGTTTCTTCGCCGCAGATATAGGCCCCGGCCCCGTGGTGCAGGAACAGGTCAAAATCCCAGCCGGATTTGGCGGCGTTTTTGCCCAGCAGCCCGGCGGCGTAACATTCATCAATGGCGTTTTGCAGCACTTCGCGTTCGCGGATATATTCGCCGCGCAGGTAGATGTAACAGGTGTTGGCATTCATCGCGAAACTGGCGATCAGGCAGCCTTCGATCAGGGTGTGGGGATCATGGCGCATGATCTCACGGTCTTTGCAGGTGCCGGGTTCGCTTTCGTCGGCATTGACCACCAGATAGGCCGGGCGACCGTCGCTTTCCTTGGGCATGAACGACCATTTCAGGCCGGTGGGAAAGCCAGCACCGCCGCGCCCACGCAGGCCCGACGCCTTCATCTGGTCAACGATCCAGTCGCGGCCCTTTTTGAGGATTGTGCCGGTGCCATCCCAGTGGCCCCGCGCACGCGCGCCCTTAAGTGAGCGGTCATGCATGCCGTAGAGATTGGTAAAGATCCGGTCCTGATCCTTGAGCATATTCGTCGTTCCTAATTATCCTGACGCGCGCGCCAGATTTGATAGATCACCACCAGCGCCCAGAATAAACCGGCCAGTGCCGCAAAATCGATCAGCAGGGCATAGCGCCCGGCCAACCCGTATTGTTTGCCGATGAAATTGGCCCCGATCCAGAGCAGCATGGTACCGGCAATAACGATGGAAACCATGCGTGTTTTGCGTGCCTGTTGCTTTTCCTGTTCGGGGTCCAATGTGCGTTCTCCTTAGTAGACGCCGCCTTTTTTGACGCGTTTGGAAAATTCGGTTGCGCCGCCTTTGGCAAGGGTCTTGGCCTGTTTCACCCAGCCGTCACGGGATACACGGCCTTTGAAACCTTCCAGGTTTTCGTCAACCCACTTTACTTCGGCTGTGCGCCAGTTGGAAACCTGATCAAAGTGATAAACGCCCATTGTGTTGAGCATGGTTTCCATCTTTGGGCCGACGCCTTTGATCATTTTCAGATCATCCGCGCCCCCTGCCCGGGCTTTCCTGAGCATTTCAGGTTTACCGGTTTTTGAAACCGGTTTGCGGGCTGGTTTGGCTTTGGCGGTTGGTTTCGCCTTGGCGGCAGGTTTGGCTTTTGCGGCTTTCTTTTCAGACACCATGGCAGCGCCGGCAGCCCCCATCAGCGCGGCCGCTTTGGCCTTGTCCGAGGTTTTCCTGACAACTGTCTTTTTGGCGGTTGGCTTTTTAGCCACGGCCGGTTTCTTGGAAGCGGTTGTGGTTTTTGTGGACCCTTTGGTGCTGCTGGATTTGGATTTGGCAGCGGGTTTAGCCTTGGGCTTGGCGGCTGGTTTGGCCGGGGCGCTTTTTACTTCACTGGTAAGATTGCTGGCCTGTGATGCAGATGTGGATGCCGGCGTGGATGCTGAACCAGAGGAGAGGCCAAGGCCCATGTCTCCGTCATCAGCGTCGCGGTAAAAGCCGATCCACAGCAGGATGGCCACCAGAATGCCGATGAGAATGGCCAGTAAGAGGGCTGGCCAGAAGGTATAGGCGGCCAGAAATTTCAGGATCAGGAACGCCAGTACACCGGCGGCAATTGCCCAGCCCCAAAGTTTACCGGTATTTTCACTTCTATGAGAACTCATAACATATCTCCCCGTTTTTCATTTTTTGTTCTTCCCGTTCAGTATTTGGCACGTTTAGAGAATTCCGTCGCGCCACCTTTGGCCAGAATTTTGGACTGTGGCACCCATTTATCACGGCTGGCGCGGCCTTTGAAACCTTCCAGATTATCGTCAACCCAGGACAGGTCATCCTTGCCCCAGTCCGCGATCTGGTCAAAGTGGTAAAACCCCAGCGAATTTAACAGCTTTTCAAGCTTTGGCCCGACGCCTTTGATCATTTTCAGATCATCGGCCCCTGATTTACGCGGCCCCTTGAGGGCGCGGGGCTTTTTCGGTTTGCCAGTGGTGGATTTCGCACGGCTTTTGGGTTTGGCGGGTTTGGTCGCTGGTTTGGCTGGCTTTTTCGCAGCTTTTAAACCCAGCCAGGGGGTGGTTGTTGCCACCTCTGTGCCATCAATCCGCTTGATCGTATCGCCCAGGTCACTGGCCAGTTGCACACTGGCATTATACTGGGTGCGTCCGCTTTCATGGTCGGTCAGACTGGTCAGACCGGCCAGAGGTTCGGCGGCGTAACGGCCATTTTGCGGACCCGGCAGCGGTACTTTTCCGGCGGCCATTTCATCAATGATCTCACCCATGCGTTCGGTGGTCAGATCTTCATAATAGTCTTTGCCAATCTGGGCCATGGGCGCGTTGGAACAGGACCCCAGACATTCGACCTCTTCCCAGCTGAATTTACCATCGGCGGAAATTTCATGGGGGGTTGCAGCGATTTTATCTTTGCAAACACTGATCAGGTCTTCGGCACCACAGATCATGCAGGACGTTGTGCCGCAAACCTGAATATGAGCAACAGAACCAACAGGTTGCAGCTGAAACATAAAGTAAAATGTCGCCACTTCAAGAACCCGGATATGGGCCATACCAAGCCGGTCTGCGATATGTTCAATGGCCGGTCGCGATAGCCAGCCTTCCTGTTCCTGGGCGCGCCACAGCAATGGGATGACAGCCGAGGCCTGTCGCCCTTCGGGGAATTTGGTGATCTGGGCGTCGGCCCAGATCTGGTTTGCCTTGGTGAAGGCAAAGTTATCGGGCTGGTTGGGATGTAGGCGGCGCAGCATTGGTCAGTTGCCCTTTAAGGTGCAGTCGGGATTGATTTTTCTGCGAAAAATCATGCCTCCGGCGGGGGTGTTTATGAAAAAAAGAAGGGGTGGAATGGTGTTTGGCATCAGCGGTCCACCTCACCGAAAACGATGTCCATGGTGCCGATGATGGCGGCAACATCGGCCAACTGGTGGCCGGTTGCGACATAGTCCATGGCCTGCAAGTGCAGAAAACCGGGGGCGCGTAGCTTGGCGCGGTAGGGTTTGTTGGAGCCGTCGGACACCATGTAGACGCCAAATTCGCCCTTGGGGGCCTCAACCGCGGCATAGATTTCACCGGCGGGGACATGGAAGCCTTCGGTATACAATTTGAAGTGATGGATCAGGCTTTCCATGTCGGTTTTCATGTCGGCGCGTTTGGGGGGGGTCAGTTTGCCCCGCGCCAGCACGTCGCCCTGCCCGTCCGGAGCGTTCAGTTTTTCCACACATTGGTGGATGATTTTGACGCTTTCGCGAATTTCCGCCATCCGGCACAGGTAGCGGTCATAACAATCACCGTTCTTGCCAACCGGTATCTGGAAATCAAATTCGTCGTAACATTCATAGGGCTGGGCCCGGCGCAGATCCCAGGCCAGACCGGAGCCCCGCGCCATGACGCCGGAAAAGCCCCAGTCAAGGATGTCCTGTTCAGTGATGATGCCGATATCGGCATTGCGCTGTTTGAAGATGCGGTTCTCAGTCAGCAGATCGTCGATATCATTCAGACGTGCCGGAAATTGCAGCGCCCAGGCTTGGATGTCTTCCAGCATGCCCGCAGGCAGGTCCTGATGCACACCACCGGGGCGGAAATAGGCGGAATGGAAGCGGGCACCGCTAGCGCGTTCATAAAATTCCATCAGTTTTTCGCGTTCTTCAAAGCCCCAGAGTGGCGGTGTCAGCGCGCCCACATCCATGGCCTGTGTGGTGACGTTCAGAATGTGGTTCAGCACCCGGCCAATTTCGCAAAACAGCACCCGGATCAGGGAAGCGCGGCGCGGGATGACGGTGCCGGTCAGACGCTCAATCGCCAGGCACCAGGCGTGTTCCTGGTTCATCGGCGCCACGTAATCCAGACGGTCCAGATAGGGCAGGTTTTGCAGGTAGGTACGGCTTTCCATCAGCTTTTCGGTGCCGCGGTGCAACAGGCCGATATGGGGGTCAGCCCGTTCAACTATTTCGCCGTCCAGTTCCAGCACCATGCGCAAAACACCGTGGGCAGCCGGGTGCTGGGGGCCAAAGTTGATATTGAAATTACGGATTTTCTGCTCGCCTGTCTGGGCGTCGCGTGGGGGGGCGCCGTCCATCATCGCATCATCCTTAGAAAGTGTTCGATCATATCCCGCATCATCGCCCTGTTAACTGTCATCCGAAGATAGTGACAATCTATCCTTAAACGCCACCACCCACAAAAGGATCAGCCCGATCAATGGAATGACCGCCGCCAGTGCAACCCAGGCCGGAATGCCATGCCTTGGCAGTATGCGCCAGAAAGGAATGACCAGAACGGCGCCGAAAATCAGCATCCACAGCAGACCGCCGCCGCCCATAAATCCATATCCATCACTGTAACCCATTATTCTGGTGCTCCTTTTTTTTCGTCACCGGCTTTTTCGTCACCGGGCAGGATGTATTTCGCACCTTCCCATGGCGACATGAAATCAAATTGTCGATATTCCTGAACCAGTGAAACCGGTTCGTAGACGACGCGTTTCTGCACTTCGTCATAGCGCACCTCGGTGTAGCCGGTAGTTGGGAAATCCTTGCGCAGCGGATAGCCGCGAAAGCCGTAATCAGTCAGAATACGGCGCAGGTCGGGGTGGCCGGAAAACAGGATGCCGAACATGTCAAAGACTTCCCGCTCAAACCAATTGGCAGAGGGGTGAATATCAGTGATCGAGGGGACGATATCATCTTCGCGCACCGCTACGTGCAGCCGGATACGGTGGTTTTGATACATGGACAGGAAATGAAATACGAGGTCAAAGCGGGCGTCGCGGCCCGGGTGATCAACGGCCGTGATATCCACCAATGTCGAAAACCGGCAGCTGCTGTCGGTTTTGAGGAAGTCGACAAAGCCAACAAGGCCAGCCAGTGGAACATTGAGTGACAGCTCACCCAAAGTGACCTGCCAGCTTTGCACACAATCGGGGCGCTTCAATTCCAGATGGGTGCCCAGTTGGTTTAGTTCATCGCTCATCTGCTTTACCTTACAATCGTGCCGGTGCGGCGGATTTTGCGTTGCAGTTGCAGCGTGCCGTAAAGCAATGCCTCCGCCGTGGGCGGGCAGCCGGGCACGTAGACATCAACCGGAACAATGCGGTCACAGCCCCGCACCACAGAGTAGGAATAGTGGTAATAGCCACCGCCATTGGCACAGGAGCCCATGGAAATCACATAGCGTGGTTCCGGCATCTGATCATAGACCTTGCGCAGGGCCGGTGCCATTTTATTGGTCAGGGTGCCGGCGATGATCATCAGGTCGGATTGGCGCGGTGAGGCGCGGGGCGCGGTGCCAAAGCGTTCCAGATCATAGCGTGGCATGGCGGCGTGCATCATTTCAACGGCGCAACACGCCAGCCCGAATGTCATCCAGTGCAGGGAACCAGTGCGGGCCCAGTTGATGATATCTTCGGTCGAGGTCAGCAAAAAGCCCTTGTCCTGCAGGTCACGGGACATGGCCCGCGTGGTGATTTCTTTATTTGCCCCTGCGGTGTTCAGGCCTGTACTTAATCCCATTCCAGCGCACCTTTTTTCCACTCATAGGCAAAGCCGATGGTCAGTACCCCAAGGAAGACCATCATTGACCAGAAGCCGACAAGCCCGACATCCTTAAAGGCAACAGCCCAGGGGAACAGAAATGCGATTTCAAGGTCAAAAATGATGAACAGGATGGCCACCAGATAGAACCGCGCGTCAAATTTCATGCGCGCATCATCAAAGGCATTAAATCCACATTCATAGGCGCTGACTTTTTCCGGGTCAGGATTGGACACAGCGATGATGACTGCGGCCAAAATCAGCACGATGCCCAGCCCGATGGCAATGGCCAGAAAAATAACGATCGGAAGGTAGTTTGTGAGCAGCTCTGACACCGATGGCTCCTTTATGGGTAAGACCCCATATAATTGGCTTGCTTGGGTGTAGCGCTGCGTTTCGGGGGGGTCAACCGATGGCGGGGGGGAATCCACATAGAAATCGTATCAGAATGGGTGATAATTGCGGTGTTAATGCCATGCCCGAATGCAGCTGCTGACCGACAAAGCGGGTATCGCGCCAAAAATTTCCGACTAAACCACCCAATCCGGGGATTTCTTTTCAAAGAATGCAGCGATGCCCTGTTGCGCTTCTGCTGATTGCCAGCGTGTTACCAACGCATTGACTGACGCATCAATCACGCCCTGGTCAATTTTTGCCCCATACTGTCGCGTCAGGGCCTTGGCTGCGGCAACGGCACCCGGGGCGCAGGACAGATAGGGTTCAACCTGTTGCTCGATGGCGTCATCCAGTTCCGCCCCTGGAACCGCGTTGGCGATGATGCCCAGTTCTTTTGCGTATTGCGCCCCAAAAACCTTTGACGACATGAATACACGGCGGGCATTGGCTTCGCCCATCCGGGCGATCACGTAGGGGCCAATGGTGGCCGGGATCAGGCCAAGGCGGGTTTCGGTCAGCCCGAAACGCGCGCCCTGATCAGCGATGGCAATATCACACACGCAGGCCAGCCCGACGCCGCCACCAAAGGCGTTGCCCTGCAGGCGGCCAATCAGGGGTTTTGGCATGGTATTTAGGGCAAATAACATCATGGCGATTGAACGGGCCGCCCCTGCCCGGGTGGCGTCATCTGCTGCCATTTGTTCCTGCATCCAGTTCAGATCGCCCCCGGCACAAAAGCTTTTGCCAGCCCCGGTCAGGATGACTACGCGGGTGTTTTGATCCTGCCCCAGAGCCCTGGCGGTGCTGGTCAGTTCTGCGATCAGTTTTGCCGACAGGGCGTTGTGCTTTTGTGGGATGTTCAGCGTCAGGGTTGTGACACCGCGCCCGTCGGTTTCAAGTTTCAGCGTCTGCATTGTGGTCTGCCTTTGGCTAGGATTTTTTTACAAGATTATGGGCAAATTCTGTGGCGGTTTTCAGGGCATCTGCCTTTAAGCCGGTTGAATACCCGAGGTCGGTCAGGCGCTGATGCAGGGCCTGGGTGGCGACATTACCCGGGGCGCCCGGGGCGTAGGGGCAGCCACCCAACCCGGCGATGGCGCTGTCAAAAACCCGAAGATCCAGGTCAAGGGACGCTGCGATATTATCCAGCGCCATGCCTGCGGTATCATGGAAATGCCCGGCAAGATTTTGCGGTGGCACATGGTGCTGAACGGCCCCCAACATGGTGCGGATACGATCCGGCGTTGCCCGCCCGATGGTATCCCCCAGCGACACCTCGTAACAGCCCATGTCAAACAGCGCGCGCGCCACGCTGGCCACTTGTTTTGGCTTAATCTGACCGTCAAACGGGCAGTCATTGACGCAGGATACGTAGCCGCGAACTGGGATTTTTGCGTCTTTCGCGGCCTCTATGACGGGTTTATAACGGATAAGGCTTTCACTAATCGAACAATTGATGTTTGCCTGACTGAAGCCTTCCGAGGCTGAGGCAAACACCGCGATTTCATCGGCTTTTGCGGCAATGGCGCGTTCAAATCCGCGCATATTAGGTGAAAGAGCTGCATAGGATATTTCTGGTTCGCGGGTGATTTTTGCCAGAACCTGATCGCCATCGGCCATTTGTGGCACCCATTTCGGGCTGACGAAACTGGCGACTTCTATGCGGGTGAATCCGACGGCTGACAGCAGGTTGACCAGTGCGACCTTGTCACCGGTGGAAATGATGCCGGGTTCGTTCTGCAGGCCATCACGGGGGCCGACTTCGAATATGTCGACGTGAACGCTCATGCGTCGTTTTCCACAAGTAAAATGAGCGCGGCACCGGCATCGACCTGTTGGTTTTCCTGCACCAGAACCTTGGCAATTGTACCGGCGCGCGGGGCTGTCAGCGAATGTTCCATTTTCATCGCCTCAAGCACGATCAGGGGATCACCGGCGTTGACCTTTTGACCAACGCTGGCACTGAGTGCTTTGATCAACCCCGGCATCGGCGCAAGTATGACGTCGCCGCCAATTGTTGCGCCGGTGTCAACGGCCAGAGGGTCGATTATGTTAAAATGCCAGCTCTGGGGGCCGAAAATGCTGATGGTGTCTGGGAATAGTTGGGCTGGGATTGCTGTTTGGTTTTCGGCGTCAATCCATTGGCCGTTGCGGCGTATCATCGGTGTGGAACCGCCGTCAGTTTCCACCAGAACCGTATCAGGGCTTTGCATCTGCAATATCGCGTCAAACGGGCCATCGGCATCAGCCAACCAGACGGTTTGTTTTAGCGGCGACCAGAGCGTAATACCCTGTTGCCAGTTTCCGACTGGCCCCAGCCCGCCGGCATGTATCGCCGCCAAAGCGCGCGCGGATTGGGGGGCCGGTTGTTCCCGGGTCAGGTTGTTTAGATCACGGGCGATCAGGCCAGTATCAACGTTACCGGCGACAAAATCGGGGTGCCGGGCGAGCCTGTCGAGAAATGTCAGATTAGTGACAGTTCCGGCAAGCTGCGTGGCCTGAAGCGCCTTGGAAAGTCGCAAAAGTGCTATTTCGCGGGTCGGACCATGGGTGATGATCTTGGCAATCATCGGGTCATAATAAGGTGAAATCACATCGCCGCTGCGCATCCCGGTATCGGCGCGGGCCTGTTCAGGAAATTGCAAATGACGTAATGTTCCGGTGGCCGGCAGGAAGCCCTTGGGCACGTCTTCGGCGTAGAGGCGGGCTTCAAACGCATGGCCGTTCAGGGTGAGTTCATGTTGTTGTTTTGGCAGGGCTTCACCGGCGGCGATACGCAACTGCCATGCCACCAGATCAACGCCTGTGACGGCCTCTGTTACCGGGTGTTCGACCTGTAGGCGGGTGTTCATTTCCATGAACCAGAACCTGTCAGGGTGCAGGCCATTGCTGGCGTCAACAATGAATTCCACCGTCCCTGCCCCGGAATAATTGATGGCTTTGGCGGCCTGAACCGCGGCATTGCCCATGGCGGTGCGCATGGCGTCGGTCATGCCCGGTGCCGGGGCTTCTTCGATCACCTTTTGATGGCGGCGTTGCAGGGAGCAATCCCGCTCATACAGGTGCACGACGTCTTTGCCGTCACCAAATATCTGAACCTCAATGTGGCGCGGGGTGGTGATGTATTTTTCGATCAGGACGGCGTCGTTGCCAAAGGCTGATCTGGCCTCTGACCTTGCGGAAATTAGTGCGGCATCAAACCCTTGGGCATTTTCAACCAGCCGCATGCCCTTGCCGCCGCCCCCGGCCACGGCCTTGATCAGCACCGGATAACCGATGTCAGCGGCCTGTTTTAGCAGATGCCCGGGGTCTTGATTTTCGCCGTGATAGCCCGGCACCACCGGAACACGCGCCGTTTCCATCAGTTTTTTGGCGGCATCTTTCAACCCCATGGCACGGATTGCCGCGGCGGTTGGCCCGATAAAAACCAGACCCGCCGCCACCACAGCATCAACAAAATCAGGGTTTTCCGACAGAAAACCATAGCCCGGATGGATCGCCTGTGCACCGGTATCAAGGGCTGCCTGAATGATAACAACACCGCGCAGGTAGCTATCTGCCGGGGCGGAACCACCGATATGCACCGCCTGATCTGCCATTTCCACATGGCGCGCGTGCCGGTCTGCGTCGGAATAAACCGCCACGGTGGCGACCCCCATTGAGCGCGCGGTTTTGATGACACGGCAGGCTATTTCACCCCGGTTGGCGATCAGGATTTTAGTGAACATGGCACATTCGCCCATTTCTTCTTTTTCCAAATATCCTTGCCGAAGGCATCGCTACATCCTGAACACGCCGAAACGTGTTTCTTGTATCGGAGCGTTCAAGGCGATTCTTAAGCTCAGGCCCAGGACTTCGCGGGATTTGCGCGGATCAATGATGCCGTCATCCCAAAGCCGTGCCGAGGCGTATAACGGGTGGGATTGCTGTTCAAACATGTCAATTGTCGGCTGTTTGAAGTCGGCTTCTTCCTGTTCCGTCCATTCACCACCACCCCGTTCTATTGCGTCACGTTTTACCGAAGCCAGCACCCCCGCGGCTTGTGGTCCGCCCATGACCGATATCCGCGAATTGGGCCAGCTGAACAGGAAATTTGGCTGATAGGCGCGCCCGGCCATGCCGTAGTTTCCGGCACCAAATGAGCCGCCGATGATCAGGGTGATTTTAGGCACCGATGTGGTGGCAACTGCGGTGACCAATTTGGCGCCGTGGCGGGCAATGCCCTGGTTTTCGTATTTCTGACCCACCATGAAACCGGTTATATTTTGCAGGAATACCAAGGGGATACGGCGCTGGCTGCAGAGTTCCACGAAATGCGCGCCCTTTTGCGCGGCTTCTGAAAACAGCACGCCATTATTGGCGATGATGCCGCAGGGGCTGCCCAGAATATGGGCGAACCCGGTGACCAGTGTTTCCCCGAAACGCGGCTTGAATTCATCAAAATCTGAGCCATCAACGATGCGCGCGATAACCTCGCGACAATCATAGGGCGTGCGCAGGTCGCCGGGGACCACAGACAGCAGGTCTTCGCTGGCAAATGCCGGGTCCCGGGGTGGTTTGAAATTCACGTTTTCGGGCTTTGACAGGTTTAGTGAACCAACGGCCTGACGCGCCAGTGCCAGCGCGTGGGTGTCATCCTCGGCCAGGTAATCAGCGACACCGGACAGTCGGGTGTGGACATCGCCGCCCCCCAGATCTTCGGCCGTTACGACCTCTCCGGTGGCGGCCTTGACCAAAGGCGGGCCGGCTAGAAAGATAGTACCTTGATTTTTAACGATAATTGATACATCGGACATGGCCGGGACATAGGCCCCGCCAGCAGTACAGGAGCCCATGACAACCGCGATCTGGGCAATGCCGCGGGCTGACATCTGCGCCTGATTGTAGAAAATCCGGCCAAAATGGTCACGATCGGGGAATACTTCGTCCTGATTGGGCAGGTTGGCGCCGCCAGAATCCACCAGATAGATACAGGGCAAGCGGCATTCGGCAGCAATTTCCTGGGCGCGGAGATGTTTTTTGACGGTCATCGGAAAATAGGTGCCGCCCTTAACCGTGGCATCATTGCAGACCACCATGACGTAGTGGCCGTGGATCTGCCCGACCCCGGCAATAACACCGGCCCCCGGCGCGGCACCGTCATACATATCATGTGCCGCTGTGGCGCCAATTTCCAGAAACGGACTGCCCGTGTCCAGCAGGTTGGCGACGCGGTCCCGGGGCAGCATTTTGCCACGGCTCAGGTGGCGGGCGCGGGATTTTTCGCTGCCACCACGGGCGGCAAGTGCTGCGGCATCGGCCACGACCGCCAACATTTCAGCGTGGGTCGCCTGATTTTTGTTGGCGGCATCGCTATTGGCAACCAGCCCTGTGGACAGGCGTGTCATTTCAGAAATTCCGTTTTTCAAGCAGCTCTATCGTGCGTTCTGCCGTTTGTTGCATAATGCAGCCCGCCCCGACGATGCTGCGCATGGTACCGCTGCCGAAAATGGCGTATTCAAAGGCGCATTCGGCATCACGAAAGGTGATCCAGGCCCGTTGTGCTGCCAGTAACGTCTTGGCGCGGTTGGCAAATTCCGGAAAATATTCAGCGTCATCGGCGTCCATCTGTTTGGCCCAAGCCATGGTTTTGCGATATTCCTGATTTAGAAAAACATCCCAGAGTTCGTATTCGGAATATAAGCATTCGCTCATGCCAATGGTCGTTTCGCCACCGTTTTCGGTTGCCATGCAGGGCGAGGAAAGCTCACCGATGCACTGGCTGCGCTGGTCCTGATTTTCGGCCGTTGCGTAGCATTGCCGCAGATTGTCGCCGTAGCGCGCCACCAGTTCTTCGGCCCCCCGAACCGTGGTTGGCAGCAGCATTACGAGGATCATCAAATATTTCATTGCATGGCCTTCATCATTTCACGCCCGATTAGCATACGGCGAATTTCACTGGTCCCGGCGCCGATTTCCATCAGTTTGGCGTCGCGAAACATGCGGCTTACCGGGCTGTCGGACATAAAACCGGCCCCACCCATGGCCTGCACCGCCTGATGGGCGACCTTCATGGCTTCTTCAGAGGCATAGAGCACGCAGGCGGCGGCGTCCTGACGGGTGACGGTGCCACGATCACAGGTCTTGGCGACCTCATAGACATAGGCGCGCGCGGTGTTCATTGAGGTGTACATATCGGCGATTTTGCCTTGCATTAGCTGAAAACTGCCAATGGGTTGGCCGAATTGTTTGCGCTCAGCTATGTAGGGCATGATCTCATCCAGACAGGCGGCCATGATGCCGACACCGATACCGG
>VAPM010093130.1_pt1 | contig 13170 bp, 14 predicted proteins | sample 3395091 | NCBI WGS metagenome assembly VAPM01 (sample SAMN08290445, study PRJNA428436) | hydrothermal vent metagenome | isolation source: Deep-sea hydrothermal vent chimney 3 | place: Pacific Ocean: Juan De Fuca Ridge | reverse complement strand
CGCGCTGGATTTCGAGGCCGCCGCCGGCTACCGCGACCGGATCGTCGCGCTGACCAGGATTCAGGCCCATCAGGACATCAACCCGGCGGGCCTGGCCGAGGCCGACGTTTTGGCCGTGTATCAGGCCGGCGGCCACAGCTGTGTCCAGGTGTTTTTCTTCCGGGGCGGCCGCAACTTCGGTAACCGCGCCTATTATCCCAGCCACGCTAAAGACGACGACGAGACCGCCGTGCTGGAAGCCTTTATCGGCCAGTTCTATGACAACAAGGAACCGCCGCGAAAAATTCTGCTGTCGCACCGGCTCGGCGGTCAGGCCCTGATTGCCGAAGCGCTTGGCGTCCGGGCCGGTCGCCGGGTCGAAGTCAGCCGGCCGCAGCGGGGGGACAAGCTGAAGCTGGTCGAACATGCGCTGGTCAACGCCCGCGAGGCTCTGGGACGGCGGCTGTCGGAAAGCGCCTCGCAGCGCGCCCTGCTCGATGGTTTGGCCAAACTGCTGGAACTGGACAGGCCGCCCGCACGGATCGAAGTCTATGATAACAGCCATGTTTCCGGCAGTCAGGCGATTGGCGCCATGATCGTCGCCGGGCCGGACGGGCTGATGAAAAACGCCTATCGCAAATTCACCATTCGCGGCAAGGACATAGCCCCCGGCGATGATTACGCCATGATGCACGAGGTGCTGAGCCGCCGCTTCGCCCGCGCCCGCAGGGAAGATCCAGAGCGCGAACGCGGCATGTGGCCGGACCTGATCCTGCTTGACGGCGGGCTCGGCCAGCTTGGCGTCGCGGCCCGGGTGTTCGCGGAACTGGGCATTGAAGATGTGGCGCTGGCGGCTATCGCCAAGGGGCCGGACCGCAATGCCGGGCGGGAGCGTATTTTCCGGGTCGGCCGCGACCCGATATCGCCGTCGGCGCGCGATCCGGTGTTGTACTTCCTGCAACGTCTGCGCGACGAGGCGCACCGTTTCGCAATTGGCTTTCACCGCCAGAAAAGGGGCAAGGCGGCGGTTAAATCGTCGCTCGACGGGGTGCCTGGAATCGGCGCCAAACGCAAGAAGGCGCTGCTCCATCTGTTCGGTTCGGCGGGCGCCGTCGAGGCCGCTGGCCTGGCCGACCTGGAAGCCGCCCCGGGAATTAGCAAAGCCATGGCCAAGAAAATCTATGACTGGTTCCACGGCTCGGGATAAACTACCCTGAATTCGATCAATTGGCCTGGGCTTCCTTCCGACATGCCGCTCAATTTTCCAAATATTCTGACGTTTTCCCGGATTGCCGCGATTCCGGTTATTATCGTGCTGATGTATTTGCCCGGTCCGCTCGGCAACTGGTCGGCGTTCGCGGTCTATACCTACGCCTGCATTACCGACTTCTTCGATGGCTATCTGGCCCGCGCCTGGCGCCAGCAATCGTCGCTGGGCCGGTTTTTGGATCCGATCGCCGACAAGCTGCTGATCGCCGCCGTGCTGATAATGCTGGTTGCCAACGACAGTATTTCCGGGATCACCGTAGCCGCCGCGGCGATCATCCTGTTTCGGGAAATTCTGGTTTCCGGTCTGCGTGAATTTCTTGCCGAGGTCCAGGTTCGGGTGCCGGTGACGGTGCTGGCGAAATGGAAGACATTCATTCAGATGCTGGCGCTGGGGTTCCTGCTGGTCGGCGCCGCCGGGCCGGATTTTGGGCCGCTCAGCACCATGGAAATAGGCATTGGCGGCATCTGGGTGGCCGCCGCGCTGACTATCGGCACCGGCTATGATTATCTGAAGTCGGGGCTGAAACACATTTCCGAATCGGACGGGGCGGTGGACCGGGAATGAAAATATTCGGCATGGTCGGCTGGAGCGGCAGCGGCAAGACCACACTGTTGAAGCTGTTGCTGCCGGAACTGATAGGCAGGGGCTACCGGGTTTCGACCATGAAGCACACCCATCACAGCGTGGAACTGGATAAGCCCGGCAAGGATTCCTACGAACACCGCCGGGCCGGGGCGCATGAAGTGCTGATTACCTCATCGACCCGGTGGGCGCTGATGCATGAATTGCGCGACCAGCCGGAACCTGCCATGGACGACCTTATCGCCCGCATGAGCCCGGTCGATCTGCTGCTTATCGAAGGCTTCAAGCGGCATCGCCACGACAAAATTGAAATTAATCGCGGCGCCACCGGCAAGCCGTTGATGTGCAGGGACGATCCCGGCATAGTGGCGATTTCCAGCGATCAGAAGCTGGAGGGGCTGGCGATTCCGGTGATCGATCTTAACGATACCGCCGCCATCGCCGATTTTATAATCGACCACTGCAATCTTGCGAAGGGCTCCAGTCATGACCCAGCTTAAGGACGATTGCTTCGCCGGCGACGGTGAACTGATGCCGCTGCAAGCGGCGCTTGCCGATCTGGAAAGCCGCCTGTCGGTTTTGACCGGAACCGAACCGCTCACCCTGTCCCGGGCCCTGTCACGATTTCTGGCCGAAGATGTGATCGCCGAACGCCGGGTGCCGCCGCATGACAATTCGGCGGTCGATGGCTACGCGGTACATTCCGGCGATCTTGCCGCCGAAGGTGAAACCAGGCTGGCCCTGGGGGGACGCATCGCCGCCGGCCATCCGCTCGACGGCGCCGCCGAACGGGGTTTTGCCTATCGGATATTTACCGGCGCCGCCATGCCGCCCGGCCCCGATACCGTGTTTATGCAGGAAGATGTGGTTGTCGACGGTGATTATGTGATTTTGCCGCCGGGCCTGAAGGCCGGCTCGAACCGGCGTTTCGCCGGCGAAGACATCGAGACCGGATCGGTTATCGTGGCGGCCGGGCGGCGGCTTCGGGCGCAGGATCTGGGGGTCATCGCCTCGGTCGGTATCGACCGTATTTTGGTTTATAAACGGCTCAGGGCGGCGGTGTTTTCGACCGGTGACGAAATCCGCGACCCCTCCGGCGAGGCCCCGGCGGGATGCATCTTCGACGCCAACCGCTTCACCGTGATGGCCATGTTGCGGGCGCAGGGCTGCGTCGTCGACGATCTGGGAATTTTGCCCGATGACCCGGCCCAAATTACCCGGGCCCTGGCCGCCGCCGCCGCCAGCCACGACCTGATACTTACCTCCGGCGGGGTTTCCGTCGGCGATGAAGATCATGTCAAGGCGGCGGTCGAGTCCCTGGGGCGGCTTCATTTCTGGCGGCTCGCCATCAAACCGGGGCGGCCGGTGGCGCTGGGCCAGATTGCCGATTGTGTGTTCATCGGCCTGCCGGGAAACCCGGTGGCGGCGATGGTCACCTTCATGCGGGTGGCGCTGCCGGTAATTTTACGGCTGGCCGGCGGCGTCAATCTGTCCCCGGTCTTCTACCGGGTAGCCGCCGCCTTCGATTACACCAAGAAACCGGGCCGCCGGGAATGGCTGCGTTGCCGCCTGCGGCAGGACGACGATGGCGTCGCATGGGCCGAAAAATATCATTCCGGCGGGGCCGGGGTGCTGACCTCTATGGCTTGGGCCGACGGTCTGGTTGAACTGGCGGAAGACAGGACACACATAAGGGAAGGGGAAATGGTCGATTTTCTGCCCTTTTCGGAGTTTAATCTATGAAGCTGCTTTATTTCGCCTGGGTCCGTGACATGACCGGAATTTCCAGGGAAGACATTCCCTTGCCGGATGGCGTGTCGACGGTCGGCCAGTTGATCGACTGGCTCAAACAGCGTGACGACAAGATGGCCAGGGCTTTCGCGGATACCGCGATGATCCGGGCCGCCGTTAATCAGCAATACGTGGGCACGGATCATCGACTTGGCGAAGGCGACGAGGTCGCTTTTTTCCCGCCGGTCACCGGGGGCTGATCGGGTGATCCGGGTACAGGCCGAAGATTTCGACATGGCGGGGGAAATCAGCCGGCTGACCGCCGGCGACACCGCCATCGGCGGCGTCTGCGCCTTCGTCGGGCTGGTCCGCGATTTCGCCGGTGACGGCGGCGCGGACTGCGGCGCGATGACTCTGGAACATTATCCCGGCATGACCGAAAAGGCGCTGGCGGAAATTGAGGCCGAGGCGCTGGCCCGCTGGCCACTGGCGGGAACCCTGATTATCCATCGCTACGGGCGGCTGGGGCCGGGCGACAACATCGTGCTGGTGGCGGTGGCGGCGGTCCATCGCCAGGTTGCGTTCGAGGCCTGCCATTTCCTGATTGACTGGCTTAAAACCAAGGCGCCGTTCTGGAAACGCGAGGAAACCGCCGACGGCGCCCACTGGGTCGAGGCGAAAGGCGAAGATGACGCCGCCGCCGACAGGTGGGCGCGACCGAATGGCAAATCGTAACAATAATATGTGAAAGGAAGCCGCTTATGGCAGACGAACACGACTGGCCGGTCAAGGCATACAAGAATATAGCCTTCCTGAAGCGGCGGGAGGCCCGTACGGTGCGCATCCTGGCCGAATATATGGAGCCCGAGACCCGTTTCGATGACCTGAAGGTTAGCGATACCATCGTTTTCTTCGGCTCGGCCCGGGTTAAATCCCGCGAAGACGCGGTCAACAGTTTGCAGGCCGCCCGCGATCACGGCGGCGAACTGGAAATTCAGGCGGCCGAACGGAAGATGGCGATGTCCCGCTATTACGAAGACGCCCGCGAACTGGCGGCCCGCCTGACCACCTGGTCGAAGGAACTGGAAAAGGGTCGCCGCCGTTTCGTTATTTGCACCGGCGGCGGACCGGGCCTGATGGAAGCGGCCAATCGCGGTGCCTCGGAAGCCAAGGGCCTGAACATCGGCCTGAATATCGCGATTCCCCATGAACAGAGCGATAACCCCTATATTTCGAACGAGTTGAGGTTCGAGTTTAATTACTTCTTCATGCGCAAGTTCTGGTTCACCTATCTGGCCAAGGCGCTGCTGGCCTTTCCCGGCGGCTTCGGCACCATGGATGAATTTTTTGAATTGATGACCCTTATCCAGACCCACAAGCTGGGCAAAAAAATTCCCATTGTGCTGTATGGCGCCGACTATTGGGACCGGATCATCAATTTCGACGCCATGGTCGAATTCGGCACCATCTCGCCCGAGGATCTAAACCTGTTTCGCCGGCTTGATACCGTCGACGAGGCCTTCGATTTCATCACCAGTGAGCTAAACCTGGCCGCCCTGAAGAACCCCGGCGGCAGCCTTTAAGTCGTGCTCAGAATAATTTGGTGACAGTTTACTAAATTATCAATTATTAATTAGTAAACTGTCCCCGTAATGCCCAATCCATAGGCCAGCGCGTAAAGCGCCCAGACCACGTCTCCCGGCCCTACGCGCGAGACCGCCATCAGGTTGATCAGGCCGATAGCCGGCAGTAGGAACACGCGCCAGACCGGCACCATACGCCGCCGCGTGGCCGAAAAGCCCAACCAGAGCAGCAGCGCAAGAAGCGGCCAGACCAATGGTGGCGCGCCGAGGATGAGTTGCAAGATTACGCTGTCATTTCCTTTCCGGCAAGGGGGGCAGGGACACATCGCGCGCCGCTGCGACAGACTCTACACCGATGCGGCCAATGGCATCAAGCTACAGCGGTGAACTCGATGTAATTCGGCGACAGTTCACTAATTATATATCAATTTAGTAAATAGTAGACTGTCGCCGAAATTTGGTGTGGTGCCGGCCATGGGCACATAATAAATTATGTCTTGGCCTCGCCGGTTCGACGGCTCTATCATCGGTCCCATAAAATAAACGAAACAAATATGCATACAAATAATAATTGGGGAGGAGAAAGAAATGTCAGTTAGGCTAGGTCAATTGATCGTTGCCGCCGGTGTCGCCGGGGCCGTGACGCTGTCGGCGAGCACGGGTATGGCGGCGGAATTTTCTAATATTCTGGACAAGATCAAACTGCCGCCGGGGTTCAAGATCACCATATTCGCCGAGGTTCCGAAGGCCCGCTCGCTGGTCGTCGGCTCGCCCCTGAATACGGTCTTCGTAGGCTCCCGCCACGGCACCCTGTATTCCTTGCGCGATACCAATCGGGACGGGACCGCCGACGAAAACAAGCTTCGCAGCGAGGGCCTGAACGTGCCCAACGGCGTCGCCTTCCAGGACGGCATCCTTTACGTCGCGGAAAACGACAAGGTTTCGTCATCGCCGATTCCGGCGGAATTCGATACCTCGCTGCCGGTTCCGCTGATTCCCATCAAGGCCGATTTGCCGGCCAAGTTCCTGCACGGCTGGCGCTACATGAAGTTCGGCCCGGACCGCAAGCTCTACGTGGCTATCGGCTCGCCCTATAACATTGGCATGCCGGAAGGCATGGAGGGCACGATCATCCGCATGGATCCCGATGGCAAGAACGTCGAAACGGTGGCCCGGGGTATCCGCAATTCGGTCGGTTTCGATTTTAATCCGATAACCGGAGACCTGTTCTTCACGGACAATGGCGCCGATGGCATGGGCGACGATATCCCGCCCGACGAGTTCAATCATGTGACCAAAATGGGCCAGAATTTCGGCTACCCCTACATGGGCGGCAAAAGCGTCAGGCTGCCGGCCGATAAAAATGAAAACAAAAACGTAGAAATCGGCGACGCCCCGGCCGGCATCGTCGCCCCGGTCATTGAATTTCAGGCCCATACCGCTAATCTGGGCGTTCATTTCTATCGTGGCAGCCAGTTTCCGGCGGAATACAAGAATGATGCATTCGTCGCCCAGCATGGCTCGTGGAACCGAAGTTCACCGGTTGGTTATCGAATCATGCGGATTCGCTTTAACGACAAGGGCGAGCCGGTCGGCAAGGAAGTATTCGCCGATGGCTGGCTGGAGAACGGCACGGCCAATGGCCGCCCGGTCGATATCGCCGAACTGGGCGACGGATCGCTGCTGGTGTCCGACGATTTCGCCAACGTCGTTTATCGTATTTCCTACGATAAATAAAACGCTCGTATCGTCCGGGCCATGAATACCGCCCGCTCGCCGCTGCGTAACTTCGCCAGCCTGTCCGCAGGCCAGGCGGTCAGCGCGGCGGCGGCGCTGGCCACCAATATCTGGCTGGCCCGGATGCTGGGGCCGGAGGGGCTCGGGTTGCTTGGCTTCGGGGCGGCCATCGTCGCCTGGATGGTGCTGTTTACCGGTTGCGGCAGCGAGTTGTGGGCGGCACGGCTGATCGCCTCGAAAAGGTATGCGGCGCGGATCGTCACCGGGCGTGTCCTGGGCTTGCGGATTTGGGCCCTGGGCCTGGTGGCGGTAGTTTTTTTCGCCCTGATGCCGCTGCTTGCCCCGGATCCGGACGACCGCCGGGTGCTGCTGATTCAGGCCGCCGCGGTGCTGTCCGTGCCGCTGGCGCTGGATTATTTCTTTCAGGGTGTCGAGCGGCAGGGCGCCACCGCCCTTCGCCAGGGTGGACAGGCCTTGCTGGTAATGACCTTGACCCTGTTGCTGGTGCGTTCGTCGGAAAGTGCACCGGCGGCGGCGTTGGCCCAGGCGGTGGGCGCCATCGGCCCGGCCTTGATTGTCCTGATCGTCGCCGTCAACCGCTATCCCATCGGGCTGCCTAACCTGTCTTTGGCCAGCGCCGTCAAGACGTTCAGGCGGGTCTCGCCGTTTACCGTGTCGGCCTTCGTCAATACCCTGTTCGTGACCGTCGATATCATCATGCTGGGGCTGTTGGCGGGCAAGGCCGAAACCGGCTATTACGTCGCCGGGTCGCGGCTGATGCTGTTCGCCCTGATCCCCGCCGGGCTGATCTTCGCGGTGGCTTTTCCCAGGCTGGCGTCGGCGTCGCAGCAGCGTCGCCGGGCGGGCCTGGAACTGTACGCCGTGATCCTGGGATTAATCGCCGTCGCCGGCAGCGCCGTGGCGCTGGCTACCGCGACGGTATTGATCGAAACGGTCTATGGCGATGGTTTCCTGCCGACGGTTCCAATTCTTTATATTCAGATGCTGACGGTAATCGTGATGTATGGGCGGATGGCGCCGGGCGGCGGTTTGAGTGCCTGGGGCCATCAGAAAATACACGCCCGGACGACGGCTATAGCGGCGCTGTTCAACGTGATCCTGAATGTGGCGTTGATTCCGGATTTCGGGGCCATCGGCGCGGCGGTCGCGACCCTGGCCTCGCAAGTAGTCCTGATAATTCTGTTCGCCCGTCGCCTGAAACGCGCCGCCGGGGTCACCGTCGCCGCCCGGCAGGCGCTTTGCCTGTTGTGCGGGGTCGCGGCTTTGGCGGCGGTCTATGGGTTATCGATGCTGATCGGCGGTATTCCGTTGCTGGTTGCCGGGGTTCCGCTAAGCGTTCTGGTGGTGCTGTCGGTTGCCCGGTTGCTCGGTTTGTTCCGCTGGTCGGAAATTCAGTCGATGCTGCGCCCGCCGGCTTCATCGTAGCCGAAGCGGGGATCAAGGCGTTCCTTGATTTTTTGATCCAGCAGGCCGCAGGCTTCCGGGCTCAGGTGATTGCGGTGATCGCCGATCAGGCCCCGACGGGTCTTGAACGACTGCTCGTCGCCCATGGCGCCGGGCCGGAAAGCCTGCCAGTCGAGCGTGCCCTGTTGTTCCATGGCGCGCATGTTGTCGAATGAGGCGAACTTGACCGCCGCATCGACAATATTTTCACCGATATCGCCGCGACCGCAGAATTCCAGGCAGCTCCGCAGCCCGGCTTCGGGCCGGCGGTGCAGGTCTTCGTAGCGCATCAGTAAAAAATCGGTGACTCCTTCATGGTGTTCGATCCAGCCATTGAAAAAGGCGATGATGGTGTCGATCGAACCGATCTCCCGGTCGATGAACTGCTCTATCGGACCACGGAAGGTGGCGTATACGGTACCGCCGGACCGGTTGCCGCGTTTCAGTTGTTCGAAATACCACGAGACGATCAGGTCACGCGGGTCGCGGGCCAGGAAAATCAGCTTGCGACCGGCGTAATAGCGCCGATCGGTGGTTATTTCCTGCGGTGTCTTGGTGAAGGGTTCCTGGTCATGGCCCAGGATTACCCGCGGCAGCCGCCTGCCGCCCCTCATCGCTGGCATGGCATGAAGTTCCCAGATTCGGTCGCTATCCAGGTTTTCGGCGGCCAGGAAGGCGTGGCCGATCATCAGTCGCAGCCAGGTTCGTCCGGAACAGGGGTAGGAGACAATGAACACATCCCGGCTCAATCGCCGGTACAGCGACAACAATCCGCGTGGCAGGTAGCGATCGACGCCCGCCGGCAGCAGGGGCAGCAGGTATCTTTGAAAAGGCCTTATACCAGGGAGCATCGATAATGGTTCATAGAGATCGCCTATGCCGCCGAGGCGCTGCCCACGGTTTTGCCGACGGCCCGGTCATAGTCCGCCATCATCATCTTGCAGATATCGCCGGGGGTAAAGCGGTAATCGTCGATTTCGCTGACCGGGGTAACTTCGGCGGCCGTGCCGGTCAGGAACACTTCCGTGGCCTGGCCGAATTCTTCCGGCATGATCACCCGCTCGACAACTTCAATTCCGCGCCGCCCGGCCAGGCCGATGACGGTTTGCCGGGTAATGCCGTCCAGGAAGCAGTCGGGTGTCGGCGTATGCAGCTTGCCGTCGCTCATGTACAGGAAAATATTGGCGCCGGTCGATTCGGCGACCCGGCCGCGCCAGTCGAGCATCAGCGCGTCGTCATAGCCCTCGCTTTCAACCTGGTGTTTCGACATGGTGCAGATCATATACAGGCCGGCGGCCTTGGAATGCACCGGCTCGGTCTCCGGCGACGGGCGTTTCCACGGGCCGGTTTTAAGTCGGATACCCTTCATGCGGGCTTCCGGCGTGAAATAGGATGGCCAGACCCAGGTGGCGATGGACAGATGGATTTTCGTCGCCTGTGCGCTTACTCCCATCATCTCGCTGCCGCGCCAGGCGATGGGGCGGACATAGCCATCGGTGATTCCGTTGGCGGCGCAGGTTTCCCGGCAGGCGGCGTCGATCTCGGCGACCGACCAGGGAATATCGAAACCCAGTATTTTCGCCGAATTGACCAATCGTTCGGAATGCCGGGTCAACTCGAAGATATTACCGCCGTAGCAGCGCTCGCCTTCGAATACCGCCGATGCGTAATGCAGGGCGTGGCTTAGAACATGAATCCTAGCGTCGCGCCAATCGACCAGTTCGCCATCAAACCAGATCAGACCGTCACGGTCATCGAATGAAGGGGCAGACATGTAATTATCTTTCTTAAAACACGGTTCAAACAAAAGTATCTTGCGTTATTTACCAGTGCCGGTATTATATGTCAACAAGACTGTCGTATATTTTTTTACCGCTCCACGGAATTTTCATGACCCAACCGGAAGATGAAGAGTTACGGCAGGCCATCGAGCTGCTTTTTTACGCCTATCGGGATTTCACCGCCGAGCCGGATGCCATCCTGGCCGAATACGGCTTCGGCAGGGCCCATCATCGGGTTATTTATTTCGTTGGCCGCCACCCCGGAATGACCGTCAGCCAGTTGCTGGATATTTTGCGGATTACCAAACAGAGCCTAGCCCGGGTGCTCCGGCAACTGGTCGATGAAGGCTTTATCGAACAGGTTCAGGATCGTGCCGATGGCCGCCGGCGGCTGCTTTATTTGTGCGACAAGGGGCGCGAACTGGAAAATCTGCTGACCGCCCGCCAGGGCCGGCGCATCGCCAGTGCCTATGGCGCCACGGGGCGGGAAGCGATTAAAGGGTTTCGCAGTATTTTACGTGGTATTATCAACGAGGGTGACCGGGACCGGGTTTCCGGTGATAATTAACGCGCCACGGAGAATGCGGAAGACGAGTTCAGGCGATGGATGGCGAAGTTCCTCATATTCTCGTAGTCGATGACGATGACCGCCTGCGCGAACTGCTGCGCAAGTATCTCAGCGACAACGGCTTTCGCGTCTCGGTCGCCCGTGATTCGGCGGATGCGCGGGTGCGCATGGCCGGACTGGCTTTCGATTTACTGGTGCTTGATTTGATGATGCCCGGGGAAAGCGGCCTTGACTTCGCCGCCGATATAATCCGGACAAACCCGGTGCCGATACTTATGTTGACGGCCCTGGGCGAAACCGAAAACCGGATCGCCGGCCTGGAAAGCGGTGCCGATGATTACCTGACCAAGCCGTTCGAGCCACGCGAATTGCTGTTGCGAATCAACAATATCCTGAAGCGCTCACCGGCCGTCGTGGACACCCCGCGCCGGATCGGTCTGGGCCAGGTCAGCTACGATATGGAGCGTTTCGAGCTCAGCCGTGACGGTCAGCCAATCCGCCTGACCGATGTCGAAGTGGCGCTGCTAAATGCCCTGGTCAGGCGGGCCGGTATCGTCCTCAGCCGCGAAGAACTGACCGAACTGACCGGGGCCACCGGCGGCGAACGGGCCATTGATGTGCAGGTGACGCGGCTGCGCCGCAAGATCGAGGCCAATCCCAAATTGCCGGTTTACCTGCACACGGTGCGCGGCAAGGGTTATGTGCTGAGGCCTGACTGATATGTCGATCAAGCGGTTTCTGCCGAAAAGCCTGCTCTATCGGTCACTGCTGATAATCGTCACGCCGCTGGTCGTTCTGCAAGTGGTATCGGGGCTGATTTTTTACGAAAGCCACTGGTCCAAGGTGTCGATGCAGCTGGCGCGTAATGTGGCCGGCGATATCGCCACGGTGATCGAACTGATGCGGCAGGACCCCGCGCCCGGCAACCGCCGCCGGGTGTTCGAACTGGCGGGCCGGCACATGGCGATAACGCCGACCTTCCAGGCCGGGGCGATTTTGCCGAATACGCCTCATGTGATTGGTGGCAAAATGGAAGTGACCTTGGTCAAGGCCCTCAACGAAGCCGTCGGGCGACCGTTCCGCATTGACACCGGAGCGGTCGACCGCATGGTGATGATTGACGTGCAACTGACCGACGGTGTGCTGCGGGTGTTGACCAGCCGCAAACGATTGTTTTCGACGACCACCTACGTGTTCGTTATCTGGATGGTCGGCAGTTCGCTTATTCTGTTTGCGGTAGCGACCATTTTTATGCGCAATCAGGTCAAGCCGATTCGCCGGCTGGCCGAAGCCGCCGACGAATTCGGCAAGGGCCGCGATGTTCCCAGGTTCAAGCCGGAAGGGGCGTCGGAGGTCCGGTTGGCGGCCGCCGCCTTCATCGCCATGCGCGACCGCATCGCCCGCCAGATCAGCCAGCGCACGGAAATGCTGGCCGGCGTCTCGCATGACCTGCGGACGCCACTGACCCGCCTGAAGCTGGACCTGGAAATGGCCGGCGGCAGCGCCGAAATGAAGCAGGACATCTCTGAAATGGAGCACATGCTGGATGAATATCTGGCCTTCGCCCGTGGTGAGGGCGGCGAAGAGGCGGTTCCGGTCAGCCTTGGCGATTTGCTCCATTCGGTTACCGCCCAGTCCCGACGCAAGGGCGGGGTCATCGATTTGCATGTGGAAAGCGAAATAACGGTGCCGCTGCGGCCCAATGCCATCCGCCGGGCCTTGACCAACCTGATCGACAACGCCGCCCGCTTCGCCGATAACGTCTCGGTGCGCGCCGGGCGCCGCGACGACCGGATCGAAATTACCATCGACGACGATGGTCCGGGCATTCAGGCGGACAAACGCGACGAGGTATTCAAGCCGTTTTTCAGGGTCGAGGGATCGCGCAATCCAGGCACCGGCGGGGTCGGCCTGGGCATGACCATCGCGCGGGACGTGGTGCGCGCCCACGGCGGCGATATCGAACTAGGCGACAGCCCCAGCGGCGGCCTCCGGGCACGGGTCCGGCTGCCGTTGTAGGGTGTTCATGCCGATAGTATTCCCCGGTATCAGTAAAGCCTGCCGCCGTCGGGGACCCTTTGATCCGGGCCGATCAACACCACGCCGCCATCGCCATCGGAAAAACCCAGGACCAGCACTTCAGACATGAATTTGCCGATCTGGCGGGGTGGGAAATTGACCACGGCGGCGACCTGGCGACCGGCCAGTCGCTCGTGGCCGTAATGTTTGGTGATCTGGGCCGAGGTTTTCTTCTCGCCGATATCCGGGCCGAAATCGATCCACATCTTGAACGCCGGGGTGCGCGCTTCCGGGTATTCCTCGGCGCGCACAATAGTGCCGACCCGGATATCGACACGGGCAAAGTCGTCAAAGGAGATGTTGTCCGGTTTATTTTTCCCTGTCATTTCCCAGCCTTTCCATTGTTCTGCAAGCCCCCTATGGAATCTATAGCTGTTTTAAAAGGCAACAAAAAGG
>VAPM010355068.1_pt1 | contig 13200 bp, 12 predicted proteins | sample 3395091 | NCBI WGS metagenome assembly VAPM01 (sample SAMN08290445, study PRJNA428436) | hydrothermal vent metagenome | isolation source: Deep-sea hydrothermal vent chimney 3 | place: Pacific Ocean: Juan De Fuca Ridge | reverse complement strand
TTCAACCCGTGCTTAAACTTCAATCTCTCGATCAATTAACCGCCTACTTTAGGTCGGTTGCCGCCCAATTTCCAGACCCACGTTTTGGCGACAACATTCAGCATTGCTTTGTGTCCAGGCCAGCCTTTTTTCTCTAAGGCAATTTTGCTTATTTTAGGATTGGCTTGTAATAGTGTCTGTACACAGGTTTGACCGGAGCCAGTACCACCATCGCTAGCAGTGGCAAATATAAAATCAGCTTGATACTCTTCTGGGATTTGTAGCCATCGTAAAATATTATTTTTAATTCGCTCCATCACCTCTGGACTGTTTTTTGCATAATTACTTTCTCCATTTTGGAGTACTTCAGATATTATTAAGCGGCGTAGAGTGGGGGATTCTGTCATTGGAGTCTGACCTTCCCCTAGCAAAATACCGATACCGTAGTTCCTCAAATCAAACTTTTTTACTAGTGCGCTGGCAATTTGATTAGGATCAATTCCACTATCTGCTAGCTTCTTTGCCTCAAGGTCAATACGACGACCGAACTCTGAATCAAAATCATATAAAGTTAGACGTGGTTCATTATTTGCTTTCGTTTGATCAGATTCCTGCTTTTTTAGTCCAGCTTCGATTTCAGCTAGTGCTAATTGTATTTCTCCTGGAATTTTGACTTTGGTCAAAATTTCTTCTAGTTCAGGTGCTGATTTTACTTCAGACATAATAAATTTATTAAAAGGAGATTAGTCTAATCCCTTCATTTTGTTTTTGTCAAGATATTATTTGATTTTATTTTTTACTCGCTTTTTTTAGTGCCGTGATTACTCCGGTGACCTTTTTTTCTACTTCTCGGAACTCATGGGCAGGGACAGAGTCGGCGACGATCCCTGCGCTCGCTTGAACGGTCGCCTTACTGCCAGATGCGTAGAGACTCCGTAGATTTGCTGCGAGTGTACAGTCGCCTGTGAGGCTGAAGTAGCCCACCGCGCCAGCATAGGGACCACGGGCGTCAGGTTCGAGACGCTCGATGATTTTCATCGTTTCGATCTTCGGTGCACCAGAGACTGTACCGACTGGGGTATTCGTCGCGAGTGCATCGAAGGCAGTGAGTCCTGGTCGCAGCTGTCCGACGATCTCCGAGCCGATGTGTTGGACGTGGCTAAAGCGCTTGATCTCCATTAGCTTTGAGACTTTCACTGAGCCAAACTTGCTTACGCGTCCGACATCGTTGCGACCGAGATCCACTAGCATGAGGTGCTCAGCGCGCTCCTTTTTATTTGCCAGTAGCTCGCGAGCGAGCTTGGCGTCATGCTTGGTGTTACCTGTTCGTTTACGAGTACCAGCGAGTGGGTAGTTTTCTACTTTACCATTTTCTACGCGGCAGATTAGCTCGGGACTGCTGCCGATCAGCTCACGTTTGCCAAACTTCAAATAAAACATGTGCGGACTAGGATTCACTTCGCGCAGAGTCTTGTAGAGGTGGATACGATCCCCAGTGAGCTTGTAAAAATACTTCCGTCCGAGCTGAAACTGAAAAGTATTACCAGCAACGATTTCTTTTTTACCTTCGCTGACAGCTTTTTCGAAGTTTACTTGTGTGCGATTGGTACCAGTTGCTTTGGCTTGAAATTTTGGCTGTTTTTTTAGTGATTTAGCGAGGACCTTGTGTAGCAGGGCACTACGATCTTCATTTAGATAAAAGTATTTGAGTTGATTAGTTTTTTTATCAAAGATCAGACCATCGTAATACAAACCAAACTCGAAGTCGGGGAAGTCCGCGTGTTTCTTGAATTCTACAGCCGAATCAAAGTAACGCGTCGCTTCATAAGTGAGATATCCAAAAAGTCCACCGCGGAAGCCGCGTCCACGGGGTAATCGTGGCAGGAATTGCTTGAGAGCTTCGTAAGGATTGGGTGTCGGGAATACTTGATCGTCCACGATCAATTTACCAGGCTCAGCTCGTAAGACAGCATAAGGAGAAAACCCAAGGAAACTCTGACGTGAAAAGTCGGAGTACTCACCGAGACTTTCTAGTAAAAAAGTCGTATCAAACTCCTGTCGCAGACGTGCGAAGATCTCAAGTAGGTTTAGTTTTGTCTTGATTACTTTTTCTCTGTAGACGAGTTTTTTGGGTTTGAGTTTTTCAGCGAGTGCGAAATAACTTTTTTGACTACTCCGAGAGTTTTTCATTAGTAGCTGAAAGATTTCGGTTGTTGCCTTGGTCGAGAGTCCTAGCTCGGTAGCGAGCTTTTGTTTGGCGGCGAGGAGCTTCTTTTCGCGCTTGGGGTCACGTACGGGTAGTCTAGTGGCTTGTTTGATCGCAGCGATATGCGCAGCTAGTTCTTGACGTTGAGCGAGGATTTTTAGTAGCTTTTCGTCTAGTGTGTCGATCTGGAGGCGTAGGCTAGAGAGGCTCATATACGGTTATTATAGCAAATTTATGCTAGTCTGATTTCTATTATTTCTGTTAGACTGGAGTCATCTTTCTTTACTGTGCTTACCAAACGCATTATTCCGTGTCTCGATATTGACGCTGGTCGCGTAGTCAAGGGTGAACAGTTTATAGACCTACGTGATGCTGGTGATCCTGTAGAGTTGGCAAAGTTTTATAATACTGCTGGGGCAGATGAGCTCTGCTTCCTCGACATTACAGCCAGCTCGGATCAGCGTGAGACTGTCATCGCAATGGTCGAACAGGTGGCCAATCAGATCTTTATTCCTTTTACAGTTGGTGGCGGTATTCGCTCTGTAGCCGACGCTAGGCAGATCCTCAGTGCTGGTGCGGACAAAGTAGCGGTCAACAGCGCTGCTGTAGCACGACCAGAGCTGCTCAGTGAGATCGCGACACAGATCGGTAGTCAAAATTTAGTATTGGCGATAGATGCGAAAAAAGTAGGAGAATCTTGGCGAGTCTTTGTCAAAGGTGGACGCGAAGATACAGGACTCGATGCTGTCAGCTGGGCTAGACGGGGTGCTCGGTTGGGTGTTGGGGAGATTTTGTTGACCAGCATGGATGCCGATGGCACCAAGCAGGGTTTTGATCTGGGTTTGACGCAGGCAATCTCGGCGGCAGTCTCGATCCCTGTGATCGCCAGTGGTGGTGCTGGTCGTTCGGAGGATTTCCTCGAAGTTTTCACAAAAACTGGCGCAGATGCGGGACTAGCTGCGAGTATTTTTCATTACAAAGAAACTACAATCAATGCGGTCAAAGAGTTTTTGAAGGCAGCCAAAATTCCCGTTAGAATAACCAAGTGAGTGATCTAAAGCTTAATTTCGAAAAAGGTGCTGGATTGATTCCGGCGATTGTTCAGGACTCTGAGACTGGCGAGGTGCTGATGCAGGCTTTTCAAAATCTCGAAGCATATCAAAAAACTTTAAAGACGGGAACGGTTTGGTTTTGGTCACGTAGTCGTCAGGAGCTCTGGCAAAAGGGTGCGACGAGTGGCAATGTGCTCAAGGTGGTGGAGATATTTACTGACTGCGATACAGATGCCGTGCTGATCAAGGTTGCTCATGATGACAATTTGAAGGCTTGTCATACTGGTGAGCGTAGTTGTTTTCACCAAAAAATCCAGTGACCAGAGCAGAGTTAGATTTGGCCGAGCAGCTTTTCAATGTTTTTGTTCGTATGAAGAGTGAGCCAGAGCAGTTCCCCGACTCTGGTACGGCTCGGAGCTTGTTAGAGTACGATGTCGAGTTTTTTCGAGTACGCGCCACAGCAGAGTTTTCCGAACTACAAGGCTGTGTCGACGGTTCGCATCGTCACTCCGATGACTTCAGGGCAGACTTTTTACTTGAAAGTTCGCAAGTTTTTTATTGGCTTGCACTGGCAGCTATTCAGTCAGGACAGAGTTTTGATGAGTTTATTGCTGATAAGTTTGCTGCCAGAGAGCTGGCAAGACTCGAAAAACTACACCTAGAAAATCAGATTTCATTGAGTAATATTTTTGAGAAAGACTTGGCGGCGTGTAGAAAGAAAGGCTATTTGCTCTCCCAGAGCTGACTGACACTACGTCCTTGGTGGACACCTCTGATAGTGTCGGCAAACAAAGTAGTGATAGAGAGGATTTTGATGTTCTTAAGTTTCTTTAGATCTTGGGGGATCGAGTCTGTGACGACGATCTCTTTGAAGCCAGCCTTGCTCAGGCGCTCTCTGGCTGGACCGGAGAGGACTGCGTGAGTCGCCGCTAGATAGATATCTTTGACGCCGTTTTTTTTCAGAACTTTGGCCGCGGCTGTGACACTGCCAGCTGTATCGACCATATCATCAAAAATAATGGCAGTTTTACCTTTGACATCACCGATGATGTGTTGGATTTCAGCGACATTGTGTGCTGGTCGACTCTTGTGGAGGATCGCTAAACTACTGCCAAGTAGTTTGGCAAATTTCTCGGCATTTTTGGCGCCGCCAGCATCAGGACTCACTACGACAGAGTTTTTGAGTTTCTTTTTTTTGAAATAGTTGAGGAAGATTTTTTTGGCAGTAAGGTTATCGACTGGTTTTTCGAAAAATGCCTGTGTCTGAGAGCTGTGTAGATCGAGTGTAATGATATGTTTGGCGCCTGCATGTTCTATGAGGCTCGCCATAAGTTTCGCTGAGATTGGCTCACGTGGGTCGGTGATTTTGTCTTGGCGAGCATAGCCAAAGTGGGGAATTACAACGTGAATATATTTGGCGAGGCTGCGCTTCAGTGCGTCGATGATGAGGAAAAGCTCGATTAGCTCTTCGTTTACGTTGCCAGTCGCAGTCTGAATTACGAAGCAGTTACAGCCACGGACACTCTCACCGATTTGGACGTATTTTTCTCCACAAGCAAAATCCTCAAGTTTGAGTTTGCCTGGAGAAATACCAATTTTTTTACAAATAGCTTTGCCCAGCGCAGGACTACTACTACCAGTAAAGATTTTGAGAAATTTGAGATCGGATTGCATACGGGCACAATATAACAGAAGCGAGAGTAAGAAAAAACCCCATCTGGCGACAGGGTTTTAAATATTTAGATATCAGTAGGATTACTCACCCGTTGCGTTGGTCGCGCTACCGATGAGAGCGTTGACGAGGACAGCAGAGACGAGGACTACGAGGATACCGACTGCTGCGTAAATAATGACCTTCTTGGCCTTCTCGATATTTTGGTCGTTACCAGCGGATGTGACGTACTGGAAGCCACCAAAGATCAGGAAAGCTGTCGCTATGAGTCCAAGGAAGAGTAAGAACCAGTTGAGGAGCTGTAGTGCGAGTGCGCGGAAACCAGGATTACAAACGCCTTGATCGATTTGCCATTGGGTACAAGTCTTGGTGATATCTTCGCCACCTTGGGCTAGGGCATCTGGTGCGATAGTGAAGGCTGTGACACCGAGGAGGAGTGTGAGGACACCGACTTTTAGTTTGGTAGCGAGAGAGGTCATAAGAAGTTGATTAAATTTATGAACACAATAATTATACGTCTTTTTTGAAATAATTGCAAAGGCTTGGCAAGAGCATTTAGCCGCGACCTGCCAGCATGAAGCGCAAGATGTACTCGAAGAGCAGGATAAAGTCCAAAAAGAGTTTAATCGCAGCCTCGATAGGGGTGATATTAAGATTTTTGCGAAGGATCATTTGAAAGTCGTACATAGTGTAGCCGCCAAAAAGCACTATTCCAAAGCCAGAGACTGCTAGCTCGACTCCGCTCGTCCAGACTGAGATGCCGAAGAGCTGGAGTACGAAGCTGATAATGCTGACTGAGATGAGACCGATGAGTCCTGCCATGAGGAACCCACCCAAACCGGATAAATCGCGGTGAGTGGTGAGTCCATAGATCGCTAGTCCTATGTACATAGCTACTGCCGAGAGGAGTGCTTTGCCGATGATCGTTGCACCTGCCGTGAGTGCGGCATAGGACAGTAGTGGGACCAGTGTGACGCCGAGGATCGCAGCGAAGAGCACAAGTCCCAGATAGCCAAAGCGACCAGTCGACCAACGCCTAGCAGTGAAGACTAGACCGAGCGTGACGATGAACATTAGCAGCATGAATCCTGTGCTACTTCGAAGCGCAGGCGGCAAGAGATAAAAGCCTGCGAATACGCCGCCAGCACTACTGGCGAGCGCGAGTCCGAGATATATCATGGTTTGACCAAAGAAATTGGCACGCTCGGCGAGAGGAGTTGTCGTAGTTTGGTTACTAAGATTCATTTGTGGTAGTTTTAAATAAATTACTAATTCTATTCTAGATGTCTCGTGTGATTTTTCAAACTGAAAATAAAGAAAAAGTTGTAGAGCTAGAGTCTGGTCAAACTTTGCTAGTCGTAGCAGAAAAAGCCGACATGGGGTTAAAAAGTGCCTGTGGTGGGCATGGTAGCTGCGGACAGTGCCGTATCTGGGTCACGGCTGGCAGAGAAGAAACAAACGCTACAACTGATGCAGAAAAAAAACACCTAGGTAGTCTCAATCTCGCACAAGGGGAGCGACTGGCCTGTCAGGTCGTACCGACAGGAGATGTGACGATCAAGGTCTAAGTTTGCTCGTCCCACGGTGTCAAGATCTCGGGTGCGTCATCTGTGATGAGCAATGTATGCTCGAAGTGGGCGGAGAGCAGTCCGTCGGTAGTTTCGGTCGTCCATCCGTCGGGTAGAGTTTTGATCTGGTGGTTGCCAGCATTGATGATTGGTTCGATGCAGATAGTCATACCAGCTGTGAGCTTTGGTCCACGTCCAGGGGATCCCCAGTTTGGAATTTCAGGGTCTTCGTGTAGAGCGCGTCCGATACCGTGCCCGACAGTGTTGCGTACGGGGGAGTAGCCCAGTGGTGTGACGGCTGACTCGACAGCGTGGCTGATATCGCCGACTTGATTGCCGGCGCGCGCTTGCTCCATGCCGGCGTAGAGTGCATCTTTGGTCGCTTGCATGAGTTTGGCTGCGGCTGGTGAGATATCGCCTACGGCGAAGGTCTGACAGGCATCAGTATTGAGTCCATCGTGAACCACGCCAAAGTCTATTTTTAAGATATCGCCGTCTTTTAGTACGGCGTCTTTGCTGGGGATATTGTGCACAACGCCACTATTGATACTGGTGCAGATCGCGGCTGGGAAGCCGTGATAGCCGAGGAATCCTGCTTTGACCTTGTGTTGGGCGCAAAGTTCACGAGCTAGTATATCTAGCTCACCTGTTGTAATGCCTGGTTTGACTGCTGCACCGACTGTATTCAGGATAGTCGCAAGGATCTGACCACCGAAGCGCATAGATTCTATTTCTGCTGGAGATTTGATTGTGATAGCCATTGAATCGAATAAATAGACTGTGAGTTTAGCAGAATGGTGCGCGTAGGGCTTGTTTTTTGCGGTGATTCGTGGTAAAATAAGGGGAATAATAAAAAATAAGTGATACAAAAATTAAATAAAAAACTCGTACTGGTATCTGTTGTCAATGTACTGCTGATAGCCTCCTATGCTTTCTTTGCATATATGCCAGCTGGGCAAGGTTTGGCGGAGGGTATCCTCAATCCAGAGAGTGGAAAAGTACCGATCTCTGACCTAGTCATCGCGCAGGCTGGTAGTTTTGGTTCGCTCGATCCACATGTACTCGCGCCAGATGATCGGGTGGCGCTGGGTTTGATTTACGAGCCATTGGTACGTTTTGATGAGTTTTTCAATCTCGTTCCAGCACTAGCCTATACTTGGTACTATCGCGAGCCGACTGAGCTGGTCGTAGAGTTGCGTAGTGATGCTTTGTTTCACGATGGTACGCCAGTGAACTGTGAGGCAGTGATCGCTAGTGTGGAGCGTGCTTCGCAGTTGCCAGCTTCTCAGCTAAAGACGATGTTGACCGATGTGACTGTGACCGCGGAGAGCGATCAACTCTGTCTTTTTACGCTGCCTGCTGCCGATCACAATTTCTTGCGAGAGCTTACAGAGCTTTATATTTTACCAGCTGAGTTAGCGAGAGATTCGTTGAGTGGTGCTCCGCTGCGAGCAGTTGGGTCAGGGCGTTATCGTTTGGCTGATCGCGATCAGACTACTTTGATTTTGGAGGCGTTCAGAGACTATTACTTCTTTTCGCCCAAGCTGCCGACCTCGCTCGCGCTACTCTCTGAGAGTAAGAAGTACAATCGCCTCGGCCTGCTCAAAGAAGGTAGTGTCGATATCTTGCTCGATGTGCCGACTAGCTTTGTACCGCAGATTGAAGCGCGTTATGGTTACGGTGTCTCACAGGTGCCCAACTACGAGTCACTTTTTTTACTTTTCAATAGTAAGAATCCAGAGTTAGCCAAGCAATCTGAACGTGAGCGACTAGCAGCACTGATTAGTGAGATTCCATTGATCAAAATTTTAGAAGATCCAAGTCTTTATAAGCTCGATCAATTCGCTCCGACTGGTGTGTTTGGTTTCACGCCAGAGCTGCTAGATCACAAGTGGCCGGCGGCGGCTGCCTTTCCAGAAAAGACCTTCTTTTCACTTGGTGTGACTGAGGATTACAAAAAGGTCGCTGAAGTACTACAAGCCAAACTGGCAAAACAAAACGTTGATCTCTCGATCAATGTGCTTTCGCCCGATGATTTTGTCCAGATGCTGGCAGCTGGCAAGCTAGATGTTTATCTGACTGGTTGGCGTTTCAATCTCGGTATGGTGGATAGTTTCTTTACCACTTTGGTCCAGTCTAGTGGTGCACTGAGTGGCTACGGCTATGCTAGTGATGAGACTGATGAAAAGATCACCGCGACACTGTCTGAGCAAGTGACTAAGAATCGTTTACGCAACTGGCAAGAGCTAACCAAAAAAATTGTCCTTGACGATGTTATCGGTGCTCCTTTGCTGGGTACTCGTCGTCTTTATGCTGTGCGTAATGGTATTCAGATCTTCTTTCCGCGCATGGACGGTCTTGTAATTTTTAACTCTCCTCATGCTAACGATTAGAAAAAAACTAATCGGACTTTTTGCTGGAGTGCTCATCGTAGCACTCGGCACTGTCGCGTTGGTACTGGTGGGCACAGAGCGATCGCAGATCACAGCACAGATCACAGAAAACGCTTTGAATTTTTCTGAACTATCGGCTGAACGTATTGCAGAGCTGTATGATCTCTACTATCGCTCCGAAGCTGATGCGTTGTTTTACTCCGAGTTGGATACACTTTTGGCTCGTTCGTCGGCTGTAGAGCGTGTAGAGATTGCGACAGCGACAGGGGAGCTGTTGTTTTCGACAGCTGTTCAGCGTGGTGAGAGTCTGCCGCTCATTACAGATACGCGCCTCCTCGCTCGTCTCAAGGTCAATAAGCTCTCACTGGCTACTGCTGGACGAGTAGCTTATCTTTCGCGTCTCGATATACCGAGCCACGCTGCGGCTTATCGTTTCAGTGATCCAGAGGATCAGCCTGTCGATCAGCTTGACCATAGTGACCGTGTCGAGACTATTGTCTATCCTTTGGCTGACGATACTCGCCGAGTGGTTTTTCATTTGAGTTATGATGAGGTTGGTCAGCGTGTCCGTGAAGCTGCGATGTATTTGACGATCCTCTTTCTTTTTGGATTTATGGGTAGTTTCTTACTTGCGACGCGCTTCGCCGGAGCGGTGACTGCGCCACTCGCTGCTCTACGTGCTGGTGCTGCTCTGATAGCCAAAGGTAAGCTCGATACTAGGATCACAGTAAAAACCAAAGATGAGACTAAGCTACTAGCTGATACATTCAATACGATGGCAGCTGATCTCTCGGTTGCCATGGACGAAAGAGTAACTTATGAACGTACATCTCGTGAACTAGAGCTAGCAAGTGAGATCCAGACGAGTAGTCTGCCTCGTGAACCGGTGGTGCCAGGTTTGGATTTCGCTGTGCACTTCGCACCTGCGACACAGGTCGGTGGTGATATGTATGATGTCTTACCTCGACAGGACGATCGTACTCTCTTTTACCTCGGTGATGCGACTGGTCATGGTGTCCCAGCTGGTCTCGTCGGTACACTCATGAGTGCGGTCATGGCGACTGTGGCTGTCGAATCTGGTGAGCTGCCAGAGCTAATCATTCGTGCTAATCGTATCCTACACAATAAGACTAAGGCTGATATGTTTGCGACACTACTCGCACTAGAGTGGAATAACACTAGTAAAAAAATTAGCTATCTCAATGCTGGACATGAGCTACCGCTGATCTATCGTGCCACGTCGGATAAGGTCGAGGTCGGCGAAAAGGGTACGTTGGGGCTGGGTATGTTGCCCGAGCTGAAGCAGCCAGTACAGAGCCATACACTAGAGCTGGCGCAGGGTGAATACTTACTAGCTTTCACCGATGGTATCACCGAGGCCAAGAACGCTACAGACGAGCTCTTTGGACATGAGCAACTCCAAACTACCTTTGCTGAGGCTTGTCGCGCTGGTGGCAGCGCTGAGGACGTCAGAGATAGTCTCATCGCAGCACTCGCCAAATGGTGTGGCGAAATCGCTCCAGCAGACGACGTGACCTTCTTTGTGATTCGGCTGAAGTAGTAGGGGACTCTACAAGATTAAGAAAATAACTTACTAACAAAAGTAGTTATTATTTTCTCCGAATATTCGGAGAAATGGGGTTGCAAAACTAAATAGTGGATGATAAATAGAATGCAGAGTTTGTGCTGTGGTGTTGTCTTTTGGCTGGTCGATGCCGAGGTCAGGTTGTCGGTAGGTGGGACTCTCGCTGGGCAATAAGTCCAACACTACTCTCGCTCTCGGCAGGAGAGTGAGGTGATCGTCAGGACGACGACAGGACTGATAAGCAAAAAGGATATCGCGAAGATAGTAAGTTGGATCAATGTTTTGGTTGATCTGATCGTCCTACTCATCTTAGGTCAACGACCCAGTCTCCTCGCGATCCTGACGATAGACTAGTAGGATCCAGACGAAGTTTCCCAGTAGGAGGAAGAGTATTAGATTTTTGAGTGAGAGGATTTCCCAGAAAGAAGTCTGCTCTGTAAAGAGTGAGACCTTGCTCAGATCAATCTTGAACTTCAAGATACGAGTAGCACTACGTGTACCATCGGGTAGCTCGGCATAGGCTAGGAGCGTGTGCTCGCCAGCTGCTAGCTCGCGGGAGGGTTGGACAGCGAAGTCGCCTTCAGGATTGTCGGCTACGACCGAAGTAGTAGTCAAGAGGCTCTGAAAGCTCGCGACTACTGTGCTGCCGTAGTAGGTATTGCCATTGAAGACTGGTTGACCGCTATTAAAGACGGGGTACTCTTCATCGGTATAAAAATCGGGTGGTGGTAGGATGAAGTCTAGGTCGATCGTGACACTGGCTTGATCTACAGTAGTAGCATCGCTACTCAGGAGGCGTAGCTCATAGTTGCCCTCGCTCAGCATTACGCTTGGCATGATTAGCCACTTGTGTTCGGCATCGGCAGTGGCGACGCCGAGAGCAGTTTGACTACCATTTTGATCGACGGCTATGACTTTGACTGTCGTACCATCGGGGGCTGTACCGCGCAGGAGGGGGGTAGGGTCAGAAAAAACCTGCTCTGTGTCTAAATTAGTAAAGCGAGTTTTGATCTTTGTATTGGCTACGAGTGGGTTGGTGCCGAGGTCGAGTACTTCTAGTCCATCGGAGTAGCTGTCACCATCGGTGTCGGCTAGATACGGGTTTGTGCCTAGATTGATCTCGCGACGGTCAGAGAGACCATCACTATCGGTGTCGCGCGTACCGAGTGAGCGTAGTGTCAGTATCCAGTTATCCCTTGCGTTTTTTTTCAGTAGTCCGGTGGTTGTACCGATCAGAGGCGCGATTTGATTGATCATGTCATTGTCGCGCGAGGTGATGAGCTGGGTCAGCTCACCCACTGGGAAGATATCCTCCAGTGCAATCTCTGAACCTGTAAAGACAGTGATCAATTGATCTGGAGTGATCTCAGTCGTCTCTGTACTGGGTAGCTTTGCGATGAAGGCGTTGAGAGCGGCGATAGTAGACTGTAGCGCTGTGTCGTCGCTAGCGCGAGTAGCATGGTAGAGCGGCTCAAAGATGTGTAGGTTGAGTGCAGGGTTGGCTTCGATCAGATCTGGATAGAGTGGGTCGAGACCAGCTGCTGTCCAGTCTGGCAAGTACTGTAAAATCTCCTCTCGAAAAGGTCCAAAAACATCAGTTGCATGAGGAGTCTCGTTGGGTGCCAAACGAGTGATCAGTACGCTGGCCGTACGCTCTTCGCCAGTATTGTTTTGAAAAGTAATACTGACTTTGTGTGTACCATTCGTTGGTGCGAGTACGAGATCCAGTAGCGCAGACTGATAGGGGAGCCAAGTGTCGAGAGCGACGGAGTTGCGCTCATCGTCTGTCGATAGTCCAGTTGAGTCGACTTTAAATTTTGTAGCTTTGGCGGTCGGTTTTAGGCGGATCAAATCATCGGTAGTGCTATAACGATTTTGTGCATCGGAGTCGGGGATTAGTACTTCGATACGTGCGCCGCTGATGACGATATTAGTTTTTTTAGTTTTTTCAGTTGGTAAGGGATTGCTGGTGCTGTTGTCCGCACGATCTGTGATCGTACCTGAGACTAGCTGGGCAGTGAGATTGGCAGAGTCTGCCCAATCTCCGATAGTATAAGTCCCTGTGACACTATCGGTAGGTGTCTCCCAGCCGGGGATCACTGCCTGCCCGCCAGAGTCAAAAGAAATAGTCAGTCCGTCTACAGATGCCACTGGTTCAGCGAAAGTAACTGTAAAGGCTAGAGCATCACCACCTCGATAAGTGCCACTAGGGCTATCGAAAGTCACTGTCTGGAGCACTGGCGGGGTAGTGTCGTACTTGATCGTGAAGACTTGCTCTGGTCCCCAAGCACCATCGCCACTCTGGGCACGGACATGGAGGTAGCTCTCACCTTCGGCTAGAGTGACTTTGTCCAGATAGGGGAGCATGCTAGAGTCGCTAGCGAGTGCTAGCTCAGTGTCTTTGAGTGAGTCGGCGTTGACATTGTCATCGATCACATAATAAAAAGTATCGTCGTCGGCTGACTCTGGATCTACCCAAGTAAATGAAATGGCATCGTCTTCTCCAGCATCGGTATAGTTCCACCACTCACCATCGATCAGACTGATCCGGTCAGTCGAGTCTGGTCCAGCGGTGATCTGACCGATATCGGGACCATTGCTGCTACCTACGGAGTGGAGTGGCGGTGTTTGGACTTTGACTGGTGCATAGCTAAATGTGCTTTCTGTCGGTACTGCTTGTAGGACACCACCAGTCTTCGTCGCGCGTGAGCGTAATACATAGGACTCACCATCGGTTAGTTCGGC
>VAPM010052450.1_pt1 | contig 13209 bp, 12 predicted proteins | sample 3395091 | NCBI WGS metagenome assembly VAPM01 (sample SAMN08290445, study PRJNA428436) | hydrothermal vent metagenome | isolation source: Deep-sea hydrothermal vent chimney 3 | place: Pacific Ocean: Juan De Fuca Ridge | reverse complement strand
GCACCCAGCGCCATGTGCAGGATCAGCAACACCAGCGGGTTGTCGCGGTGACCATAGCGCACCACCATCACACCCCGCCCCGGCAGCCGGCCAGGCAGTTTGTGGTTGGTGATTTCCATCGGTTTGAAGCGGCTCAGCAGGCCATTGCTATGGCACGCGATCTTGCCGAGGCGGCGATTGGTGTGATGGTGCCAGAAGGGAAAGCCAGCCTTCTTGGCGAGGAATTCGGTCTGGTTGACGAAGCCGGAGCGCAGGCTGCCGGCATCCACTTCCTGCAGGGCGACGATGTCGAAGTCGCTGATGGCGCGGGCGATGCGCGACAGGTTGTCGTACAGCCGCGAGTGCGGCAGGACATGTTTCCAGCTCTCCGTCAGGTAGTCACGGAAACGGGTGCTGGCGATGCCCACCTGGATGTTGTAGCTGAGCAGACGGATACGCGTGCCGTGGGCCGGCTCGTCCAGGTCAAAGGGGTCAGGGATGGGGATGGTCTGCTGCATGGGGCCCGTCATGTGGTCTCACAGGTGGATGATCATGTCGCCGAGCTTTTCGGTCAGACGCAGGTTCTCACTGTAGTCCACCGGGCAGTCGATGATGCTCACGACATCGTCATTGAGCGCCTGGCGCAGGGTGGGCAGCAGTTGCTCGGCCTGCTCGATGCGGTAGCCCTTGGCACCGAAGGACTGCGCCAGCTGGATGAAGTCCGGGTTGTTGAATTTGACGTGCGAGGTGCGGCCAAACTGGTTCATTTGTTTCCATTCGATCAATCCGTAGGCGGCATCGTTCCAGATCAGCACCACCATCGGGATCTTCAATCGGCAGGCGGTTTCGATCTCTTGAACATTCATCAGAAAACCGCCGTCGCCGGTCACCGCCACCACCTTGCGCTCAGGGCAGGCCAGCTTGGCGGCAATAGCGCCGGGCACGGCGATGCCCATGCTGGCGAAGCCATTGGAGATCAGACAGGTGTTGGGATATTCACAGCGAAACATGCGCGCCATCCACATCTTGTGCGCGCCCACGTCGCAGATGACGATGTCTTCCAGATCCATGGCGGTGCGCAGATCCCAGATGATCTTCTGCGGCTTGACCGGGCACTCGGCATCGTCGCGGTGCTGGTTCATCTCCTCGATCAGCGCCTCGCGCAGGCTGCGCATGCGGTGACCGTCATGCGGCGTGGACTGCTCGGCGATGCGATCCAGGGCGTGCTTGATATCGCCCACCACGCCGACGCTGATGCCGTAATGGGCATCCACCTCCGCCGGTGAGCTGTCGATATGGATCAGGGTGCGGTCGCGGGTGGGATGCCACAGATAGGGGTGATACTCCACCAGGTCGTAGCCCACGCAGATGATCACGTCGGCATGCTCAAAGCCGAAGTTGATGTAATCCTGCGATTGCAGCCCGGCACTGCCCAGCGCCATGGGGTGGCGGAAAGGCACCACGCCCTTGGCCATAAAGGTGTTGGCCACGGGGATCTGCAGGCGCTCGGCAAAGGCCGCCAGGTTTTCCCAGGCCCCGGCCCTCACCACACCGTTACCGGCCAGGATGATGGGCTCGCGGGCGGCGGAGATCAGCTCCGCGGCGCGCACCACGCGCTCGGCCGGCGGCTCCGGCATGGAGGAATGCTTCACCGCCAGGGGCACGTCGTCCACCATCATCTTGGCGATGTTTTCCGGGAACTCGATGAAGCAGGCGCCGGTCTTTTCCGTCTGCGCCACCTTGAAGGCTTTGCGTGTCACCTCGGGAATAATGTCCGGGGCCAGCAGGCGTGAGGAATACTTGGTGAAGCTGCGGAACAGCTCCTCCAGGTCCAGCACCTGATGGGACTCCTTGTGCAGACGGTGGGTATCTGCCTGACCGGCGATGGCAACCAGCGGGGCATGATCCATATTGGCGTCGGCGACACCGGTAATAAGGTTGGTGGCACCGGGACCGAGGGTCGCCATGCACACCCCGGCACGCCCGGTCAGCCGCCCGTAGACATCGGCCATGAAGGCCGCGCCTTGCTCGTGGCGGGTGCTGATAAACTGGATGCGCGACGACAGTAGCGCATCCATCATATCGAGATTTTCCTCGCCGGGGATGCCGAAGATGTACTCGACGCCCTCGTTTTCCAGACAGCGGACAAAGAGCTCGGCGGCCTTCATAGCAACAAACGCCGCGCGCTCAGGGGCATGATCTACTGGCTTTCCTGCTGTACCAGATAATCAACCACCTGGAACACGCGAGCATTACCGCCGGCCTCCTGGGCGCCGGTGCGGTACTTGCCGTTGACGATGATGGCGGGCACGCCACGGGCACCGTAGCGGCGGCCCATGTCACGCGCACGGCGCAGCTTGGTTTCCACGGCAAAGGAGCGGAATACCCGCTTGAAGTCCTTTTCGGCCACACCGTGTTGCTCGAACAGGGCCATGATCTCGGCCTCGGTGTTCATACGGCGTTTCTGTTCGTGCATGGCCTCGAACATGGGCTCGTGCACCTTGTCGACCACACCGAGGATCTCGGCCGTGTAGTAGGCGCGGGCGCCAATCTCCCAACTGGGCTGGAACACACCGGGCATGCGCACGAACTTTACATTGGCGGGCTTTTTCTTCAGCCAACGCTTGGCATACGGCTCCAGGCGGTAGCAATGCGGACAGCCGTACCAAAACAGCTCCACCACTTCCACTTGCCCCGGTGCAGCCGTGGTCGGTTGCGGCGGGGTCACCCGCTCATAGTTCACGCCCTCTTGATAACGGGCGGCAAAACTGCTGGAAACCGATGCACCCAGCAGGGCCAGACTGGCGAACAGGATGACGATTTTATGGGTCGAAAGCTTCATCGAAAGACCTCTGGGTTTTACTCTGGATGGATTCTGGATGGAATCTTGGTTGACGTTGCCAGGGCGCCGTATGCGTGTGCGCATTGGGTGTAATACTGTTTCGGCGAGCCTATCCAAATCACTAGTGGTCCGTCAACATTGTATTATCGGACCCATCAATACAATGTTGACGAACCACCAACCGAACGCAAACCCGCACAAACACCGATTCTCGTTGCCGGTTGCATAGTTTATCCTATAGGTATCACGGGCACCTCAGCTTAGGTCACCTGTGCGGCGCAAAGGTTCCCGCCGACGCGCCATCGGCACCGACATCATTTACAAGGAGCACGACCCCCATGGTCTCCGAAAAGATCGATCTGGCCCAGTTTCTCAACCAGCAGTACCTGTGCGAGTCCCTGACCATCAAAGAAGTCACCACCCTCATCGACTACACCGAACTGGTGATCTTCGACAAGGGCGACGTTATCGCCGATATCGGCGACGTGGGCGAGGCACTGTATTTCGTCATCAAGGGCGAAGCCGCGCTGTTCGTCGGTGAGCAGACCGAAAGCCAGGTGGGCCTAATCCACGCCGGCGAGCTGATGGGCGAGATGTCCTTCTTCGATCGCAAACCGCGATCCGTGCGCGCCCGCGCCATGAAGGACGACACCCAGCTGTTGAAGCTGTCCCGCGCCATGTACAAGCGCCTGCGCGTGGAACATCCGTATATCACCGTGAACCTGCTGGAACACGCCATCGTCAGCCTCGACCACCTGTTCCGTCAGGCCAGTAACGACCTCTCCAGCCTGTCCAGCTACTTCAACATGCCAGGCCGGAAATAGCCGGCCGGCCCCGCAAGCGGACAAACAAAAAGGCCACCGTGTCCCGCACGGAGGCCTTTTGAATGCCCGCCCGAAGGCGTCAACCCGTCTATTTGTCCAGCGTCGCCAGGTATTCGGAGACGGCGGCGATATCCTTGTCAGACATCTTCGCCGCCACGCCCTGCATGATGCCATTCACATCATTGGTACGAGCCTCGGTGCGAAAATCATTCAACGCTTTGCTGGTGTAGCCTGCCTTCTGGCCGGCCAGACGTGGGAAGCCCGCCGGGTCATTACCTACCGCGTTGGGGCCGTGGCAGCCCGCGCACGACGGCACGTTGGTGTAACGATTGCCACCCACGTACAGTTTACGGCCCTTGCTATTGCTTTTTCCTTCCTCGGCCTTGGTCTTCTGGCTGCTGAAATAGGCCACGATGTCGGCAATATCTTCTTCCGACAAGCCCTCGACCATGCTGGTCATGGTCTCATCCTTGCGAGCACCGGTCTGGTAGTCACGCAACTGCTTGCTGAGATAGCTGGGAACCTGCCCGGCCAGGCTCGGCCATTCGGGAGTGAAGCTGTTGCCATCCGGACCGTGACAGCCCTGGCACATGGCAGACTTCTCCTGCCCGGCGGCAGGATCACCCGCAGCGGTGGCGTTTGCACTAAAACCCAGCAGCATACAGAGCGCGAGATGCGACCCTTTCATAACGTTGATCTCCTAAATTAAAGATGAAATTAAAACCAGAAAACAATCTATGAGTAATTTTGGATCAGCCTAGGCCAAAGGCCCTTCGGACTTAGAATGGCTTTCCTCGCTACGATCACCTAAGTCCGGGAAATTCCGAATGGTTACCTTCAAAAAAGGCCGCAATATCTTCGATTTCCTGATCGGACAGAGACGCCGCCATCCCGTTCATAATGGGATCCTTGCGAGCGCCACTGCGGAAGTCCTTGAGCTGTTTCACCAGATACTTGGCATGTTGGCCCGCCAGTATGGGGTACGTCGGATTGGTGCTCACGCCCCCCTTGCCGTGGCATATCTGGCACGCACGAGCCTTGCTCTTGCCGGCCACCGCATCACCGGCGGCCTGGGCTGAACCCACGGCCAGCAAGGCCAGCAGAAGAAAAAGCTGAACACACCATCGCTTTATGTTTTTCTTCGTCATTCCCGCATTCCACGCCTAGTCCGGCTCTGCTACAGTGTCCACCCCATACCCGATGGGCCGGCGGGTGAGCCGCGGCAACAACGCCAGCAACCCAACGGGCCGGAAGATGTGGACAATGGCAGACCGTTTCGACTCCCCCCCTCAACGACCACCAGAATTCAATAGTCGCTTAGGTTATTGCAGCTTTTGCCAAATTGCCAATTTATAATCCTAGGATAATGGTAATCCCGCGTTAACACCGCCAGAACCCCCGAGCCCTCCATGCCACAGATTACGCCACAAAAAAACCCTATCTACCAGCACGCCCGCTTCCTCACCAGTGCCGCACAACTCACCCAACTGCCGCCCGACGAGGGCTTCGAAGTGGCCTTTGCCGGACGCTCCAATGCCGGCAAGTCCAGCGCTCTGAACCGCATTACTCGGCAAAAATCCCTGGCACGCACCAGTAAAACACCGGGGCGTACCCAGCTGATCAATTTTTTCATCCTGGATGACGAGCGCCGCTTGGTCGACCTGCCAGGCTATGGCTATGCCAAGGTCGCCGAGGTCATCAAGCGGCGCTGGCAGGAAACCATGGAAAATTACCTCTCCAGCCGCCAGTCGCTGCAGGGCCTGATATTGCTCATGGATGTCCGCCACCCCCTGCGCGACATCGACCAACAGTTACTCAGTTGGTGCTGGCATGTCGGCATGCCGGTACATGTCTTGCTCACCAAGGCCGACAAGCTCAAGCGCGGTCCGGCACAGGCTACCCTGCTGAAGCTACGCGACGAACTGAACCGGCTGGCACCGGCCGGCAGCACCAGCGTGCAACTGTTCTCAGCCCTCAAGGGCACCGGGGTCGAGGAAGTTCAGGACAGGCTGGATCACTGGCTGCAGCTGGCAGCGGCGGATACGGAAGAACAATAACGACAGTCAGACAGTCAAATAGTGACAGGCAAAAAAAACCCCGGTGTCCCTCTTGGGAGGGGTGGACACCGGGGTCAATACCCGGCAATTGGGGGCGCCGGGGCTTGAATACCCGCTAGGGAGGAGGAGCGGGGAGGAGCGCTCAGCGCTCACTCGTATAGTATGACGGCCGATGGCAAAAAAAGTTTCGCCCCCGGCAAAAGTTTTTTTGCGGTCGGCTTTGTCAGTGCGCCTCATCCCAGTTGATCCCCACCCCCGATTCCACCACCAGCGGCACCCGCAGTTCGGCCACCCCGGTCATGCAGCGCTCGATCGCCGCCTGCGCCTCAGTCACCCGGTCCTCATGAACCTCGAACACCAGCTCATCGTGCACCTGCATGATCAGCGTCACGTCCAGTTCGGTCTCACCGATCCAGCGGTGGGTCTCGATCATGGCGAGCTTGATAATGTCCGCTGCGGTGCCCTGCATGGGCGCATTGATGGCGGTGCGCTCGGCGTACTGACGGCGCTGGCCGTTGCGATGGTTGATCTCGGGCAGGTACAGGCGCCGGCCGAACACCGTCTCCACGTAGCCCAGCTCGCGGGCGCTCTCGCGGGTGCGGTCCATGAAGGCCTTGACGCCGGGGTAGCGCTCGAAATAGAGGTCGACATATTCCTGCGCGGCATTGCGTGGGATACCCAGCTGGCGCGCCAGGCCGAAGGCCGACATGCCGTAGATGAGGCCGAAGTTGATGGCCTTGGCGCTGCGCCGCTGCTCTCCGGTGACCTCCCCCAGCGGCACGCCGAAGACCTCGGCGGCGGTGGCGCGGTGGATGTCCTCGCCCTGGGCGAAGGCGCACAACAGGCCCTCATCACCGGACAGGTGCGCCATGATGCGCAGCTCGATCTGCGAATAGTCAGCGGCGAGGATCTTGTGCCCCGGCGGCGCGATGAAGGCCTGACGGATACGCCGTCCTTCGGCGGTGCGCACCGGAATGTTCTGCAAATTGGGATCAGACGATGACAGCCGCCCGGTACTGGCCACCGCCTGGTGATAAGAGGTATGCACACGGCCGGTATCGGGATCGATACGCTTCGGCAATTTGTCCGTATAGGTCGACTTGAGCTTGGACAGACTGCGGTAATCGAGGATCAGGCGCGGCAAGGGGTAATCCAGGGCCAGCTCCGCCAGCACCTCTTCCGCCGTGGAGGGCGCGCCCTTGGGGGTCTTCTTCAACACCGGCAGACCCAGTTTGTCGAACAGGATGGCCTGAATCTGTTTCGGCGAGCCGAGATTGAACTCCTCTCCCGCCACCGCGTAAGCCTCCTGCTCGATCTCCTGCATACGCGCCGCCAGCTCCTCACTCTGTCGCACCAGCATCCCGGCGTCCACCAGCACGCCGGTACGCTCCATGTCCGAGAGCACCGGGATCAACGGCATTTCAATGTCGCGGAACAACGCTGCCAGCTTCGGCTCAGCCGTGAGCTTGGGCCACAGCACCTGATGCAGACGCAAGGTGATGTCGGCGTCCTCCGCCGCGTAGGGCCCGGCGGTGGCAATGGGCACCTGGTCGAAGCTCACCTGCTTGGCGCCCTTGCCGGCCACGGTCTCGTAGCTGATCGTCTTGCGGTTCAGGTACTTGAGGGCCAGCGAATCCATGTCGTGACGCGAAGCGGTGCTGTCCAGCACATAGGATTCGAGCATGGTATCGAAGGCCATGCCGCGCAGGGTGATGCCATAATTGAGCAACACGTTGCGGTCATATTTGAGGTTCTGCCCCAGCGTGGCTTTGTGCGGGTCTTCCAGCAGCGGGCGCAACTGTTCCAGTACCCAGTCACGATCGAGCTGTTTGCCGCCCACGGGGTCGTCGTGAGCCACCGGCACATAGGCCGCCTCGCCCGGCTCCACCGCAAACGACACACCGACCACCTGTGCCTGCATATAGTCGAGGCTGGTGGTCTCGGTGTCGAAGGCAAACAGCTCAGCGGCTTGCAGACGCCCCAGCCAAGCGGTGAATGCCTCGCGATCCTGCACAATCTGGTAGTCGGTGTCGCTGTTCTTGTCGCCATCCTCCGGGGCATCGTCCTCATCGCTGGACAACAGCTCCGACAGCCAGGTTCTGAATTCCAGGTCGCCCACCAGCTTGGTCAGGCGCTCTTTCTCCGGCGCCTGCACGGTGAAGGACTCCGGCCCGCCCGGCAACGGCACGTCGCACTTGATGGTGGCCAGCTGCCGCGACAGGGGCAGCTGATCCAGCGAGGCGCGCAGACTCTCACCCACCTTGCCCTTGATCTCATCGGCGTGGGCAACGATCTCGTCCAGGCTGCCGTACTGCTTGAGCCACTTTACCGCCGTCTTCGGCCCCACCTTGGGCACGCCTGGGATATTGTCCGAGGTATCACCCACCAGGGCCAGATAATCGATGATGCGCTCCGGCGGGATGCCGAACTTTTCCTCCACACCCGGCACGTCCAGAGTGGTGTTGTCCATGGTATTGACCAGGGTGACGTGCCCGTTGACCAGCTGAGCCATGTCCTTGTCGCCGGTGGAAATCAGCGTATCCATACCGGCCTCCGCAGCCTGCGCGGCCAGGGTGCCGATGACGTCATCCGCCTCCACGCCATCGACCACCAACATCGGCAGGCCCATGGCCTGCACCAGCTCGTGGAGCAGCTCAATCTGGCTGCGCAGCTCGTCGGGCATGGGCGGCCGGTTGGCCTTGTAGTCGGCGTACAGGTCGTCGCGAAAGGTCTTGCCCTTGGCGTCGAAGACCACCACCATCCGTTCCGGCTGGTAGTCCTTGAGCAGTCGCCGCAGCATATTGGCGACGCCGTAGATGGCGCCCGTGTGCTGGCCGCTGGACGTACTCAGCGACGGCAGGGCATGAAAGGCGCGGTACAGATAGGACGAGCCATCGACGAGGATCAGGTGGGGTTTTTGGGTCATGGTGTGTGCGGGCTTGGACGAGTTGGAATGGGATGGGGTAGACTTGAGGCACACTTCTATAGTGCCCTGAATCATATTGCAGAACGATTATCCCATGTTTAAACCCGGAACACGCCCCCCTTGCCGTACATTGCTCACTGTCGGCCTGTTTTATTGTGCCAGTGCATGGCTGACCTCCGCCTTTGCCGCCAGCCCGGAGCAGACCGAGTCAGAGGACGAAGACAACGCCGAAAATGGCGTTATTATTCAGTCTCCCGACCAAAAAACCATCAACGAGTACCGCATCAACGGCAAGTTGTACATGATCCGCATCACCCCGGAAAAGGGCGCTCCCTACTACCTGGTCGATGCCGACGGCGACGGCGACCTGGAAACGCGCACCAATGAGCTGGCCCCCGATTTCCTCATCCCTTCCTGGGTCATTTTCAGCTGGTAACCCTGCCGATCACAGTGAAACTGAACACACACTGAACTTGACAGCATCTTTTCCCGATGGCATAAAGCCGCCTTGGGTTTTGCTGTACGCGACTTCAGCACTCAGGAATCCCAAAGCCAGGAGAGATGACCGGCACGACGAAGGCCGCGCATCATACGCTACTCCAAAACATAAAACTGGGGAGGGGGAAAGCAGAGCAATGCCTTGCTCGCAGTTCCATTCCTGCCTACATTAATATCAAGGGGAATACCAATGAATGCAAAATGGTTGATTGCGCCTGTCGCTGCTGCTGCACTGTTCGTTTCTGGTCAGGCTTCTGCCGACCTGGATCTGGCCAAGAAGAGCGGTTGCCTGGCTTGCCACGGCATTGAGAAAAAGATTGTCGGTCCATCCTGGAAGGATGTCGCCGCCAAGTACAAGGGCGATGCTGGCGCCCGTGACCTGCTGATCGGCAAGGTCAAGAAGGGCGGCAAGGGCACCTGGGGTCCGGCTCCGATGCCTCCCTACTCACCACGTGTTAGCGATGCCAACATCGAAAAACTGGTGGATTTCATCATCGGTCTCTAAACCCGGAACTGCCTGATGGCAATAAAAAAGGCCGACACCTTTTGTCGGCCTTTTTTATTATCCCTACCTCCCGGATTCCACCTAACATGCAGACACCGTAAACCGTCCACCGCAACATGCAAAACCTTCTCATCACACCCCCGAGCCCCGATTTATACACAATCCAATGAAATCCCGCACAACCTCTGACACATCTGCCGGGAAAATGCCCCCTAACCGCTATTGACAATGCTAACCTGTTGTAATGTATAGGCTTGTTCTGGCGTTTAAATTTTGACCAATCCAACGTAATTCCAGCACTCACAAGCCTTGTGGGCCTTTCCCCCCATTTTATGCACAAAGTTATCCACAGTTTTTGTGGATAAACACACATCTGTCATATCACCCAACCAGTTAGCACCCAGATGCTAGAATCAATATTAAGTTTAGTGCCTAACTATCTCGCCACCAAAATCAGAACCCGAGAAACTGACATGCCTGACTGGGCGACCATTAACCGACATATCAGCAAAGTCACGGGGCAGATCTTCACCACCCATGATGCGCAGGCCGTGAGTGGCGGCTGCATCAATTCGGCCTACACTCTGAGCGACGCAAGCCGCACATTTTTCGTCAAACTCAATCATGCCTCCCGGCTCGATATGTTCGAGGCCGAGGCCGCAGGACTGAATGACATTCTGCACAGCCACAGCGTTCACGCTCCGGTACCGCTATGTCAGGGCATTGCCGCAGATGAGGCCTATCTGGTACTTGAATATCTGCCGCTGGGTGGCCGGGGCAGCACCGGGCAGCTGGGTCGGGAGCTGGCGCAGATGCACCGCAGCCAGCATGACCACTTCGGTTGGCGCCGCGACAACACCATCGGCGCCACCCCGCAGATCAACACGGCCGAAGATGACTGGGCCCGCTTCTGGCAGCAACACCGCCTGGGCTATCAACTGCAACTGGCGGCACACAACGGCGCACGCATCGGCCCGCAGGGCGAGCAGTTGTTGATACGTGTCCCCGAGTTTTTCAGCGACTACCAGCCGCGCCCCAGCCTGCTGCACGGCGACCTGTGGTCCGGTAACGCCGCCTTCACCGAGAGCGGCCAACCGGTCATCTTCGACCCGGCCGTCTATTATGGCGATCGCGAGGCCGATCTGGCCATGACCGAGCTGTTCGGCGGCTTCCCGGCCGCTTTCTATGCCGCCTATGGAGAGGCCTGGCCGCTGGATCCCGGCTATGCGACCCGCAAGACTCTCTACAACCTCTACCACATCCTCAACCACTTCAACCTGTTCAGCGGTGGCTATCTCGATCAGGCGCGCCGCATGATCGCGCAATTACTGAGCGAAGTACGCTGACATCCGCCATTGGGCGCATTAGAATGAGAGGATCCACCGACTCGACCCACAGGGAGCCATGCCCACCACCCTCATCCACAGTGCCGAACTGACAACCGATCAGCGCGTTACCCTGAGTAAACGCTTGGTGGGCGAACTGCAGGACTGCGGTGGCCACTTCCGCATCCAGCACGCCAGCACGCCGGATCACGCGGCGCTGGAGGCCCTGCGCGCCGAACTGCATCTGGACATCAATACCCTGCCCGCCGATTTCGACCCGGCCAGCGTCGGCCTGTTGATCACGGACATGGACTCCACCCTCATCAGCATCGAGTGCGTGGATGAAATCGCCGACTTTGTCGGCGTCAAACCACAGGTGGCCGCCATCACCGAGGCCGCCATGCGCGGTGAGATCAACTTCGAAGCCTCACTGCGCCAGCGCGTCGCGCTGCTGGAGGGGCTCAGCACATCGGCCCTGCAGCAGGTGTACGATGACCGCCTGCGTCTCAACCCGGGCGCGGAAACCCTGATCGACGGCCTCAAGGCCCGTGGTATCAAGCTGGCCCTGGTCTCCGGCGGCTTCACCTTTTTTACCGACCGCCTGAAGACACGCCTGGGGCTGGATTTCACCCTCGCCAACGTGCTGGCAGAGAAGGACAGTAAGCTGCTGGGTTCGGTGGAGGGCGCCATCGTCGGCGCCGAGACCAAGGCCACCTACCTCACCGCCCTGTGCCACGAGCTGGAGATCCATCCCGCACAGGTGGTGGCCATAGGTGACGGCGCCAACGATCTGAAAATGCTTGCCGTAGCCGGGCTTGGCGTGGCCTATCACGCCAAGCCCGCGGTGCGCGCCCAGGCCGACGCCGCCCTCCATCACCGCGGCCTGGATGCCGTGCTGGACATGCTCTGGACCGGAGAAAACAGCTGATGCGCCGCCGGCACATCGGCACAACCTTGGTCAGCCTCGGCCTGCTGGCCAGCGCCGGCCTCACCCAGGCACAACCCTTTGGCGTCTTCGACGTGCGCGCCGCCGGCATGGGCGGGGTCGGTGTGGCCACCGGCGCCCGTTATGCCACCTTCAACAACCCGGCCCTGCTGACCACCGCCGACGAACAGCGCGAGTGGTTTCTGATGGCGCCCGGCATTGGCCGCCAGCGCGGCGATCCCAACGGCCTGAAAGACAACCTGGCCGCCTTCAAACAAGCCGCCAATACCCTGGACGCCAGCCCCACCATCGCCAACCGGGATGCCGCACTGGCCAGTCTCAATGCCATGGGCGGCGACATCTACCAGGAAAGCGGCAACAGCGCCATCCTGCTCGCCATCCCCAGTCGCCTCCTCAGCGGCGCAGCCTATATACACATCTATGACTGGGCCAATGCACGCGCCAGCATTGCGGGCGATAACCTGACTGATCCCACCAACCCCCAGTACGCCTCCCGTATCGAGCACCGTGGCGCCCAGGTGCTGGAAAACGGCATCACCGCCGCCAAGTCCATCAGTGGCACCGGCTGGCGCCGCCAGCTGGCGGTGGGCTTTAACGTCAAATTTCTCTTTATCGAGGGTTATGGCTACAGCGAGGATGTCCGTGATGCCAAGACCCGTATTGACCGCAACCAGTACAGCAGCAGTGCAGCCTTCAACCTGGATATCGGCGTGCTGAAAGAGTTCGGCGTCTGGAAACTGGGCCTGATGGCCAAGAACCTGCTTTCCGGCAGCTTCGAATATGGCGATACGGGCGACTACTTCGACATCGCCCCGCAGCTGCGCGCCGGCTTTGCCTATCAGAGCCGGCGTACGGTGTTCGAACTCGACCTCGACCTGACGCGAAACCAGGCCGCCGGCTTCGACTCCGTCACCCAGATGGCCGCACTGGGCGTGGAATTCAAACCCTGGCGCTGGCTCGCCCTGCGCAGCGGCTATCAGCAAAATCTGCTCGGCACCCAGGTCGGTACCGCATCACTCGGGTTGGGCGCTGCCTTTGGTTTGCTGACGCTCGGCATTGCCGTTTCACACAGTGAGGAACAGGACGGCGCTCACGCACAGCTCGGCTTCCAATTCTGAACCACACAAAAAACCCCGCGGCGTCGCCACCGCAGGGTTTTTTATACGCCGAAAAAGTAATCAGAAAGACAACTCAAGCCCCATATTGAGCATCGCGCCACGAGGCACGGTGGTGCCATCGATAGTGACATCGTTCAGCGCCAGGGCCAGATCAACATTGAAAACCTTGAACAGGGTGGCGCCCAGGGT
>VAPM010827976.1_pt1 | contig 13215 bp, 10 predicted proteins | sample 3395091 | NCBI WGS metagenome assembly VAPM01 (sample SAMN08290445, study PRJNA428436) | hydrothermal vent metagenome | isolation source: Deep-sea hydrothermal vent chimney 3 | place: Pacific Ocean: Juan De Fuca Ridge | reverse complement strand
GTAAGCCAATAACCAGATGCTTCGGTTTGTAAGAGACTAATGACATCTGTGAGTTTTTCTGCCTCAAGAATTTTCTGCAAAAGAGCCGTTGAGCGGCAAAAGAGATGAGCAAACTGTGCTATGCGGATGGTTGGAAAATTCTGGGGATGCATCCGCATAAATTTCCACGCTTCGGGCTGCATGGCTTTGAGCCCGTATTTCTGTGCAAGGAATTGATATTCAGCCTGTAATTGTTGAGGATATTTATCACTGAAGTTATCCTGTAACATGCCGGCCTGTCCAAAAAGGAGCGCTTCGAGCTGGGACAAATGGTATTTGTGTTTGGCCAGTATGGAAAAAGGCAGCGACAAGGCCAGTTGCTCAAAAGCCTCCGAGTTGGTTTTAAAGCCATAGCTGCGGAGAAGTTTCCGGTAAAATATCTCTCTGAAATCGTTTTTACTCTCGTGCAGCATCTGTTCAATTTCTGTTGCCTTTCGTTCCAGCCGTTCGATGGATAGCCTGTGCAGCCAGCTCAGAATTTCAAAATGGCCGGCTTTCACAATGTCGTCCCGGCAGGGTATCCATTGCTTTGAAAGCAGAAATCCCCGGTATTTTTCATACAACTTTTCGTCGAATTTATCTTTCAGCAGCAGCGTGGGAATAAGTGTTCCGTTTTTCCGGCGTACAGGCCGGTCATCTTCATAAACCACATGCAGGATGATGTTGTCGTAGTGCGGGTCGTTTTGATGGCCGTGGCGGTACCAGTCGGAAGATTTGGTATGTATCTCGATGTTACCTGCCCACAGCGTGTTGTCAATCTTGATGAAGCCGTTGAAGAAATCGGGGCCACTGTCGTCATTTTGTTGACCGGGATGCTTAATAAAAATATTTTCCTTGTTGCTGCCGATCAGCGTTTTTCCCGGCAGGTGGTACTTCCACAGGTAATACAGAAAGTCTTCGTTCATAATTGCGTTTAGGGTTTTCGGCCTCACAAGGTATGAAATTTTGTGGTTGGTGAAATGCTAATGTGCTAATGCGATAATTTGCTAATTGGTTATTCGGTAACCGGGTAATTGGATAACTGGTTATTTGGTTGTCAGGCTCCTCGTCACCTTTTCGCAACTTCTCTTTCTCACTCTCTCGCAATTTCTCTTCGTCTCCCTTTCGCCCCCTCTCTTCTTTGCGGCAGGGATGGAGCGGATAGCCCGCAGGAGGGAGCACTATTTGAAGCTTGGCGGACAAAAGCGACAGGGGGAGCTCTTTGTTTCGTCATAGCTGAAAAGGGCTTCCCTACGAGGACTATGAGCGGACAGCCCGTGATGGCCTGTGTGATAGCCCGCCCAACAAATTATTTGACTTTTGACGGCATCATCGTAAAAGTGAGGGGAGAAATTTCAAAAAAAATCCTTATATAAGTAACGGGCATAGAGATATTAAGCGATTTTTTTGTAAAAAATTGTAAAAGTCTGTGTTCTTTTTTGTCCGATTGCTTGCAGTGGAGCACGAAAATAATTACTTTTGTAGCGCAGCATATTTTGAAAAGATGGCAAATGAGAAAGTTTTAATTTCCGGTATAGAATATAAAGTCAGGAAGTTAATAGAGAGACATCGTTTGCTGTCGGATGAAAATAAGCAGCTAAAAAATGAAGTGAGCGCCATGAAAAAGCAATTGGAAGCACTTCAGGAATTGTTGGACAAAAAAAATAATGAATTTTTAAAATTAACGTTGGCAAATGCCTTAGAGAATAAGTTCGGTGTTGAGAAAGGAATTCAGATAATTGATGAGCTGTTGGAAGAGATAGACCGAAGTGTGGATGTAATTAGTAAATAAGGAAATATTTTGCAGGATAAACCATTAAATATCAAGGTGATTATTGCCGGAAGGCCCTACAAAATGGATGTGCATCGTGAGCAGGAAGAGTTGGTCAGAAAAGCGGCCGGCTACGTGGATGAGTCGATAAATAGCTTTGCCCATTCGTATGAGTATGATGATCAGCAGGATTTACTGGCCATGATTGCACTGCAAAATGTTGTCGGAATGATGGAGTTGGAGGAGAAAAAGGATTTTCGCGAGAAAGAAATGGAACTGAAACTAAAAGAGATAGATAAAATCCTGAGTAATCAATTATCAATGGAATAACGTTCTTTGTATTAAGATATACCCGCATAATCTAATGTTTGTAAACTCAACACTACAAATTTTAGGGAAAAGCTTAGCGGATTGTAGAGCAGGCCTGTTTACCCTCGTGGAATTTGCCTTTGGCAGACACTGGACGTTCGAAAATCACGGCTACCCTAACCATATTTTCCGGAGTTTACTTTAGCTCCATGGTTATGCGGGTTTTTATTTTCCGGTGTTTGCCGCACAAACAAAATGCTTATGGAAAACATTATAATTTACACAATACTTGTGTTGGCAGGTGTTGGTATTGGCATATCTATTACTTACTTCTTTCTGCGGAATACTTTGCTGAAAAAGAGTCATGCTATTCTCGAAGAAGCGAGAGAGAAAGCCGAAGTGGTGAAGAAAGAAAAGATACTTCAGGCTAAAGAGAAGTTCCTGCAACTTAAAAGTGAACATCAAAAACTGATTGATGAGAAAAACAGAAATATTCAGAAATCGGAAAACAGGATACGTCAGAAAGAGGCTAACCTAAACCAGAAACTTCAGGATACACAGCGGAAGAACAACGAGTTAAGTGCTCAGAAAGCTAACCTGAATACACAGCTGGAGATTCTCAATAAGAAACAGGCAGAACTTGATAAAATGCATGCCGGACAGGTAAAACAACTGGAAAACATCAGCAAGCTTTCTGCCAGTGAAGCCAAAGCGCAACTGGTGGAGTCGATGAAAGGTGAAGCAAAAATGGAGGCTATGATGATGGCCCGCGAGATCACCGAAGAGGCCAAACTTACCGCTGACCGTACTGCCAAAAAAATTGTGATTGAAACCATTCAGCGTACGGCTTCTGAACATGCCATTGAAAATACGGTGACCGTATTCAATATTGATAGTGAGGATATTAAAGGCCGTATTATTGGTCGTGAAGGACGTAATATCCGTGCGCTGGAGTCTCTCACTGGCATTGAGATTATCATCGACGATACGCCCAATGCCATTTTGCTCTCCGGGTTTGACCCTATCCGCCGTGAGATTGCACGTTTGTCGTTACAGAAACTGGTTATCGATGGTCGTATTCACCCTGCCCGTATTGAAGAGGTGGTAACAAAAACGAAGAAAGAGGTGGAGCAGGAGATTATGGAAATCGGAAAACGAACCATTATTGACTTGGGCATCCACAACATGCATCACGAGATGATCAGGCTGATAGGCCGTATGCGTTATCGCTCGTCGTATGGCCAAAACCTGCTGTCGCATTCTATTGAGGTAGCCAAGTTAAGCGCTACTATGGCTGCTGAGTTGGGGCTGAATCCTAAAAAAGCTAAACGCGCAGGCCTGTTGCATGACCTTGGTAAAATTGCCGAGAACGAAGAGGAGCTGCCACATGCTTTGCTGGGGCTGAAACTGGCCGAGAGATACAAAGAACATCCTGATGTTTGCAATGCCATTGGTGCTCACCACGATGAGGTAGAGATGAAAACGCTGATAGCACCCATTGTTCAGGTGTGTGATGCTATTTCGGGATCGCGCCCGGGTGCCCGCCGTGAGGTGGTGGAGGCTTACATCCAGCGGCTGAAAAAGCTGGAAGAGATTGCCCTTAGCTATCCTGGGGTGGTGAAGACTTATGCCATTCAGGCCGGTCGTGAACTGCGCGTTATCGTGGGTGCCGACAAGGTTACGGATGCCCAGGCCGACAGCCTGTCGTATGACCTGTCAAAGAAAATCCAAGAGGAGATGACTTATCCCGGCCAGATTAAAATTACGGTGATCCGGGAGACAAGAGCCATCAATTACGCGAAATAAAGGCGGGACAGACGCGTTGCAAACGTACCCTAGATATTTCGTGCTTTTATCCGGTTAACGGAAAACAATCTCTTCAATGACTTTCTTCCCGACTTTATCGTTGAGTCTTTTCACCAGCATAGAGCGTTGCATCATGAGTTCCTGACGCAAAGCCGGCACATCCACTTTCACGTAAAGTGTTTTGGCTTTCACCCTGAGATTTTCGGTGTGTGCGGCATACACGCCTCCCACAACTTCTTCCCAGGAGTCGATAAGCGTTGTTTCCAGTAGTTTATCGTTAAAGCCATAAGCTCGTATCAGCTGTTCTATGGCCTCTTTCAGGCTGTATTGGTTGTCGCGTTTTATCATGCCAATTCTTTGATAGTTCCGTTTTCCACGAAGAAAATTTTGTGGTCGATTTTAATCTTCTCAAAAATACCACTTATTCTCAAAGGCTGTGTGTCGGTGATAAAGACCTGACCGAAATTTTCCTGACTTACCAGTTCCACAATCTGTGCCACCCGCTTGTCGTCCAGCTTATCGAAAATATCGTCGAAAAGTAAAATAGGTTTAAAGCCTTTTTTCAGCCGCATATATTCAAACTGAGCCAGCTTTATGGCTATCACGAAAGATTTCTGCTGCCCCTGTGAACCAAATTTTTTTACCGGAAAACCATTCATTTGCATTATGATGTCGTCTTTGTGAATCCCGCTGCCGGTATAACGGAGCGCACGGTCGCGTTGGACAGAATCCTTTAACAACGTGTCAAAGTTTTTCTCTTCGAGTTGTGAGTTGTAGCTTATTTCCACTTGCTCGTTTCCACGCGACAGATAACGATAATAGCGGTTGAAAAGCGGGTTAAACTCGTCTAGAAACTGTTTGCGTTTTTTATAGAGGGCTTCTCCGGGTTTCAGTAGCTTTTCGTCCCACACGGCAAGAGAGAGCTCATCAAAGTAGTGCTGCTCGGCAAACTGCTTTAGTAAAACATTACGTTGCTGCAGGGCTTTGTTGTAGTCCAGTAAATCGGTGAGATAAAATTTGTCGAACTGGGAAATAACCCCATCAATATACTTCCGCCTCACGTCGCTGCCTTCGTTTATAAGGTCACGGTCGTAAGGCGAAATCATCACCAGTGGAAGCTTTCCGATATGATCTGAAAGACGCTCATAATCCTTTTTGTTGAAGCGGAACTGCTTTTTCCTGTTGCGTTGCTGTATGCAGCTCACCTTATCTTCCGTTGATTCCTGGTTTTTATAAAACCCGTGCAGGGCAAAGAAATCCTGTTCATGCAAAATATTTTGCGAGTCGATGGAATTGAAGTAGCTTTTGGTAAACGAGAGGTAATAAATGGCATCCAGCACGTTGGTTTTTCCAGCGCCATTGTCGCCCACGAGGCAGTTTATCTTTTCGTTGAACTCAAAATCTGCTTCTTCGTAATTCTTAAACCGGGTTAACGTAAGGCGAGACAAATACATAAGTTGTGTTTCCTTTTTGCAAATTTAAAAGTACAAAATTAAAAACCCTGACGACATAGCATAGGGTAAAAACCGGTTCGATGGTCTTATATGAAAAGAGTCAAAATTTAATTCACTAAAAACACACAGCCTTATGAAAAATACAATCACGAAAACAAGCAGTCTTATTTTGGTATTATGGATAGTAAGTTCAGCCTGGGCCAATCCAATGTTTGCTATTGGTACGCGTAACGCGGCAGAAGCTGATTCCGTACATTACAACACCTACCGGGGCAAAATAGTGGACAAATTGAATAGTTCATTTCTGGCGTATGCTGATATCACGGTTGAAGGTGAAAATACTTCTACTGTTTCAAACAGTCATGGCGAATTTGTTATTAAAATCAGCAAAGAGAGTAAGGCTGAAAATATAGTCATTTCCCATTTGGGATATAAGAACCTGCTGGTACCCATCAGCCGGTTAAAACATCGCCGTAATATACTCCGTGTTGAGCCAATCGCAGTAGTTCTAAATCAGGTTTACATTCGTCCTGGTCCGGTTGACCAGATTGTTAGAAAAGTTTTGGAGAATGTGGAAAAGAATTATCCTCAAAAACCCAACCAGATGACTGGATTTTATCGGGAGTTTATAAAAAAAAGAAACCATTATGTTTCCTTGTCAGAAGCCGTGGTTGGCATTTATAAAGCGTCTTATAAAAGCTTGCTTAACGACCATGTTAGGATTATCAAAGGTCGAAAGGGCAATAATGTGAGGCGTATGGATACTTTGTTGTTTAAATTACAGGGAGGTCCTGCTACCGGTCTGCTGCTTGATATTATTAAAAATCCTTACGTTTTGTTGAATTACAATATGCTGCTACAATACAAATTCAATCTTGTAAATGAAGTAAAAAAGAATAATCACATCTATTATGTAATTCATTTTGAGCCTATTAGTAAAATAGGTGTGCCACTTTATTCGGGTAAATTTTATATTGATGTAAGCACGTATGCGTTGGCCTCTGCCGATTTCTATCTGGAGCTGGACAATCCTGCTGAAGCGGCAAAGCTGTTTATTAAAAAGAAACCATTCGGGGCAAGGGTTACACCAACTTCAGCACATTATATTGTGAACTATCACGAACAAAACGGTAAGTGGTATTTCAATTATGCCAAAGGAGAGGTAACCTTTAAAATCAAGTGGAAAAGACGTATATTTTCATCAGTTTACTCCACCTCATTCGAGATGGCCATCACCGGCAGGGAAGATAAGGATGTAGTTCGTTATAAACCAGCTGAACGTTTCAAACAAAATCAAATATTTTCGGAAACGGTGCAGGCATTCTCAAAAAGAGACTACTGGGGTAAATATAATTACATCGAACCCAACCAGTCTATTGAAAACGCCATACGAAAATTTAGGCGGGTATTAAAAAAATAGATCTGTCATGTGTTTAATTTGTAAATAATACCGAACTTCACGGAAAATTATCTTTCGATACCATAATACTGACCGATGGTAAAATCTGAAGAAAAAAGTCTGCTGCTGCTTTTGAAAAACGGAGATATAAAGTCCTTTGAGTTTATGTTCAGGTTTTATTACGAACCGTTGTTTGGATATGCACTCAGCATTGTCAAGGTGGAAGTGGAGGCAGAAGAGGTTGTTCAGGAATTGTTTTTGAAAATTTGGCGCGACCGTAGAAAGCTAAAAATAAAGCACTCCCTTGCTGCCTATCTTTACAAATCAGTTTACAACCAATGTTTGAACAGGTTGCAGAAGGAGAAATTATTGCAGGAATATAAAAAATATGCTTTGAAACAGCCGGTGACGGAGGTAAATGCGGATGAGATATTGAAATATGAAGAATTGAACCGGAAGTTTTTTGAACTCATGGATGCTTTGCCCGAACGAAGACAACTTATTTTTAAGCTAAACCGTTTTCAGGGGCTGAAATATAGTGAAATCGCTGACCGACTTTCCATATCCATAAAAACAGTGGAAGCAAATATGAGTAAAGCTTTGCAATATTTCAGAAGAAATTTGCAGGATTACAGATTTTAATAATTTTTTGGTTATTGAGAAATCCAATAAGAAAATGAAATCAGAAAAAGAAATACTGAAAGAAGCCGGCCACATGTACAGCGCGAAAACCGACCGGGCATGGGCTACTTTTCGGGAGAATATTGCCGGTGAAGAAGAAAAGCAGTTTGTTAAGAGAGTAATATATGGTCATCCTTTGCTTTTTAGAATTGCTGCGGTTTTTATCATCCTTTTAGGGCTGGGCTGGGGAGTCCGCATGTGGATGCACTCCCGGCAACATTTGGTTCAAACTACCTGGAACCAGAGGATGGTAAATTTACCGGATGGTTCTACGGTTTTCCTGAATGGCCACAGCCGGCTCACGTTTCCTGGTAGATTTTCAGCTAAAACCAGAGTGGTCAATCTTCAGGGAGAAGCCTTTTTTAAAATTAAAAAAAACAAGAGAAGACCGTTTATTGTAAAAACGAAAAGCGCCCGGATAGAGGTGCTTGGCACCTCTTTTAATGTAAATGCTCCGGAAGGACAAACCACAGTGGGAGTGCTGGTTAAAACTGGTATTGTAGGCTTGTCAAGCGAGGATAATCCGGCTCAACCGTTAATTTTACATCCGGGTGAATTTGGTTTATTAAAAGGTAACAAAACCGCTAAGTCATCTGTTCCGGATATCAATTATTTATCGTGGCAAACGAAGGTCTTCCATTTTAAGCAGGAGAAACTGGCAAGGGTGGTGAAGGTGTTAAACCGTGCTTATGCAAAAAATATCATATTGTCGGCCGATTCGCTCCAGTATCTCCAGCTTACTTCAACCTACAATGATGTTGGCTTTGACACTATTCTCGAATCTATTTGTCTGACTTTTAATCTGAAACAGGAGAGGTTGGGGAATAAAATTATTTTAAGTCTAAAAAATTAGAAAGCGGTGGACGTTATCAAAAAAACAGGCCTGCTTTTCGCTCTGCTGATGGGTATAAGCTTAATTGTTTGTGCGCAGCAGGACATCCTGAACCAGCCGGTTTCTGTTTCGTTTCATAAGTTAAGCGTTGGTTCGGCACTACGTATGCTGCAAAGCAAAACAGGATTTAACCTGACCTATAATGCCCGTTTTTTACCTCGGGGAAAACAGATGGATGCGAATTTCGATTCTATCCCGTTGAGTATTATTCTTGACAGTATTTTCGGAAATCCGCTATTAAGTTATAAAATTATTGACCGGCAACTTGTTGTGTTGGCCCAATCAAAAGTAAGCGATAGCACCTCCGTGCCGACCGCAACGATTTATAAACGTTATTCGGGTAGGGCTGTGGAAGCCAAAACCGGGAAGTCGTTGCCTTATTCTTCGGTAGGTGTTCTGCACAGAGGTTTTGGTGTAATCAGTAACAAGGATGGCTTTTTTGTGATTCAGATTCCCGATGAATTCAAAAGAGACACACTGGTCATCAGTTATATGGGATTTTACCAAAAAAAGGTACCAATTTCAGCATTACAAACTTTCCAAACCTTCGGCTTACATGAGAAAATAGTTTCTCTTCCTGAGATTTTAATCAGGAACACTTCGGCCAGCGGATTGGTAAAAAAAGCTATCTCAAAAATTTCTTCCAATTATTATACAGAGCCTTTCACCATTCGCGGGTTTTACCGTGAGATTGTAAAAAAGAATAAGAAGTATATGTCGTACACCGAAGCTTTACTTGATATTTACAAACGTCCGCTTCGTCCTACGCTGTATCACGACCAGGTGAAAGTTTTGAAAAAACGAAAATATACTGATATTTCCGGACGGGATACGGTAATGTTTAAACTTAAAGGAGGGCTACACGCTGTATTGCAGCTGGATTTGGTACGAAACCGGCCTGATTTCATGCTTTTAAGCCAAATGAACAATTACGAATTTGCCATACAGGATATTACAATACTGGATGGCCATTTGGTTTATGTCATTTCTTTCAGCCCCCGTACGGATAAGATTTTGCCCGCGTTGGAAGGCGAGATATATATTGACGCCACATCACTTGCCATGGTGCAAATACAATTTCATTATGCCCGTAAATCACTTCAAAAGATGAAAGTGCAATATGTTTTGAGAAGTAGTAGTAATGTACGTGCTTTTCCGATTTTGGCAAAGTATCAGGTTTCGTATCAGCTGTTTAGTGGGAAGTATTACATCCATTATATTCTGGGAAACATCCGGTTTCGTGTAAAACAAAAGCACCATTGGCTTCGTTCTACCTTTGATGTGTCATTTGAAATGATGAGTACCGACGTCAACAACAGCCACCCCATTCGTTTTACCACCAACGAAGCGGTCAAAACAAATAAGGTCTTCTCTGATTTTGCTACCGGATATGATATTCCCTATTGGGAAAATGCCAATATCATAGTTCCCGAGGCCGATATAAACCGGGCTTTGCAGGGTTTTAAAGAGAAAGATTTAAAAATTGAGCAAAAGAAAAAGTAACAACTTACTTTCCGCCAGTTTTTCTACATCTTAAAATCATCCAGAGATGTGCTGATGGTGAAATAGTTGGGAGAGCCTGCCCGGTGGTAGGTTGACCGGGAATAGTTGATACTGAAATGGGAAACTTTTAGCCCCAGTCCCCAGGAAAATCCCGTCATTCCCACACGCTGGCTAATACTTAACTCCTGGCGCCTTCGGTAGTTGTAGGCACCACGAAGAATAAGATGTTTCCCCAAGATTAACTCGCCACCGATGATAAAATGTCGCAAAAGCCGGTTGCTGAATTTTGAAAAACCGCTGAGTGCTATGGGTTTGCCCGTAAGCGGGTCTATTCCTCCCGAAGGACTTGTACTGTTGTAGTAGCTGATATCCCACCGCTCGATGTGGTCGTAAACAAGGACAAACCGGAAGGGAACATGCTCAAGTCTTTTGGAGAGTGCCAGCGACAGGTCGAAGGGGAGGGGCGTGGTTTTGGTTCCGGGGACATAAGGTTTCAGTTGAAGACCTATGTTGGAGCCTGTGAGCGAGAAGATCCAGCTGGAGGCACTTTTATAAGTTCCGGATACATCCACAGCCAGGCCGAAGGAGTTGTAAGCTTCGTAATAGGAATAAATCAGTTTACCCGTGGCTCCGATGGAAAAGTGAGAGCTTAGTTTACGCCCCCAGCCTATGTTCAGAGCGTAATCGGCAGCACCGAAAGTACCGCCGCGGTTACCGGCATTATCGGCGTAGTCGAATTTTCCATAATTCATAAACTGCATGCCGATGAGAAAGCTACCTGCTTTGTCGAAAGTGTGTGAAAACTGAACCAGACCGTAGTTGAAGCCGGCGAAATAGTTGACATAAGCCAGCGACAGGTCGTTGTTCATCTCCGGGTTGATCAACGAAGGGTTGGCAATCGCAATGTTGATGTCATTATCGTCGATGGCGGCCACGTTGCTGCCCAGCGCAGCCAGGCGTGCAGTAACCGGTTCCTGAAGGAACGAAAAGGCATAATTTCCATAGCCTTGTCCACTGGAAAGTGCCGGGAAAAACAGTCCTGCCAACAGAAGAAATAAAATGGTTTTATGCTTCACAGATTCTTTGATAATGAAATAACGGACAGAATTCATAATTATTTTGAAACCGGAACAAACCTACAAAAAATAGGGGAAACTGAACACATGGTGCCTTTTTGGCCTGGTTGCAGAAACCGGTTTAGAAGCAGATAGGCGGTAATTCTATATATTTGCTTTATAAACAGTCTAATGTGACATTCATTACTGCCATATTCCAAATGTACGGTATTTAAAATCACCTTGTTAAGATATATGGTAAATAATTTGAATAACGTAGGTTTACTTCGTGATTTTTAGCAACAAACCTGGCCCTCTATTGGCTTTCTGTGAGATAAACCTTATATCGAACTCTGGTTATTAAAGAAAAGATCAAGAGCTCCAATTATCGATGACTGGCCTGCGTCATTCTTTCCAATTAATGCATTTAAATCTGAGATTGGAATAGTTGTTTCATTCTGAAAACTTCTGAGATTCTCAAGTTTTAGTGTGTCTAATTTCAAGACATTTTACTATTCTAGTTTGATTCCACAATTTTTATTTCCTCTTCCGTCAACCCATACAATTCATAAACCATTTGGTCAATTTCTTTGTCTGTTTTATCAATTTCGTTTTGCAACCGGTTGATTTCGTTTTTGTAAGTGTTAAAATATTCTTCCCACTCATCTTGTTTAATTAGAGAGAGTTTAATTTTCTGTTTTTTAAGTTCGGCAACAAAAGTTTTGAAATCGTAATTGTAAAATGCTTCTGATTTTTTGCTTATTCTTAGAATAGAGGGATTGCCATTGCCAAGGGGATTAGTGCCAGAGGGATTGGTGCTAAGGGGATTGGTGTCAGAGGGATTAGTGCCAAGGGGATTAATCCCCTTGTCGGGGGCTGCTGCCCGTAGATTATCTTTTACCCGGTTTAAGAACTTGTTTTTCTTTTCTTGCAATTGTTTGTTTAGCGAAAGCATCCTATCGGCTTTTTCGATAAAAGGTTGCTGATGGACTTTTGATATTTCTTTTATAGGGATATTTTTTACCTGAGCAATTCTTATTTTTGGGAAAATGTTTGTATTTGCAGCAAATTTTGCTTTATAGTAATATTGGATAAGTTTAGAGTTTATCAATGATAATAAGAACAGATAACTAATTTTCCCATCTTCAATTTTTATAGAATATAAGCTCCTATTTTGTTGGATATTTTCATTAGTAAAAATTGACGTTAACCGATTTCCTGTTTCTCGGATTATAACTCTATTTCCATTAAAATAGTACTCATCTTTTTTATATTTTGAATATGTTTCGTCAGATATTAAACTTTTGTTTTTGATGAAATATCTTGAAATATTTTCTCCTGTTAGTATTTCTTCACCATTGCCATTTCTATAAACTTTGTCTTTTCCAATTTCTAATCCCCTTTTAATTTTAGAAAAATCACTTATGTTTAAAGAATTGTGTTCAAGTTTTGAAATAATACTATATCCCGGTATAAACTCATTCCAGTTTTGCTTTGTTCCTTTTGTATTTACGAGAGTCAGTATTGCTGTTGGCATTTGAACTTCTTGAAATACTCCATCTCCTTTATCTAAAATTTCTATTATATCAATTTCTTTTAAAAGGAATTCCCTTAAAGTTTCATATCGAAGACCTTTGATATATAAAGATGGCGTGATAAACGAAAATATTCCCTTTTCTCTCAATAATGAAATTCCTTTTTCGATAAAATATACATATAAATCACTACATGCAGATGTTTGATAATTGGATGAATAATACTTCTGATATTCATTTACCTGAACATAAGGCGGGTTACCAATCACTACATCGAAACCACCTATATATTCGGTTCGGAAGGCATAATCTTTATTACATAGGAATTCTTTTTTTATTTTTTCAATTCTTTCACTTCGTGGTAGTTCGTGCTTTATTCTGTTATTTCGGATATAATCTATGGTATTATTCAGATAGTTTTCGTCATTTATTTTACTTTTTCCGAATTTTTGCGTCCAGAGGGATTCGGATTTTTCGTCATTGAGGCGGACAAGGGGATTAATCCCCTTGTTGCTGTTATACAGCCTCGCCGACTTTCCTTTTATTTTTCCTGCTATTCTCGTTAGTTCATCTTCTTCGCATACAAGTAACAGGTGCATATGGTCGCCACAGATATTATATTCTACTACATTCAGATTGTCCTCTTTTACTATTGCGGCAATAATTTCAGTTATTATTATTTCCTCTTCTTCCGATAGCCAGCTTGCATCACCGGTTTTTATATGATAATCGAACATTCGTTGTGAATACCTCGAATTATGTATTGCGGTTGTAACGTGCCAGGCTTTTTTC
>VAPM010882970.1_pt1 | contig 13218 bp, 9 predicted proteins | sample 3395091 | NCBI WGS metagenome assembly VAPM01 (sample SAMN08290445, study PRJNA428436) | hydrothermal vent metagenome | isolation source: Deep-sea hydrothermal vent chimney 3 | place: Pacific Ocean: Juan De Fuca Ridge | reverse complement strand
ACCGTCGGTGCGGGCGTCGTCGCCAAGGTTGTTGCGTAAACGGCTGGACATTTGCGGGGGAAGAGGCTAAACCCTTTTTTCCCGCCGTACCGCGATGCGACAGGACGGGTTCGCTCGTCCTGTCTTTTTCTTAATCCTTGTCGAGGCAATGGCCTTGTCGAGGGGCAAGACCCGGGATTATGTCAGGCTTCGTCCTGAAGTGGAATCGGGTATCATAGGGGTATAGCTCAGTTGGTAGAGCGGCGGTCTCCAAAACCGCAGGTCCCGGGTTCGAGTCCTGGTGCCCCTGCCATTTTTGTGGGTCGCGTATTTTTGTGTTCCGAGACAGGTCTTTAGAAAGAAAAGAGTAAGATGGCGAAAATGACGCCCGCTAAGTTCGTTCAGGAAGTTCGCCAGGAAACGGCGAAGGTGACCTGGCCGACGCGCCGCGAGACGACGGTCTCCACCGTAACGGTGTTTGTCATGGTCATCTTTGCGGCCATGTTCTTTTTTCTTGTGGACCAGTTTCTGTCGTACGGTGTGCGCTTGATACTGGGGTGGGGAGGCTGATCCATGGCGGTGAAATGGTACGTTCTGCACGTTTATTCCGGCTTTGAGAAAAAGGTCAAGCAGTCTATTGAAGAGCAGGCCAAGCAGGCCGGAATGGAAGACAAGATCGTCCAGGTTCTGGTGCCCAGCGAGGATGTTGTTGAGGTGCGTCGAGGTGCGAAAGTTCATTCGGAGCGCAAGTTCTTTCCGGGCTATGTATTGATTCAGATGGATATGGTCGACCAGGCCTGGCATTTGATCCAAAACACGCCGAAAGTGAGTGGTTTTCTGGGCAGCAAGGACCGTCCGACGCCGATCAGGGAAGCCGAGGCCCAACGGATCATGAATCAGGTGCAAGAAGGTGTGGATCGTCCCAAGCCTTCTATCGTGTACGAAATTGGCGACGATGTGCGGGTGATCGACGGGCCGTTCGCCTCGTTCAACGGCTCGGTTGAAGACGTTGATGAAGAACGTGCGCGTCTGAAGGTTGCCGTTTCGATTTTCGGTCGCTCCACGCCCGTGGAACTGGAGTATGCTCAGGTCGAAAAGACCTCGTAGGATTTTAGGATTTGCCCGTAAAAGGGTGAAAAATAGTGTGGGAGGTCAGCCATGGCCGTACCACGCACTCAGAAACACAGAAGATACTGAGGTATGTAATGGCTAAAAAAGTTCGCGCAATCGTAAAATTGCAGGTGGCGGCGGGTTCCGCAAATCCGTCACCGCCAATCGGCCCGGCCTTGGGGCAGGCCGGCTTGAATATCATGGAATTCTGTAAAGCGTTCAATGCCCAGACCCAGCAGCTGGAAAAGGGCATGCCGATCCCCGTGGTCATCACGGCGTATCAGGACTCTTCGTTCGACTTCATCACCAAGACGCCGCCGGCCAGTTTCTTTTTGAAGAAAGCGGCGAAAGTCAAAAAAGGTTCCGGTGAAACCGGCAAGGCGATCATCGGTTCGGTGACCATGGCGCAGTGCCGTGAAATTGCCGAACAGAAGATGAAGGATTTGAACGCCAACGACCTGGACGCGGGGGCGGTCATGATCGCCGGTACCGCACGTTCCATGGGTCTTGAGGTTAAGGAGTAGGGCCGTGGGAAAGATTGGTAAGCGTATGAAGGCGGCCAAAAGTGCCGTGAACGTTGAAACGCTGTACAGCCTTGGTGAGGCGGTAAAGCTGGTCAAGGGAAACGCGAAAGCGAAATTTGACGAAACCATCGAAGTGGCGGTCAATCTGGGTGTCGATCCCAAGCACGCCGACCAGATGGTGCGGGGAATCGTTGCCCTGCCCAATGGGACGGGGAAAACGGTCCGTGTGGCCGTGTTCGCCAAGGGCGACAAGGCCGATGAGGCCAAAGCTGCCGGTGCCGATCTTGTCGGCGCGGAGGATTTGGCGGAACAGATTCAAAAAGGCGAAATGAATTTCGATCGCTGCATCGCCACCCCGGATATGATGATGGTGGTGGGCCGGTTGGGAAAGGTTCTTGGCCCACGTGGTTTGATGCCGAACCCCAAGCTCGGCACCGTTACCGCGGACGTCGCGCAGGCGGTCAAGGACGCCAAGGGCGGTCAGATTGAGTTTCGCGTTGAAAAGATGGGTATCATTCACGCCGGCGTCGGCAAAGCCAGCTTTGATGAAAAAGCCATTGGCGAAAATATCAAAGCGTTATTGGATGCCTTGAACAGGGCCAAGCCGTCGGGTTCGAAGGGAACGTACTGGAAGCGTGTGACCGTCAGCTCGACGATGGGCCCGGGGATCAAGCTGGATGTTGCCGACGTGTTGGGTACGGCATAATTACCGGAAATGTGTTTTTCCACCCATGACGTTCATGTCATGGGTGGACATCGGAAGCGAAGGGGCTATACTCCGGCGCTTCCAAACCTGTCCAAGACCGTAGGCGCCCCACATTTTGGTGGGGTTTAAAGGGCTTGCCCGCCTGCATAGACAGTGCAGTAAACCGTTTTGAGCGACCTTCGTTCTATTCGGCTTGAACTGTTGCACTGGACAGGCCCGTTGGGTCTATTTGCCTTCCTCATGGGAAGGCGACCGTCCCCCAGGGGAATGGACCTTTTCGTGCAACGGCTTTTCCCGTCGGGGAAGGCCACTGTGAAACTGGAGATAAGCGTGGACCGATCACAAAAAGAAAATATGGTCACTTCGCTTCACAAGACCTTCAAGGACGCCGAAATGGTCGTCGTGACCCATAATTTGGGTCTCAGCGTCGGCGAAATGGAGGACTTGCGCACACAGCTTCGTGAAGCCGGTGCAAGCTTTAGAGTGACGAAGAACCGGCTCACACGTCTCGCCCTCAAGGACACGCAGTTCGAAGGAATTGCGGATCTGTTCAAGGGACCAACCGGCGTTGCCTATAGCACCGATCCGGTTGCTGCGGCCAAGGTCACGGTCAAATTCGCCAAAAGCAACGACAACTTTGAAGTTGTGGGTGGTGCGTTGGGCTTAGACATCCTTGATATTGCGAGCGTCAAGGCGCTGGCGATCTTGCCGTCCTTGGATGAATTGCGCGGTAAGCTGGTTGGGCTTTTGCAGGCGCCCGCGACCAAGGTCGCTGGTGTTCTTCAGGCTCCTGCCGGTCAATTAGCGCGGGTTTGCAGCGCATATGGCGCTCAGGGCTAGACGGCGTATTTCGGATACAACAAACACAGCAGTTCAAGTTTTAGGAGAATTATGATTATGGCGAATATCGAACAACTGGTGGAAGATCTTTCCTCTTTGAGCGTCCTTGAAGCCGCCGATCTGGCCAAGCTTCTGGAAGATAAATGGGGCGTTTCCGCTGCCGCGCCGGTGGCGATGGCGCCGGCTGCTGCCGCCGCGGAAGTGGTCGAAGAAAAGACCGAATTTGACGTCATTCTGACCGCCTTCGGCGAACAGAAAATCGGCGTCATCAAGGAAGTCCGTGCGATCACCGGGCTGGGCCTCAAGGAAGCCAAGCAACTGGTCGAAAGCGCGCCGAAGGCCGTTAAGGAAGGCATTTCGAAGGACGAAGCCGAAGGAATTCAGAAAAAACTTGAAGCCGCCGGTGCATCCGCCGAAGTCAAGTAAGTATCTGAAAGTATGACATCGGATTTTGGCGGTGTTCCTTCGGGAACGCCGCCGGATCCAACGAAGATCATCCGCCTGAATGGGCTCGCCGAAGCCGGTAAAGTGGATGTGAAATTACGCCTCTTGGCAGATGGAATGGGGACCGGCGTCTCCACCACCGTCAGCCGGGGGCTTTTTCTGTTTTCAGGCCGGGTTGAGGCTGAAAAGAGAAAATGGGTTTAATGCTTTTTAGTGTTTCAGGCCCAATTTGCGGGTCGCAGGCTACTGGGATGAGGAAGATTGATGACGACGTCGTTTACGGGTCGCAAGCGTGTGCGTAAGGATTTCGGGCGGATCGGCACTGTGGTGGATATGCCGAACCTGATTGAGGTTCAGAAAAGTTCCTACGATTTCTTCCTGCAAAAGGACGTTCCTGCGGAAGAACGCACGCAGACGGGTCTGCAAGAAGTGTTCAAGTCGGTGTTTCCGATTCAGGATTTTTCCGGCCACGGCACGCTTGAATTCGTCGCTTACGAATTTGAAGACCCCAAATACGATGTCGAGGAATGCCAGCAGCGCGATATGACCTATGCCGCGCCCTTGAAGGTGACGCTGCGCCTGGTGGTGTGGGACATCGACGAGGAAACCGGCGCTCGTTCGGTGCGTGATATCAAGGAACAAGACGTCTATATGGGCGACATGCCCTTGATGACGTCCAACGGCACCTTCGTCATCAATGGCACCGAACGCGTCATCGTTTCGCAGATGCATCGCTCGCCGGGCGTGTTCTTCGATCACGACAAGGGCAAAACCCATTCGTCGGGCAAGTACCTGTTCGCCGCACGCGTGATTCCCTATCGCGGTTCGTGGCTTGATTTTGAATTCGACGCCAAGGACTTGGCGTATGTGCGCATCGATCGTCGTCGCAAGTTGCCGGTGACCACTTTGTTGATGGCGCTGGACAATGACGAGACGGCGGCAAGGCGTAAAGCCGAAGGCGCAGACTTCGATGCCCTGGAAGCCGTCGGCATGTCCAAGGAAGACATCCTCAACTTTTTCTACGATCACATCACTTACACGCGCACCAAGAAGGGCTGGAAAACGCCGTTCAATGCCCAGCGTTTGCGCGGCGTAAAGTTGATCAAGGATATGGTTGACGCGAAGACCGGCAAGGTCGTCGCTGAAGCGGGCGAGAAGATGACGCCCCGTAAATTGAAAAAAATTGAAGAAAGCGACCTGCACGACATTTTCGTGTCCAGCGAGGATCTGATCGGTTCCTATGTTGCCGAGGATCTGTTCAATGGGGAATCGGGCGAAATCTTTGCCGAACCGGGCGAAGAGATTACCGCGGAATCCATTGAGGAAATGGAACAGTCCGGTCTTACTGAGATCAAGGTTCTGGCCATTGATCACGTCAATGTCGGCCCCTATATCCGCAACACGCTGGCGGTCGACAAGAATACGTCTCGTGAAGAAGCGCTGATCGACATTTACCGTGTCATGCGTCCGGGCGAGCCGCCGACCCTGGAAACCGCGCAACAATTGTTCAAAACGTTGTTTTTCGATTCCGAACGCTACGATCTGTCCAGTGTCGGTCGCGTTAAGATGAATTCACGTCTTGGTTTTGAGACGGATGACAGTGTGCGTGTTCTGCGTCGTGAAGATATTTTGCGGATCGTGCGTATCTTGGTTGATCTCAAGGATGGCCGTGGCGATATCGACGATATCGACCATCTGGGCAACCGTCGTGTTCGTTCGGTGGGCGAATTGATGGAAAACCAGTACCGCGTCGGTCTGTTGCGCATGGAACGCGCCATCCGCGAGCGCATGAGTTCGGTGGAAATCGACACCGTCATGCCGCACGACTTGATCAACGCGAAACCGGCTTCCGCGGCGGTGCGCGAATTCTTCGGGTCTTCGCAGTTGTCGCAGTTCATGGATCAGACCAATCCGCTTTCGGAAGTGACGCACAAGCGGCGTTTGTCGGCTCTTGGGCCGGGCGGTTTGACCCGTGAACGCGCGGGTTTCGAGGTACGTGACGTGCATCCCACGCATTACGGTCGCATCTGTCCCATCGAAACGCCGGAAGGACCGAATATCGGTCTTATCAACTCCCTGGCCACGTTCGCCATCGTGAATAAGTACGGCTTTATCGAAACGCCCTACCGTAAGGTTGAAAGTGGTCTTGCGTCCCACGAAACGGTTTACATGTCGGCCATGGAAGAAGGCCGTTATGTGATCGCCCAGGCCAACTCCGTTTTGGATGAAAACGGCAAGTTCTGTGATGACATGGTCTCGTGCCGCAAGGCCGGCGACTTTGTGATGGTGAAACCGGAACAAATCGAGTTCATGGATGTCTCGCCGAAACAACTGGTGTCTGTGGCCACGTCGTTGATCCCGTTTTTGGAAAACGATGACGCCAACCGTGCGCTGATGGGCTCGAATATGATGCGCCAGGCAGTGCCGCTGTTGCAGGCGGAAGCGCCGCTGGTCGGCACCGGCATGGAAGAAACCGTGGCGCGGGATTCCGGGGCGTGTATCGTCGCCAAACGCTCGGGCGTTGTCGATCAGGTGGATGCGACGCGCATCGTGGTGCGCGCGACGGAAGAAACCTCCACTTCGGCCTCCGGCGTCGATATCTATAACCTGTTGAAGTTTCAGCGTTCCAACCAGAACACCTGCTTGCATCAAAAGCCTCTGGTGAAGGTTGGCGATCGCGTTGAGGCTGGCGACACCATCGCCGATGGTCCGTCCACCCAGTTGGGTGATCTGGCGCTGGGCAAGAACGTGCTGGTCGCGTTCATGCCTTGGAATGGCTACAACTTTGAGGATTCCATTCTCATCAACGAACGGATCGTGAAGGATGACGTGTTTACGTCGATCCATATCGAGGAATTCGAGGTGATGGCCCGTGACACCAAATTGGGTCAAGAAGAGATCACCCGCGACATTCCCAATGTCGGCGAAGAGGCTTTGAAGAATCAGGACGAAGCGGGCATCGTTTACATTGGTGCGGAAGTGGAGCCGGGCGACATTCTGGTGGGCAAGGTGACGCCGAAGGGCGAATCGCCGATGACGCCGGAAGAAAAACTGCTGCGCGCCATCTTCGGTGAAAAGGCCACCGACGTGCGTGATACCTCGTTGCGTCTGCCGCCGGGTGTGGCTGGCACCGTGGTTGAGGTGCGGGTGTTCAATCGGCGCGGCGTGGACAAGGACGAACGCGCCTTGGCCATCGAACGCGACGAAATCGAACGTCTCGCCAAGGATCGTGACGATGAACGCTCCATTTTGGAAAAGAGCTTTTCATCGCGCCTCAAGGACCTGTTGCTGGGCAAGAATGTCGTATCGGGTCCCAAGGGCATCAACGAAGATGCCATCATCAGCGAAGACTTGTTGAATGCGTATACGCCCGGACAACAGGCGCAGATCGTTGTCGGCGACGACAAGGTAATGCTGGATGTCGAGGCCCTGAAGGGCCAGTTCGAGGAATCCATCGCCGCTCTTCAAGCGCGTTTCGAGGATAAGGTCGATAAGCTGCAACGCGGCGACGATCTGGCCCCCGGCGTGATGAAGATGGTCAAGGTGTTCGTGGCGGTGAAGCGCAAGCTGCAACCGGGCGACAAGATGGCGGGGCGTCACGGCAACAAGGGTGTGATTTCACGTATTTTGCCCATGGAAGACATGCCGTATCTGGAAGACGGCACACCGGTCGATATCGTGTTGAATCCGCTGGGCGTGCCCTCACGCATGAACGTGGGGCAGATTTTGGAAACACATCTGGGTTGGGCGTGTGCCGGGATTGGGCAGCAGATCGGCGATATTGCTGATGCCATTCAGACCCAAGGTGCAGATTCTTCGCAACTCAAGGCCAAGTTAAAAGATGTCTATTCGCCGAGTGAATTCAAAGAGAAAATCGAACCTCTTGAGGATGATGGGCTTCTCGAAATGGCTGATAACCTGCGCAAGGGGGTGCCCATCGCCACGCCTGTGTTTGACGGCGCGCGTGAAGACGATATCAATGACATGCTGGATCTTGCGGGCCTGCCGACGTCGGGTCAGATGACGCTGATCGACGGTCGTACCGGCGTACCGTTCGATCGTTCGGTTACGGTTGGTTTCATCTACATGCTGAAACTGCACCATTTGGTCGATGATAAAATTCATGCTCGTTCCATCGGTCCGTACTCTCTGGTCACCCAGCAACCGTTGGGCGGCAAGGCGCAATTCGGCGGTCAGAGATTTGGTGAAATGGAGGTGTGGGCGCTGGAGGCCTATGGCGCTGCGTACACGCTTCAAGAAATGCTGACGGTGAAATCCGATGACGTTTCGGGGCGTGCCAAGGTTTACGAATCGATTGTGCGCGGCGACGACAATTTCGAAGCCGGCGTTCCTGAATCCTTCAACGTTCTGGTCAAGGAGCTTCAGGCTCTGGGCCTGAACGTCGATCTGTCCTAAGCGCGTGAATTTGAGGAGTATTGAACATGAATGAACTCACGAAGTTTTTCGGGCAGGTCAGCGGAACTCAGCGTTTCGACACGATCCAGATCAAGATCGCGGCCCCGGAGCAAATTCGCGCCTGGTCGTTCGGCGAAATCAAGAAGCCGGAAACCATCAATTACCGGACCTTCAAGCCGGAACGCGACGGTTTGTTCTGTGCGCGTATTTTCGGCCCCGTAAAGGATTACGAATGCCTGTGCGGTAAATACAAACGCATGAAATACAAGGGCATCACCTGCGAAAAATGCGGTGTCGAAGTGACGTTGCAAAAAGTGCGCCGCGAACGTATGGGGCACATCGAACTGGCCAGCCCGGTCGCACATATCTGGTTTTTGAAATCTCTGCCTTCACGCATCGGTCTTTTGACGGACATGACGCTGAAGGATCTGGAGCGCGTGCTCTATTTCGAAAATTACGTTGTCATCGAGCCCGGCCTGACGCCCTTGAAGCAGAAGGAACTGTTGAGCGAGGAGCAATATCAGGCGGCTGCGGATGAATACGGCGAAGACGCCTTCACGGTTGGAATCGGTGCGGAAGCCCTGCGCGGCATGCTGTCTGAAATCGTCCTGGAAGACGAGCTTGAGGTTCTCAAGGGCGAACTGAAGGAAACCACGTCGGAGGCCAAACGCAAGAAGCTGGTCAAGCGGTTGAAATTGGTCGAGGCATTCATCGCCTCGGACTCGCGACCGGAATGGATGATCATGGAAGTCATCCCGGTCATTCCGCCGGAATTGCGTCCCCTGGTGCCGTTGGATGGTGGCCGTTTCGCGACGTCTGATCTGAACGACCTTTATCGTCGCGTGATCAACCGCAACAACCGCTTGAAGCGCTTGATCGAACTGCGCGCTCCGGAAATCATCGTGCGCAATGAAAAGCGCATGTTGCAGGAATCCGTTGATGCCCTGTTCGACAACGGGCGGCGCGGTCGCGCCATCACCGGCGCCAACAAGCGTCCGTTGAAATCCCTGTCGGACATGTTGAAAGGCAAGCAAGGCCGGTTCCGTCAGAACCTGCTGGGCAAGCGCGTCGATTACTCGGGCCGTTCGGTGATCGTGGTGGGGCCGGAGTTGATGCTCCACCAATGCGGCCTGCCGAAGAAGATGGCGCTGGAACTGTTCAAGCCGTTCATTTATTCCAAGCTGGAGTTGTACGGCTACGCCACCACCATCAAGGCCGCCAAGCGGATGCTGGAAAAACAGCGTCCCGAGGTCTGGGACATTCTGGAAGAAGTCATCCGCGAGCATCCGATCATGCTCAACCGCGCCCCGACGCTGCATCGCCTGGGCATCCAGGCGTTTGAGCCGAAACTGGTCGAGGGCAAGGCGATTCACCTGCACCCCTTGGTGTGCGCGGCGTTCAATGCCGATTTCGACGGCGATCAAATGGCCGTTCACGTGCCGCTGTCCCTTGAGGCGCAGTTGGAAGCGCGCGTTTTGATGATGTCCACCAACAACATTCTCAGCCCGGCCAACGGCAAGCCCATCATCGTGCCGTCACAGGATATCATCCTGGGCCTGTACTATATGACCATGATGCGCGAAGGCGAGAAGGGCGAAGGCATGATTTTAGCCGACCTGGGCGAAATTCAGCATGCCTTGGACAGTGGTGTGTTAAGCCTGCACGCAAAAATTACCGCGCGTTACCATGGTGTGGACGAAAACGGTAAGGCAAAGGTCTACCGTGTGGAAACCACGGCGGGGCGGATGAAGTTTTCCGCCTGTCTGCCGCGCCATCCCAAAATTCGTTTCGATTTGTTCAACAGGCTTCTGACGAAGAAGGAAATCACCGGCATTATCGACGTGGTGTATCGTCACTGCGGCCAGAAAGAAACGGTGATGTTCGCCGACCGCATCATGGGTCTGGGCTTTGCCAACGCATGTCACTCAGGTATCTCGTTTGGCAAGGACGACCTGATCATTCCCGAGGCCAAGAAGAATCTGGTCAGTTTCGCCGAAACGAAGGCCAAGGAATATGAACAGCAGTATCAAGACGGCCTGATTACCCAAGGCGAAAAGTATAACAAGGTCGTCGATGCGTGGGCGCACTGCACCGATATGGTGTCGGACGAAATGATGAAGGTGATTTCGGCGGAAAAACCGGGTGAGCCGGTCAACGCCGTGTACATGATGGCGCACTCCGGCGCGCGTGGTTCGGTGGCGCAGATGAAGCAGCTTGCCGGCATGCGCGGCCTGATGGCCAAGCCGTCGGGCGAAATCATCGAAACGCCGATCATCGCGAACTTCAAGGAAGGCTTGAGCGTGCTGGAGTACTTCAACTCCACCCACGGTGCGCGCAAAGGCCTGGCCGATACGGCCTTGAAAACGGCGAACTCTGGATATCTGACGCGCCGTCTGGTTGATGTGGCGCAGGACTGTATCGTTTACGAAGAAGATTGCGGAACCGACATCGTGATCACCGTTTCCTCGGTGGTTCAAGGCGGTGAAACCATGGTCGAAATCGGCGAACAGGTTCTGGGTCGCACGGTGGGTGAGAATGTCTTGCATCCGACCAGTGGAGAATTGCTGGTTAAAAAAGGCACCTTGGTCGAAGAGCCCGAGGCCGCGATCTTGACCGCAGCTGAAGTGGAAAGCGTCAAGGTGCGCTCGCCGTTGACGTGCGCAAGCAAGGCCGGGATCTGCGCCTCGTGCTATGGCCGTGATTTGGCACGCGGTACGCGGGTCAACTTGGGCGAAGCGGTCGGCGTGATGGCCGCGCAGTCCATTGGTGAACCGGGAACCCAACTTACCATGCGGACGTTCCACATCGGCGGCGCGGCGCAGAAGGGTTCCGAGCAGTCCTTTGTCGAAGCGCCCTTCAACGGAACGGTGAAGCTTTACAGTTTCAACACCGTGAAGAATTCCGACGGTGTGCCCGTGGTGATGAGCCGCAACGCGGAAATCGCGATGATTGACGTTCAAAATCGCGAACGCTCCCGTCACCGCATTCCCTATGGCGCCAAGCTGTTGAGCAAGGACAACGCCAAAATGGAACGCGGCGATAAACTGGCCGAGTGGGATCCCTATACCTTGCCAATCATTACGGAAGTGGATGGCGAAGTCAGCTATATGGACCTGATGGAAAGTGTCTCGCTGGTGGAACAGACTGATGAAGCCACCGGCATTGCCTCGAAGGTCGTGGTGGACTGGAAATCGCAACCCAAGGGTGCGGACTTGAAACCACGCATTACGCTGCGCGATGACAAGGGCGAAGTGGTGATGTTGGATAACGAGCTTGAAGCACGTTACTTCCTGCCTGTGGATGCCATCTTGTCGGTGGAGAACGCAGAGCACGTCCATGCCGGCGACGTTTTGGCGCGTATCCCGCGCGAAAGTTCCAAGACTCGCGATATCACGGGCGGTCTTCCGCGTGTGGCGGAATTGTTCGAAGCGCGTATCCCGAAGGATCACGCCATTATTTCCGAAATCGATGGCCGTGTGTTTTTCGGTAAGGACTACAAGAACAAACGTCGCGTTATCGTGAAACCCCTCGACGAGAGCCAGGAACCGCGGGAATATTTGATTCCCAAGGGCAAACATCTGGCGGTCCAAGAAGGCGATCATGTCCAGAAAGGCAACCCCCTGATGGACGGTAATCCGGTGCCGCACGATATCCTTGCGGTGATGGGCGTGGAGGCGCTGGCGGAGTACCTGGTTGATGAAATCCAGGAGGTCTATCGTCTCCAGGGTGTGGCGATCAATGACAAGCACATTGAAGTGATTTGTCGTCAGATGTTGCAGAAGGTCGAGATTTCCGATCCCGGCGACACCACCTATCTGGTCGGCGAGCTTGTTGACAAGTTGGAGTTCGAGGCCGCCAACACCAAGGTTGTGGATGCGGGTGATCGTCCGGCCACGGCGACGCCGGTGTTGCAGGGGATCACCAAGGCATCACTGCAAACGCAGTCGTTTATTTCTGCGGCGTCGTTCCAGGAAACGACTCGTGTTCTGACAGAGGCTGCGGTGTCGGGCAAGATTGACCACCTCGTCGGGTTGAAGGAGAACGTGATCGTCGGTCGTCTTATTCCTGCGGGCACGGGATCGGTGATGAATCGTTTCCGTACCATCGCTGCGGAACGCGATCAGAAGATGATGGCAGCGGCCGAGGCGGATAAACTGAAGGCGCAGAAGCTTGCTGCGGTTGAGCAGGCAGCGGCCGAGGCGGAAGCCTCTGCGGGCGACGGCAGCGCATAAGACGGACTTTTCTTTCCTGGTTGGTTCCAGGAATCAAGGATACGGGCGGGGCAGGGAACGAAATTCCGGCACCGCCCGTTTTATGTGTGCGAATTATTGCGTTGGGAGCATTCTTTGTCTTGACGGGGGCTGAGGGTCTGCATAGTATGCGCGCTCTTCCGGGGCCTGGTGGTGAACCCGAGAATCACTCGGTTTGGCGGTTCAGACGCAGGCACCCGAAGTTAGCGAGTTGTAAGATAGAGCCCTTAGGGGCGCTCATTTGACCACCGAGAGGTAGGAAGAGCCAATGGCCTTACCTCTGCGGTCTTTTGTTGCACCGGGAATTCATCTTTTGAGATGGATCATACGGTGCGTGTGATGGAAAGAACGCTATGCCGACGATTAACCAGTTGATCCGCAAGCCTCGCAAGGCCCCTGTCGCGCGCAACAACGTTCCCGCTTTGAAGGCTTGTCCTCAGAAGCGTGGCGTGTGTACGCGTGTGTATACAACGACCCCCAAGAAGCCGAACTCGGCGCTTCGCAAAGTCGCCCGCGTGCGGCTTACCAACGGTTTTGAAGTGACCAGTTACATACCGGGCGAAGGTCATAACCTACAAGAGCACTCGGTTGTTATGATCCGTGGCGGTCGCGTCAAGGATTTGCCTGGTGTGCGTTATCACGTCATTCGCGGCACGTTGGACACCCAGGGTGTTTCCGATCGTCGCCAACGTCGTTCCAAATACGGCGCGAAGCGTCCGAAGTAAACAAGAGGTCTTTGAGAAATGTCCCGCCGCCACGCTGCTGAGAAACGCGACATTCTGCCGGACGCCAAGTATGGCGATCTGGTGGTTACCAAGTTTATGAATTCTTTGATGTTCGACGGCAAGAAGTCCGCCGCAGAACATATTGTTTACGGTGCCTTCGATCGCATTGAAAAGAAAATGAAGGCCGATCCTTTGGTTTTGTTTCGCGAAGCCATTGATAATGT